>Ga0209349_1000733_pt1 | contig 16396 bp, 13 predicted proteins | sample ETNvirnome_2_130_FD_184067 | JGI IMG/M metagenome (GOLD analysis project Ga0209349, IMG submission 184067) | Marine viral communities from the Pacific Ocean - ETNP_2_130 (SPAdes) (version 2) | ecosystem: Environmental > Aquatic > Marine > Oceanic | place: Pacific Ocean | collected 2013-06-22
TGTGAGCGAGGCAGTTGGCTATATGCACTGTTGATATGATCGCCATCACCAACTCTTCCTATCGGCAAAATTTGATATTGTTAGGCCTCAGCCAGCTGACATTACTCTATAACGCCAGGGGTTAAGCCTATGACGGAGCAGAACCAAACCGCTTTTAGCCGCCTCGTTAGCGCAATTACTCAACAGATAGAGCAAGCACGCGGGCAGGTTCGCCAAGCCGTGAATACGGCCATGGTACAAAGCTACTGGGAAATAGGCCGTTTAATTGTCGAACACGAACAGCAAGGCAATCGTCGTGCTGAGTATGGTAAGCAGCAGCTAAAGCAGCTCTCACAACAGCTCACCGAGCGGCTGGGGAAAGGTTTTGATGTCACCAATTTACGCAATATGCGCCAGTTTTATCACGCCTTTCCAATTCGCGACGCAGTGCGTCTTGAATTGAGTTGGACTCACTATCGCACCCTTCTGCGAATAGAAAACGCCCAAGCCCGCGACTGGTATTTGCACGAAGCGATCAACCAAAGCTGGAGCGCCAGAGCTCTAGAACGCCAGATTAGCACTCTCTACTACGAGCGACTTCTGGCCAGCCAAGAAAAATCCTCGGTGGCAGCAGAAGCCCAGCAAAACACCCAGCCACTGGCAGAAAGCGCTAAAGACTATCTGCGTGATCCCTACATTCTGGATTTTCTTAATCTGCAGGATAAAACCTATCAGGAAAGCCAGCTAGAGCAGGCCATTATCAGCAACCTGCAGCAGTTTTTACTGGAATTAGGCAAAGGCTTTGCCTTTGTGGAGCGCCAGCAGCGCATTCGCTTTGACGACGAAGATTTCTACATCGACTTGGTATTCTACAACTTCAAACTGAAGTGCTTTTTGCTGGTGGATCTAAAACTCGGCAAGCTCAGGCATCAGGATATCGGCCAAATGGATACCTACGTGCGCTTATACGATGAGCAGCGCAAAGGCAGCGACGACAACCCCACTATTGGCTTGGTGCTGTGCAGCGAAAAAAGCGAAGCCGTGGTCAAGTACTCGGTACTGGCCGAGCAAAAACAGCTGTTTGCGGCGAAGTACCTGCCGTATCTGCCCTCTGAAGATGAGCTTAAACGCGAGCTAGAGCGCGAACGGGCTCAGGCCGTTGAACAGCTTCAGCAGCACGAACGGAGCGATGAGTGAACGATAGCTTCACGAACAATCTCAGCGGCTGAAGTTTTGATTTCTTGAAGCAGCTCCCTCTTTTAAGCTATTAACGTACTCCCGCCCGGTAGCTATTTGGCTCCAGCCAGAGCTGTTCGTGGAGATCACCTTTCAAGAAAAAAAGCTTCGGCCCCTTGCGGAAGTTGAACAGTCGGAACAAATGATAGTGTTCCGAATGGGCACGCGAGCATTCGAGCTCGTTGGGCGTAATAAAAAACGCACTCTCTTTGGCAAAGGCGGTGGTTTTGACTTCAATCAGCCGATCACTGCCGTCGGGCTCGAAGGAACGGATATCGAACCCCAGCCCGTCACCCTGAGTTACCGCAACGTGCTCGACCCTCTCCGCCAGCTTATCGTACCCAGCTTGGATCAGCCGGTGCTGCTCGAACCGAATCACTAGGTGCTCACCGGCTAGCCCAAGCTCGCGGTTGCGGGTTTCCCGGGCCAGGTAGTCCCGTTTTTGCGGCGGGCGCACTGAATAGTCGGCGCGGAATTCTCGAACGCCTTGTTGCGGCGGTGTCGTTCTAGGAGGTTCGACGATAATGCGCTCGTCTACGATGCCAGTGGTATCAATCACTGGAAGATCAGCGGCCAAACGCGCTGCGCGATCAACAAGCTCGCTTCGCAACAACAGCCCCTCGACAGCTTCAACTAGGCTTTGTTGATAGTTGCTACGCGGCTTATAGCCATCGACATAGGGGCAGTTGGCATCGCGTAACACTGCGCTGATATTGCAGTGCTTGAACTCTATGGCACTGGCCGAGCGGCCATCAAGCTGTATCATCAGCGCTCGATTAAGTGCGCGCTTGTTAGAACTTTGCCCGCTCAGTTCTGCTACTAGCATCTGCCGGTAGGTAGCAATGGTTGCCTCTACCTCGCCAGCACTCCAGGGTGTCGCTCGACTCATCTTCATCACTCAATATTTTGGATCTGCTCTCGCATCTGCTCAATCAGCACCTTCAGCTCCACCGCGCAGCGGGTCGTCTCTGCTACCACCGATTTCGATGAGAGCGTATTCGCTTCGCGGTTGAGCTCTTGCATCAGGAAGTCCAGGCGGCGGCCTTTGGGGCCTTTTTGGGCGAGCTGGTGGCGTACTTCGTCTATATGCGCGGTGAGGCGATCAAGCTCTTCGTCCACGTCGGCTTTTTGGGCCACCAGTACCAGCTCGGCTTCCAGGCGCTGGGGGTCGAGTTCGGTCTTGGCGACTTCTAAACGCTCCAGCAGCTGGGCCCGCTGGCGTTCCAGGATTTGCGGCAGCAGGCTGCGTACGGAGGCCACTTGCTCGCTGGCGGCGTCCAGGCGGGTGGTGATCATTTCGGCCAGCTTGTCACCTTCCCGGGCGCGGGCGTTGATCAGCTCATCCAGCGCTTGGTTGAAGAGCGTTTTGGCGGCGGCTTTAATGGCGTCTTGGTCGAGGTGCTGGGTTTCCATCACGCCAGGCTGGTTGAGCAGCGCTAGCGTGGTGGGCGGCACGGCGCTGGGCACCTGCTGCTGAATGGCCGCCAGGGCGTCGGCAATCTCTTGCAGGCGCGCGATGTTCACCGCCGGTGCCTGGGCGGTGTCGGCGCTCTCGAAACGCACGCTGCACTCCACCTTGCCACGCGCCAGCCGGGTACGCAGCGCTTCGCGCAGCAGCGGCTCTAAATCCCGCAGGCTTTCATGAAGGCGAAAGTGCGGCTCTAGGTAGCGCTGGTTCACCGAGCGAATCTCGACCTGCAGGGTGCCAAACGGGGCGGCCTGCTCGGTGCGGGCGAAGGCGGTCATGCTGTGTACGCGGCGGGAAGCGGCCATAAGTCGATGCATCCTTTACATCAATGTGATTCCGAACAGTCTAACCGATAGGCCCATCCGCGCACGCTCAGACGTGTACAATAGAGGGCTTTTCCACTTTTAAGATGATGTGAGGTGCTATGCGTCCTGATGTAGTTCGCCCCAGCGGTCGCGAGGCCGACCAGCTCCGTGAGATTCGCTTGACCCGTGATTACACCCGCCATGCGGAAGGCTCCGTGCTGGTGGAGTTTGGCGATACCAAGGTGCTGTGTAACGCGAGCGTGGAAGCGGGCGTGCCGCGCTGGCTGCGCGGTAAAAATCAGGGCTGGATTACCGCCGAATACGGCATGCTGCCCCGCGCCACCCACTCCCGCAGTGGCCGCGAAGCGACCCGCGGCAAACAGGGTGGCCGCACGCTGGAGATTCAGCGGCTGATTGGCCGCAGCCTGCGCGCAGCGGTGAATTTGAAGAAGCTGGGTGAGTTCACCATTACCGTGGATTGCGATGTCATCCAGGCCGATGGCGGCACGCGTACGGCGGCGATTACCGGCGGCTGCGTGGCGCTGGTGGATGCGCTTCGCTACCTGCAGCGAGAAAAGAAGATCAAGGGCGACCCCTTCAAGCAGCTGGTCAGCGCGATCTCGGTGGGCATCTACAAAGGCGTGCCGGTGCTGGACCTGGATTACCCCGAAGATAGCAAAGCCGACACCGACCTGAACGTGGTGATGACCGAAAGCGCCGAGCTGATTGAAGTACAGGGCACGGCGGAAGCGGGCGCGTTTAACCGTAAAGAGCTGAACGCGATGCTGGATTTGGCCGAGAAAGCCGGTGATGAATTGCGCGAGAAGCAGCGTGAAGCGCTGGGCATTCGCGGTTAAGGGAACTCGGTATTACGGAGCCCTGAACGCAACAGGCCAGCGGTAAGCCGGCCTGTTGCAGGTGCGACGCGGGAAGTAGCTAACGCTTAGAGCGCTAAATCATACTCAACGATCAGCGGTGCGAACTCGGAGAAGGTCGCATCGTAATCAATCCACGCGTCCACCACGTGACGACGGAAGTTGGGGCCGACCAGTTGGTAGTCGATCCGCCAGCCTTCTTGACGATCACGGGGCACGTCTTGGTCAAGTTTTGGCCACCAGGTGTACTCGCCTGCATCGCGATTAATTTCGCGGAAGGTGTCGATAAAGCCGGTGGGGCCAAGCACCTGATCCATCCAGGCACGCTCTTCCGGGCGGAAGCCCGAGGTGAGCTGGTTGTCCGACCAGTTGGCCAAATCGATGGTTTTATGGGCAATGTGCCAAGTACCGCAGATGATGTATTCGCGGCGTTTGCGCGACATCTTCGTCAGGTACTCCTGGTACTGCTCCATAAACGCCTGTTTGGCTTTTTGGTCACTTCCATCAGGCATCAGGAAGGTGGCAATGCTGAAGCGGTCGTAATCCGCCTGCAGAAAGCGCCCTTCGTGGTCGCACTGAGGGAACCCCAGGCCGTACATGATGGCTTTGGGGATTTTGCGGCAATAGAGTGCCACACCGGAGAAACCATCCTCCTCGGCATCCAGGAAGTAGCCTTCGTAGCCTTCCGGATAGAGGATATGGTCACCCAGTTCGAAACTTTTCGCCTTGATGTTCTGCACGCAGACCACGTCGGCATCCTGCTGAGCCAGCCAGTCCAGGAAGCCACGGTCGACGGCATCACGTATACCATTGACATTGATGCTGGCAATTTTCATAAATCGTCCCTTTTGCGTCGCTGCTGTATGATACCCGACGTTTAGACGTTTGGGTAAAGGCCGTGAGTAAAACTTGCCATTTACCCTACTTTTATTGTTGCTTTCGTGCCGATTGAAACCTACCGCTTAGTGAGGAATGCCGTGGCCACCACTCTACAACCCTACCAGCGCGATTTCATTGCTTTTGCCATTGAACAGGGCGTACTTAAGTTTGGCGAGTTTACGCTGAAATCTGGCCGCGTTAGCCCCTACTTTTTCAACGCTGGGCTGTTTCAGACGGGCCGTGCGCTGGCCAAGCTAGGCCGCTTTTACGCCCAGGCGATGGTTGATAGCGGCTTAAAGGCTGACGTGCTGTTTGGCCCTGCTTATAAGGGCATTCCACTGGCTGCAGTCACCGCGGCGGCGCTGGCCGACCACCACGACCTGGATATGCCTTACTCCTTCAATCGCAAAGAGGCCAAAACCCACGGCGAAGGCGGCAATATTGTGGGTGCGCCGCTTTCAGGCGATATCTTGATCATCGATGACGTGATCACCGCAGGCACCGCGATCCGTGAAGTGATGGGCCTGATTGAGCAGAGCGGTGCCCGTGCCGGTGGGGTGATCATTGCCCTGGACCGCCAGGAGCGTGGCCAGGGCGAGCAGAGCGCCATCCAGGAAGTGCAGTCCCAGTATGGCATGCCGGTGGTCAGCATCGTGTCGCTTGAGCAAGTGCTCACCTACCTGGAAGAGCAGTCAGGTAGCGACCTCAGCAGCCACGCCGAGGCCGTGCGTGCGTACCGCGACCGCTACGGTATCGCCGGTTAGGTTGCGTCGCCCATGGGCAGTGCGCCAGCGTAGTCTTGTTGGCGCCACGCTTCGTAACTGACCACCGCCACGGCGTTGGAGAGGTTCAGGCTGCGGTTGTTGGGCTGCATGGGAATGCGCAGTTTTTGCTCTGCGGGCAGCATGGCGTGCACCTCGGGGGAGAGCCCGGCGGTTTCCGAGCCGAACAGCAGCACATCCCCCGGTGCGAAGTTGGCATCACTGTGGGCGCGGGTGCCTTTGGTGGTAATCGCCCAGATGGTGCGCCCCTGCATGGCGGTGTAAAACGCCGTAAAATCCGCGTGACGGGTCACGTTGGCAAGGTCGCGGTAGTCTAAACCAGCGCGGCGCAGCTTTTTCTCTTCGAGATCAAAGCCCAGCGGCTCGATCAAATGGAGACGGCAGCCGTTGTTCGCCACTAGGCGCATAATGTTGCCCGTATTGGGAGCCATCCGCGGCTCGAATAGCGCTACTTCAAACATCACCACCTGCCTATGAGTTACCTGCTGTATTAGCCTGCTGCGCCTTCGTCAGCGCCGCTGATTGTAATAGAAATTGCCCCGAAACACTTGTAGAGGTCACCCTTCGCCATGACGCCCCAACCGCCAAAGAGCATTCTTAGCCGTATCAAAGGGCTCAACCCACGCCAGCAAGAAGCGGTGCGCTATATCGATGGCCCCTGCCTGGTACTGGCGGGTGCGGGGTCGGGCAAAACCAGCGTGATCACCACCAAGATTGCCTACCTCGTGCAAGAGTGTGGCATGAGCGCACGCAAAATTGCCGCAGTGACCTTTACCAACAAGGCCGCCCGAGAGATGAAAGAGCGGGTGGGCCAGATGCTGAAGGGCAAAGAGGGCCACGGGCTGACGGTTTCGACCTTCCACAACCTGGGGCTCAACATCATTCGCGGCGAACTGAAGACCTTGGGCTACAAGCCGGGGTTTTCGCTGTTCGACCCGGAAGACGCCAAGGCGCTGCTGCGGGACTTGATGAATAAAGACGCTCAGGTCGATGCCGAGCAGATCAACGCCGTGCAGGCCAAGATATCCCAGTGGAAAAACGACCTGGTGCTGCCAGGGGATGCGCTTTCGTTCGCTGCCGATGACGACGAGCATTTCGCGGCACGGGTGTACGAAGCCTACGTTCGCCACCTGAAAGCCTACAACGCGGTGGATTTCGACGACCTGATTCTGCTGCCCGTGGTGCTCTTGCAGCGTGACCCGGAAGCACTGGCCCGCTGGCGGCGCAAAATCCACTACATGCTGGTGGATGAGTATCAGGACACCAACGTCTCCCAGTACCTGCTGGTAAAGCTGCTGATGGCCGAACGCGCCACCTTTACCGTGGTCGGCGACGACGACCAGTCGATTTACGCCTGGCGGGGCGCACGGCCGGAAAACCTGGTCACCCTGGGGGAGGATTTCCCCCGTTTGAAAGTCATCAAGCTGGAGCAGAACTACCGCTCTACCGGCACCATCCTACGTGCCGCCAATACGCTGATTGCTAACAACCCCCACGTCTACGACAAAACCCTGTGGTCGGAGATGGGCGACGGCGCGCCGATTCGCGTGGTGGTGAACCGTCATGAGGAGGCCGAAGCTGAGCGGGTGGCTAGCGAGATGCTGACGCGTCGCATTAAAGAAAACGCCGAATGGCGCGATTTTGCGGTGCTTTACCGAGGCAACTTCCAGGCGCGGCTGCTGGAATTGAAGCTGCAGCACTATCAGATCCCTTACAAGCTCTCCGGCGGCACGTCGTTTTTCTCGCGTAACGAGATCAAGGACGCCATGGCGTATCTGCGCCTGCTGATCAATCCCGCCGACGACAACGCCTTTTTGCGCATCGTCAACGTGCCCCGGCGGGAAATTGGCCCCGGCACGCTGGAAAAGCTCGCCAACTATGCCACCGAGCGCTCGATCTCGCTGTTTGCTGCCTGCCATGAGCTAGGGCTTGAACAAACCCTGCCTACCCGCGCCGTGGAGCGGCTGTCGCGCTTTACGCACTTCATCGATGGCGTGCGCAAACGGATGGACCAGGGCGATGCCATTGCCGCGATCCGCGATATGCTGCGGGATATGGATTACGAGGCGTGGCTCTACCAAAACGCCAGCACCCCTACTATTGCCGAGCGGCGCATGGCCAACGTATGGATTTTGATTGATCAATTAGAGAAGTCGCTCAACCGCGACCCGGAAGACGCAGATGACTCTACCGCAACAGAAACCGACGGCGTAGAAGCGGCCATTTCACGCTTAGTGCTGCGGGATATTTTGGAGCAACAGGCCGAAGAGGATGACTCTGACCGGGTGCAGCTGCTCACCATGCACGCCTCGAAAGGGCTAGAGTTCCCCCACGTTTACTTGATGGGCCTGGAGGAGGATCTGCTGCCCCACCGTAACGCCATCGAGATGGGTACCGTGGAAGAAGAACGGCGTTTAGCCTACGTGGGCATTACCCGCGCCCGACGCACGCTAACGCTGACCCTGGCGCGCCAGCGCAAGGCCTATGGCGAGCTGATGGACTGCCAACCCAGCCGCTTTTTGGATGAGCTGCCCGCGGATGATTTGGAGTGGGAGGGCCGCGCTGATAAAGAGGACCCGGAGAAAAAGCAGGCACGCGGCAAGGATGCCATTGCTGGGCTGCGCTCGCTGCTGGGATAAGCGTGCTGAGCAAGCGCTATGTATCGCGCAAAAAAATATCCACAGAGGGTTTGGAGCACCCACCTGTGGATATTTTATAACGCCTGGCCTCCCCACCCCATGAGAGCGGGCTGCTAACGCTTACTGTACTTGTGAGACCATGTAATCCACCACGGCCATAATCTCTTCATCGGAAGCGCTGCTACCACCACGCGGCGGCATCACGCCTTTACCGTTGAAGACGCTTTGGTAGAGTGCATCGGTACCCTGCTCAATACGCGGGCCCCAAGCTTCAGCGTCGCCAATCTTCGGTGCACCCGCCACGCCAGCGGCGTGACACGCCACACAGCCCACACTGGCGTAAAGCGCTTCACCGTCTAAACCGCTGCCACCGCTGGAAGCGTCTTCTTCACTGGCGACTGCTTCATCTTCGCTGGCCACAGCATCTGCCGTCGCCATCTCGTCGCTACTACTCTCGTCAGTTGCTTCGGCAGCCGCGCCTTCATCACCGCCACCTAGCTCAGGAACTTCCATGACAGGCTCGACCATATACGCTGTCACCGCTTCCATTTCTTCGTCTGACAAGTTGGGGTTGCCGCCACGGGCAGGCATTGCGCCAACGCCGTTAATGGCATGGTCTAGCAGGGTGGCAAAACCTTGCTCGGTGCGCTCGGCCCAAGCGGCTTCGTCACCGCGTACCGGAGCCCCGGCCGCACCTGTTTCGTGGCACGCCATACACACATTGTTGTAGATACCCTCGCCATCTACTTCACCATCACCGCCACTGCTAGAAGCCGCGGGGGCTGCTGCCGTGCCGCAGTCTTGGCCTTGAAGGCAGAGTTGTCCTACCGGCGCTAGGCGCTCAGCGATTGCGTCACGCGCTGCATCTTGGGCATAAGCACCGGATGTGCCTGCCATGACGCCGAGGGCCGCCAGCCCGCTCATGATCAGCTTAGATTTCACTCTCACCACCTCTTGAGTTTTATGTAATAAACGCGTTGCGCTTCAAAACGAGTGCGTCCGTTTCTTGCTTATGCTGGATACCTAGCGCCTGGAGACACCGTTCTTGCCCTTGGGTGCGGCCGTGCCACGCTCTATGGTGCTACCGCGGCCACCGAAACGCCAAGACATACGTATAGAGTTAGTATACCGAGAACATAAAGGGTAAGAAAATGCTACTAAGCGCGGCAATTCAACCTACAACGCCGATAAGCGGAGGATGACGCTACTGAACGGCCAGATTAATACCACCCTAACAAGCGCTCGCGCCCCAGTTGTATGAACCCCGCTTGGGCATAAACCCGCTGAGCAGGCGTATTCTGTTCATCCACCGTGAGAGTTAAGCACTGCGCCCCGGCCTGGGCAGCCAAGCTTTGGGCATGCTCAATAATAACGTGCCCCAGCCCCTGCCCGCGCCATTCCGGAACCAGCCCCATAAGTTGCAGGCTCCACTGCAAAGAGGGGGTGGCGAGCAACAATACTCCTACCGGCTCTTCTTGGTATTCCAGCCAATACCAGTGTTGTGGATAAGCCGAAGTCGCCTGAGATTGGAACCCAGCTAGCAGCGTGCTAACCGGCAGCGCATGGCGCAGCGCTGGGCAATCCAGAGAATCTTCACCTACCCGCGCCAGTAACGCCTGCTGTTCAGCCAGCGTTAACGCCTTGAAAGGGCGTAATCTCAACGGCTGTTGAGGCGCTAGGGCTGCTCGGCATGGCCACGCACGATGCTCTAGGGTGGCCATCGCACGCATACCGCTTTTAATTAACGTGTCTTCCCACGCTGCCCACGGCTCAGTGAGCACCACATGGCAAAGGATGATCGGCTGCTGCTTCACCCACCCCGGCAGGGCACTCAACAGAGCCTGGGCGGCGGCATCGTTATGCCTGGGCAGCCATAGCTGCGCCGTTTGGTTTGCCAGCGGCTGTACCCAGGCAGTCGCGCGTATATATTCGCCTTCCATCGCCACCCACAAACCCTGCCAATCAGACTCAGTCGACGCCGTTAAGGCCTGCTGCAAGCCAGCCTGCAGGGAAGGAGTGTGGACAGCCGCTAAATGCAGCAGCGCTTCGCGTCGTCGATGTGCGGGACAGGGCACCACCTGATAGCGGCTAGCGTGGTGGCGCTGCGCGTCGGATGTCACAACGACTCTCCTTATTTAGTAACCCTAAGGCTTAATCACTTTAAGGCTTAATAAGCCTACGAAAGGATAATATGCCTTTTTACAAGGTTTAAGTTTTCGTTAAGTAATGTCAACGAGAGTATCGGGAAATACGATGGAGATTGCCCGATGGCTCATCTACGTTCACTGCCCTTAACGTCTTTGCGCTGGCAAGAAGCGCTTAACAGACATGATCAAACGCAGCTAAAACAGTTGATACAGGCGCGTTTCGCGCATCAACACAACGCCACGGTCCATCACTTTCTACCGCGCCTATTTGGCCTTTGGCGGCTAGGCAGGATAGCCAACCGCCTTAGAAAAGACTGGCGTTGATCAGCAGGTGTGCCACGATACTGGCTACGTAACCTAACAAAATAGCGGGCACCCAGCGCAAATGCACCGCAAACGTGTAGATACCACGGGCTTGCCCCATCAGCGCTACCCCGGCAGCCGATCCCATGGAGAGCAGGCTGCCCCCCACACCGGCCGTCAGAGTGATCAGCAGCCAGTTGCCTTCCGACATATCCGGCGCCATGGAGAGCACGGCGAACATCACTGGAATGTTATCCACCACCGCTGAGATCAGCCCCAGCACCACGTTGGCCCACACCGGGTCCCAGCCGCCGTAAAGCGTTTCCGAAAGCAGGCTGAGATAGCCCATGAACCCCAGGCCACCCACACACATCACCACCCCGTAGAAGAACAGCAGCGTGTCCCACTCGGAGCGGGCGATACGGCTGAAGATATCGAACGGCACCACGCTGCCTAGCTGCTCCAGCTTTTTCCAATCTCCGCGGCGGGAGTAACGCTCACGTTTGCGCTCCAGCGAACGGGGCAAACTGCGACGCAGGTAATAGCCAAAGAATTGCAGCAGGCCTAGACCAAACATCATGCCCATAGCGGGCGGCAGGTACAGAATCGAGTGGCACAGCACAGAGATCGCCACGGTGATCAAGAACAGTACGATGATGCGCCGGGCGCCCCGCTTCAACCATACGTTCTCGGTGAGCGCAGCGGGCTGACGATTGACGATGAAAAAGTTCATGATCACCGCAGGCACCATGAAATTCACGATGGCAGGTACCAACAGTGCAAAGAAGCCTTCGAAAGGCACCTGACCGGCTTGCCACACCATCAGTGTGGTGATATCGCCAAACGGGCTGAACGCACCACCGGCGTTGGAGGCCACCACCACGTTGACACAGCAGAGGCTGATAAACTTGTTATCCCCCTCGGCGACCTTTAGCACCACCGCACACATCAGCATGGCAGTCGTCATGTTGTTGGCGATGGACGAAATACCGAACGCCAAACAGCCGGTAATCCAGAATAGGCTCCGGTAGCTAAACCCCTTGCGCACCAGCCACGCACGCAGTGCATCGAACACACGACGCTCTTCCATGGCGTTGATGTACGTCATCGCCACCAGGAGGAACAGCAGCAGCTCGGTATACTCGAGCAGCGTCTCTTTGAAGGCGCTCTCTGCCTCATGGGGCATACCTGCTTGTACGTAGACCCACGCGACCATGGCCCAGATCAGGCCAGCAGCCACCAGAACCGGTTTGGATTTACGCATGTGGATGATTTCTTCACTCATGACCAGGGCATAGGCCAGAATGAAAATGGTCACGGAGACAATACCGGCAAGTGAGGTGGTGAGATCGAGGGGGCCAGCAGCAGCAAAAGCAAGAGAAGGAAAAGCGAAGAGGCAGAGTGCGGTCAACAACCAAGCAACGCGGCAAGCGGGATGCCGAGTTGCAAGGACGTTAGGTGGTTTCATAGCAGCGTGATCCTGGCAGGGTTAGAGAATACCGCCACGATAATAAGCACACTAACTATGTGCTGCAACGCAGCGATGGCGCATAAGATGCGACTATTTGCCGCATCTTGTAAAGCGCTTTATTCATCCAACTGCAATTAATTGTGACACGGCACTTATTCGACGGTCACACTCTTGGCAAGGTTACGCGGTTGATCCACATCGGTGCCTTTGAGCACCGCTACGTGATAGCTCAGCAGCTGCAACGGTAGAGTGTAGAGCAGTGGTGCCAGTGCTTCGTGTACTTCAGGAAGTTCCAACACACGGATATCATCTTGAGAGCTGATTCCTACCTTTTGATCGGCAAACACAAACAGCTGGCCGCCGCGGGCGCGCACTTCTTGAAGGTTGGATTTCAGCTTTTCCAACAGGTCATCATTCGGGGCTACTGAAATTACCGGCATCTCGCTATCCACCAGCGCCAGCGGGCCGTGCTTAAGCTCCCCGGCAGGATAGGCTTCCGCATGGATATAGGAAATCTCCTTGAGCTTCAGCGCGCCTTCTAAAGCAATGGGGTAGTGCGCCCCACGACCCAGGAAGAGCGCGTGATGCTTCTCTGCAAATGCCTGAGAAAGCACTTCGATCTGCCGATCGAGACCCAACACCTGCTGACAGAGCGCGGGCAGTGCCTGCAGGGCGCCAATGATCTCTGGCTGCTCTGGCTGGCCTTTCGCTTTACTGACCGATAGCGTCAACAGCATCAGCGCAATCAACTGAGTGGTAAAGGCTTTAGTCGAGGCCACACCAATTTCGGGGCCTGCGCGGGTCATCAGCGACATGTCCGACTCCCGCACCAGCGAGCTTCCGGGCACATTGCAGATCGCCAGCGAGCCGACATAGTTGAGCGTTTTAGCAAAGCGCAGCGCCGCCAGCGTATCGGCCGTTTCTCCAGACTGGGACAGCGTTACAAACAGCGTGCCTTCCGGCACCACCGGGTGGCGGTAGCGATATTCCGACGCCACTTCGACCTGTACCGGCACCCCAGCATAGCGCTCCAACCAGTAACGCGCGACCATGCCTGCATGGTAGCTGGTGCCACAGGCAATAATATGCACATGGCGCGTTTTCTGGAACAGCGCCAGCGCATCCGGCCCAAAACTCTCTACCAACACGCCGTGGCTACTTAAACGCCCTTCCAGCGCGGCACTAATAACGGCGGGCTGCTCAAAAATCTCTTTGAGCATGTAATGACGATATTCGCCTTTGCTAGCCGCACCGTCGCCATGTTCAAAGGTATGGATAGGGCGCTCAACGTCATTGCCTTGGCGATCAACAATGCGAATCACCCCATGCTCACGCAGCTCGACTAAATCGCCCTCTTCCAGATAGATAAAGCGGTCGGTCACTTGAAGCAGCGCCAGCGGATCAGAGGCTAAAAAGGCTTCATCAATACCAACACCTACCACCAAGGGGCTGCCTTGGCGTGCGCCCACGACCACGCCAGGCTCGGCCGCACTCATTACCCCCAGGGCGTAGGCACCGCCCAAGCCACTAACAATCTCTTGTGTCGCATCAAACAGCGTCTTGCCCGTAGCGAGTTTGTCCGCCAGCAAATGGGCAATCACCTCGGTATCGGTTTCCGAAGTGAACGTGTAACCGCTGCCTTGCAGCGTCTCTTTAATCTGCTCGTAGTTTTCGATAATGCCGTTATGCACCACGGCGACGTTATCGCTGCTGTGGTGCGGATGGGCATTGGCCTCGGAGGGTTTGCCGTGGGTGGCCCAGCGCGTGTGCGCGATACCGCTGTTGCCTGGCAGCGCGGCGGCGTCCAACTGTTCAGCGAGTGCCGCGACTTTGCCCAAAGCCCGGTGACGCGTTAACACACCGCTGTTAAGCACCGTCATGCCAGAAGAATCGTATCCGCGATACTCCAAGCGTTTCAGCCCTTCCAACAAGATTCCCTGCACATTACGCTGCGCAACCGCCGCGACGATGCCACACATAACTTGTTCTCCTAAGGCGCTCTCACGCCGTGTAATCCAACGTGCTAATACGTTTATTTAACCTTTTTAACCGGGCGCGGCCAGTCGGGCTTCTCTAGCTGCCGGCTGCGGGTGACCGCTAATGCATACTCAGTCACATCTTTTGCAATCGTGGAACCAGCGCCCACAGTGGCACCCTTACCTACCGTGACAGGTGCCACTAAGGCAGTGTTGGAGCCGATGAAGGCGTTATCGCCAATTTCGGTGCGATGTTTGTTCACGCCATCGTAGTTGCAGGTAATGGTGCCCGCGCCCACGTTCACATCGCGCCCCAGGCGCGCATCACCCACGTAGCTTAAATGGTTGATTTTACTACCTTCACCCACGTCGGCATTTTTGGTTTCGACAAAATTGCCCACCTTGGCTTTCACGGCTAAGCGCGTGCCAGGACGCAGCCGTGCGTAGGGGCCGACCTGGTTAAGACCCGCCGCCACGGCCGTGTCGATGACGCTGTGGCTGTGAATCTCACTCTCTGCGCCAATGGTGCTGTTTTTGATAATGCAGTAGGGGCCTACCCGCACGCCTTCGCCAAGTTCGACGTCCCCTTCAAAAACACAGCCTACGTCGATGAAGACGTCGTGGCCGCAGGTAAGCTTACCGCGCACATCAATTCTCGCTGGGTCAGCCAAGGCAACGCCTTGGGCCATGAGCGTCTCTGCCGTCTGCTGCTGGTAAGCACGCTCCAAGCGGGCCATTTGCGAGCGGTTATTGACCCCCTCTACCTCGGTGGCGTTATGAGGCTGCGCCGTGGCGACCTTGACGCCTTCGCTGGCTGCCATGGCGATAACGTCCGTCAGGTAGTACTCGCCCTGGGCATTTTCCGCTGATAGCTGGGGCAACCAGCGCTTCAACTGGGCACTGGTCATGGCCATGATGCCGGTGTTGCACTCGTTAATCGCCAGCTGCTCCTCATGAGCATCTTTCTGCTCGACGATCGCCACGGCGTGGCCCTCGGCATCGCGCACGATACGCCCATAGCCACTGGGGTCTTCCAGCGTGACGGTGAGCAGGCCCATGTGCTGCTCATCCACCTTGGCCAGCAGGTCGGCCAACGTATCGCGACGAATTAGCGGCACGTCGCCATACAGTACCAACACGATACCGCTGCCCAACTGAGGCTGCGCCTGAGCCACCGCATGTCCGGTGCCTTTTTGCTCTTCTTGCAGTGCAAACGAGACATCATACTCCGCCAACGCGTCGCGAAGTTGGTCAGCACCATGGCCAATCACCACGTGGGTACGACTCGGGTTCAGGCCACTGGCCGTTGCCAGTACGTGCTCTACCATGGGCTTACCCGCTAGCGTGTGCAGTACTTTGGGCAACTGAGAGCGCATCCGTGTGCCTTTACCTGCGGCTAAGATGACGATATCGAGGTCGTGCATGTCATTCACCTGTTTGCATTTGGTGATTCGCTGAGGAGGCCGTCCAGGGCTCGATGCCCAGTTCATCGATCAGCGCATCACCGAAATAGTTGACGAAGGCGGGGCTCGCCAAGCTACGCCAACGCTCCCCCTCACGTACTAACATCAAAGTATTGAGGTTGTTTTCGACGGCCAGCTGCATACCCTGCTCGGTCCCCACGACGGTGAGCGCCGTGGCCCAGGCATCTGCCCAGGCATTGGAGGGGTGGAACACCGATACCGACGCTAGCCGATGCTTGATGGGCTGACCGGTTCGCGGATCCAGAAGATGCGAGAAACGCTCGCCATCGACTTCAAAGTAGTTGCGATAATCGCCCGACGTGGCCACTGACATCCCCTCCAGCGCCAACACGTGCTGCGCTTCCGGCACACCGCTTTGCGGCACTTCAATGCCGACACGCCAAGGCGTTTGATCTTCGATGTCCCGGTAACCGCGGGCAATCAGCCCGCCACCGATATTGACCAAGTAATTATCGATGCCCTGCTGATCCAGATACGCCGCCACGCGATCGGTGGCGTGGCCTTTGGCTACCCCAGAAAGATCGGCAAATACATCCCGCAGGCGACGCGCCTGCATCCGCTGGGTATCCACCTCGACTGCATCGAACCCAATCTTGGCCATACGCTCGCTTAACTCGGCCTCGCTAGGCACCTCTTCGGGACGTGCCTCGGGACCAAAGCTCCATAGATTCACCACATCGCCAATGGTGATATCAAACGCCCCTTCGCTTGCTTCCGACACCGAACGGCTTATCGCCAGCACTTCGATCAGCTCGTTAGAGAGCGGCTGCCACTCGTTGAGCGGCGCGTCGTTAAAGGCGACTAGTTCTGAATCGTCACGGTAGGTCGACATCGCTTGGTCAACGTCTTCCA
>Ga0209349_1000738_pt1 | contig 16352 bp, 5 predicted proteins | sample ETNvirnome_2_130_FD_184067 | JGI IMG/M metagenome (GOLD analysis project Ga0209349, IMG submission 184067) | Marine viral communities from the Pacific Ocean - ETNP_2_130 (SPAdes) (version 2) | ecosystem: Environmental > Aquatic > Marine > Oceanic | place: Pacific Ocean | collected 2013-06-22
CACCGTCGCAAGGTCTGCGGTCTCAAGGTTTTGTCCGGTAGCGTTGCCAACGGCGTTGGACACCTGATTGTATATAGTATCCTTGTCGTCCCGGGGATCGCTCCCCATTCTATACCATGTAATCAAGTTAGTAGCGCAGCTAAGGCCGCTCAAATAAGTTCTCTTGCCTCCACCATAAATCTCTGTAACCTCATCACTCGACAATGCTTTATCCCATACTGCAAAATCGCACATACGCACATTTGCATAGTTACCAGGGGTGCCGGCAACGGTGGCGGCCGCGATAGTTAGTCCGGTGGTAGTAAGAGCAGCTGGGTCATCGCCGGTGTTCGTCGTCTGGATTGGTACTGCCGCATCGACATAAATAATGGGTGCTGCCGAGTCGCCGCCGGCAAAAGTTACAACCACGTGGGCCCACGTGCCGGTCGACACCACATTTCCATCAGTTCGCCCCCAGGTCAGGGACGAAGCTGCGGTCGCGAGTCTTCCGGCTGATAGATAGAAGTACAGGCTGCGCCAGCCGCCGCTGCCGTCGCCGAACTGGAAAAGCCTTGTCTGGTTGGTGAGTGCCTGCGGATTAACCCACATAGAAACACTAAAGGCTTTGGCGGCGGCGGCCGCTCCACCAATTAAACCCTCCCACACAGTATGTGTTGAAGACTGTAAGTATTCATCGACTCCGTCAAAAAGAATGGATTTAGCTATGCCGCCATCACCGAAGGACGGAAGAGGAGCATGGAACATTTTCCAGGGCTGAACCTGTGAGGTGTTAGATGATCCAATCTGGCGTTTTGTGAATGCCGTATTGGAAATTATTCCAGTTCCCTGTGCGTATTCTTCGGGTGAACTCTGCGCTGACGAGTCTGCGGCCATATTGCCATCAACAGAGCCTGTGATGTCTCCGCCGCCCTTGCGCTGGAGGAATGGGAATTTCTGCTGGTACTTTGGCCGCTCTAGAACGTGGCTTTCGATAACCGTTCTCACGTTCTCGCTGAAGTCTGCTGACGCGGGGACGAGTTGACCAAGCATCAAAGATAGTGAACTGTCAAACCACTTATAGAACTCATAAAACTTGTCAAAATCAAGTTGATCGTTCTCGACCTGCTCGAAGAACTTCTGTCGCATAAAGGAAAGCTGTTTATAATCAGGGCGGTAGCGCTCTACTTGATCGCCAATGAGGTTGTTAAAGTCCTTCATATTGGCGAAGTAGTTGATCATCTCTTCTGATATGACCTGATACATACTCTTTTCAAAAGCGAAGTAGTAATTGGTTGGTCGTGATTCAGTTGTGAAGACGTCCTGCTCTTGTGCGTTCAATACGCGGATCATATCTTGAGACTGTACGTTCTCGGGAAGGTTCAGTTTTGATGAAACAACATAGTCTTTGTCGATTGCTGTTGTCGAGGAGGCTGCGAAGAAGCGACCTTGGGCCGTATGCTGCCTACTAAGGATCCCGCTTAGTTCCCCAAACGTTTCAGTGTTGGCCGAGCCGGAGCTGATATCATCAACTGTAAGAAAACCTGTTGCTGCCGATCCTGTATTGTTGAGGAACTCCCAGTTAAATACAAGCGTGTCGATCTTCTTGGCATTGCCGAAGGATGCTGATGTGTTAAACTCAAATGCGTACAGGTGCGACTGCAACGCGCCGTGATTCTCGGTATCAAGGATGTGTCCGGTCAATGCTTCGTCACTAAGATAGTCCAGCCAGTAGCGGCATGCGTTAACTTTAACATCTGATCTTTGGAGGACTGCGCCAGTGAAGTTTTCTCTGTGAGCACCGATATATACTCTCTTGGCGCTTGTCATAAAGGCATCCGGTGGCGCAGTGATTGAACCCGAGAGGGTAAACTGTTCCATAATCTCGCCGGCTTGCGCCTGAACACCGTGCAGTTCGACAATGTAGTTTGAGCTTGCTCCGTCCACAAGACCCTTAAGGGGGAACTCGGAAGGCCTGATACGTACCGACAAGTTCCATCTGGTGTTATTGTATACGTTTTCGTACAGAGCTGTCTCTAGACGGGGAACGTAGCCTCCGGAGGATCCAGTTAGCAAGAATCTAACATTGTCGGAGTACTTTTCATCGCGGATGGCATACACCTGGAAGTTTCCATCTTCAGTGGTCCAAGTTGTATCTGTACTGAGGGCCGCTTCAGCTCCGTGGACACCGAACAGAGAGGCTGAGATCATACTGGTATTGAAGTATGCGTGTGCAGCCTGCTCTGGCTTGAGGGGGAATAATATCTCTGCTTCTAGGGTTGTCGCGTAGCCTCCCGTGAGTGCTGCACTGGATGTAATATAGCTAACCGAGTTTGGATTAGAGACATCAGCGTAGTTGAATACTGTGGCCACCATGTTATCGGCAGTATTAAAGTTGATGAATCTGTCAGTTACGATTACGTTGCGTCTATTGTTCCTCAGTTCATACTCAACATTGTTGGCATACATATTGGTTTTGATTAGTTCGTCGTCAATACCAAAGCAACGAATTAAGTTTCTAAATGCCTTTTCAGTACCCTTTGATTTATAAATGAAAGAGATATTATTGTAAATGTTTTGATATATCGTGTTCTTTATATCGTGGAGCGACTTATCATAGAGACGCTTTTCGCTCCGGTCAGCGAGTTTCTCTAAAAGGTCAGCATCCAAGAAAAGATTGGGAGCTACCATGCCAGTGGAGGACAGCAGCTTCTCAGCAAATGGTAGGGGCTTCGCGAAACTCCCACTCATATAACGAATATCTTTGAGGGTATTAATGTTCTCAACTTGTAATTGTAATGTGTCAAAGTAGCTTGACAAAATCTGTGTCAACTGTCTGACGTCACCTGAACCTTCGGTATCTTCTTCTGTGATCCACGCGGGGATTGAATTGTAGACTGCCGCATTGTTGCTGGCATCGTGCGCCGAGCCAGATAGTTCCAATGAGGCAGCGAGCGCGACCACTTCAGGATGGAAAGAGTAAATAATCGGATCCTTGAACTCTGCTGTTGCTGCCGTGGATAAAACGATTGCTGAACCGGTGTTTCTAGACTTCGATGTATATCCTGTCCAGGTTCCATTGGAGTAGCGGCCCGAGTAATCTAGTACTGTGCTGTCTGTAGACTCAACGCCTGTGATTCCTTCGTTGAACTTGAAGTACACACCAAGGTTAACGTTCGCCATCTCCTGGGTTTCGATATATGGTAACGGATCTGTATTGACACCGCCGCCGACTTGTGTAAACCAGTATCTGCCGATATCCTTAGAAGTGCGCTGTGTCTTCCAGTACCGGAACTCATCGACCGAACCAGATAACTTGCCATAGTAGGCGCCAGCAGTAGAGCCGGAGGGCGCAGTAATGAGTGCCCCCAAGTATGCCTGCAGGCCTGTGGCGTCAATGTCATTAACTCCTGCTGTCCCAAGGGTCGTTTCATTGTTTAAGTTTCCATCAACGTAAAAACGCGTCAAAACGCCAGCAGAGGCAGAAGCAAAAGTGAACGCGTAGTGGTGCCAGCTGTTATCTGTTACTTCGGCATAAGTTAGAGTTGATGCTGCGGGGTCTTGCCTGAAGAATCCGACTGAATCGTCGGAGCCAGATTGAAGGGTGACCCGGAAGGGACTGCTGGGCGAAGCGGTGGAATCCAACTCAACCGTTAGGCGCCCATAGTCTGCCGAGGATGTCAGTTCGCCGTTCCACAAATCAAAGATGACTTCGCGGGTGGAGCTGACGCCAGGAAAGTCGTCGTCTTTCTTGAGCCAAAATTCTACTGATGCACCGCGGGAAGCAATATCCATTTGGAGGTTTGACGCGCGATTCATCGACGGCTCGTAGTAGTTTGAGCCAGTGAATTGACCAGCCAAGGTTCCAGCGTTGGTGTCTGAGGGGTTGGGGCCACCTATAAAGAAAATATACTCATAGTCTGATGCATCAGCTGGTATTGCATATCCATCAGCGAGCGCTCCCGTCGCCCCCCAACCATCAGCCGAGAGGATCACATATCCATTTGTACGTGGATACTTCTCTTGCAATATGTAAAGGTCGAGGTAAGTGGAATCATTTTGCCATTCTAGGCGCTCCTTGAGCGATCCATCATACGGATATGTACCATAAATTCTCTTTAGGGAGGAGTCGTAATACTCTTCAGCAGACCCGTAGCGAGCGAAGTTTTCTGGCTTCGAAAAGTCAGTATAAGGTATAAACCTCTCTTCTTCGATAATATCTTGCTCATGATATCCCGAGGACTCTATCTCTCCCGAAATATCATTAGATGTCTTGCTTGCCAGGGATTGTATACTCTCGGCAACTTCGAAGTATTTCTTGATGCTCATGTTCTAATTATTCTTCAACTCTAAACTTGAACGTTTGTGGTTGTTCCTGCCAGTCTCCTATACTGTCGTTATAATAGGACAATCTTATCTCGTACATATAATCTGACTCGAGCAGAGAGATATCGAGGTCAAAATAGTTTCCTTCCTTGTCGTATGACATCATGGTACACAAATCAGAACCCGTACCATATGAAATGGCAGGATAATTGTCGGTGGTACGGTAGATTGCATATGAGGCGCTCTCGATAACATCAGTAGGATTGTTTGCCGTCGCAACGTTATAGACTGTTGGGCTCCAATTTCTGTCGCGGACGAAGAAACGGAACCTTGCCTTGTCTTGTGTTGAGTATTTCTTTTTAAGATTTTTGCAGCTCGTAATACGGTTGAACGTTGGGGCGCTGTCGTATGTCGGAAGCAATTCAGGGTAGAAGGAGCCTGTAAAGAACTCAACGGCGCCGGAGTGCCACACATCGTGGATCTCTAGGAGCGGTGTAGAGGCTGCTGTGAGCGCGAGACTGACCGAATACAGCCCTGCGCTCGTATAACTTGCTGTAGCGTTTGTATCGCCAGCAGAGACGACTCCTGCGCCCACTGGGAGACTTAACTTTGAGCCCGTGGGGGTGCCGAACGAGCTGGAGTAAAACGAGACCCTTAGATCGCGAGTTCCGACGGCAGGAATATTAACGAGGCGGCCGCGAACATAGTTGTAGAGACACAATTTATTGAGGTTATCGGCTGCAGGAGCAAGAGAGCTGGAGAAATAGAAGTTCTCTCTGTCATCTTTTGTCGATGAGTCCCAACGTGCTTCTATCACAGGGCGTTTGTAAAAGAATTCTGTCGACCGGGCGAAGAACTTCTTTGTGTAATAAGATTGTTTAGCTCCATCGAGGTTCTGGATTGTGCCATTGGCTCCAGCGACTAGGGCATATGCTTCCTGACTAGCTGTAAGCCTAATACCAAAACCATTACTCTTTATTACACCGTCGCCGGCTGGCGTATCGAGGTACTTAATCCACTCTTCTACAATGTGGGAAACGTCGTGCTCTAGATCTTCGTAGCCTAGGGGGAAGGAAATGTTGTAATTTGACCCCGTATGATAATCTCCGCCGTCGCTTGTCCAGGCGGCGCCGCTGCTTCTTTCTCCCCAGTTTGCTTGGCCTAGGTCTTTATATTCGTCCATATCCAGGCCTGCGCCTTCGTTCCAAGAGCTAGATACCGGGGCAACAACCAAGTTAAAGTCTTGCGGCAATGTCCAGGGTGTTTCTGCGTTGAACATTTTAAGGTAGAATGAGACACTTCCGGAAGCAGGTATCTTGTTAGCTGTGCGGTTGGCTGCAATTGTCGCGACTGGAAACTGAATTAGAATGCGTGAGAGTTCTTGTGACTGCCCAATGGATCCCGACTCTTGCCCATATATGGAAAACACCTCTAGAGAGTCGGCATAACCCATGTTAGAGCCGGTGCCTCTCGTAACAAGGTTTGCCTCGTAGGCGTTTGTGATTGTAGTATCAGCGCTGGCTGTGTATCTTATAATAGACATTAGGTAACTGACCCCCTGATATCAACGTTTGGGAACTTAAGTTCAAAAATGACATTCTGTGGCGCGGGGATCCGGCGTCCGTCCGCGGAAAGGTTTGCGGAGAAATTGTAACTCATATCTGAGTATGAGCTGCCGGCTTTATTGATAATCTCCAGATCAACGACGTCGACGATACCGGGCACCTTTTGCAGGACTTTATAAAAATCCGTGATCCCGATCGATTCGCCGATATCGTATTGATTTTTATTCAGGTAGGTAGCTATCGCTGATTTCGCTTTATTAAGTACAGTAAACTTGTTCACATTTGTATCCGTAACCACCACATAGTTGATACCAAAGTTCACTATTGTGGCGTCCAGTATGTCAACAGTATCATTGATAATTTTATACTGTAATAGCCAAGTTTTTAAATTGTTTTTTAATACTTGGTTGGCCGCGGTCAATTTATTGCTTGTATTCTCAGAGACTACATAGATATTTATGTTTCTTCGGAGTTCATCAAAGTCGCGACTAACTGCCACTCTTTTGACAGCACCAAATTTGCCGGGCATACCATAACATATCGCCTGATAGTCCTGTATGGTGACTGCACGATTCTGGGCAGCATAGAACCCAAAGACTCTCTGCTTCACCTCTTCTGAACTGGGGAGTGAAATATCACCTGTGAACTGCTCGTCGTTCGTGACCTCTAGGGAGCCCACCACAATGTTTCTTTGGACTTGGCTTAGGCCCCCTTGGGCTCTAAACTTAAATTTGGGTGAGTCAATATTAGTAATCGTGGCCACCGAAGCATTAACATCATTGACCTCGTTTGTTCGATACGCTATCCGAAGAGTTGTGTTTGATGGCGCGATGCCAAATTTATCGCTACTAATTAATTTCGTAGGATCGAACTCAGCATCTGTAACATATGTTCTACCGTTTAAGTCCAAGATCAAGTTTGTTGGATCCACAACAGCGTCCGAAAGTAGCTCAGAGTCTGAGCCATATCCAAACTGAAGGTATGTTGTGGTATCCGACGACTCAACTGTGAACCGGCGAGCGACAGGGACAGCCTTCATAATGCTGCTGACTGTACCAGCTGTCGAGGTGTCAGTGTTTCTAATCGCCTTATAAATCACATTTTGAGAAAGGTTGTCGACTTGAACATACTCATGTCCCTCTAAATCAACCACGGAAATGACATCTGTTATGTTCTGTGTGCCAAGGTTAACCTTAAGGAATCTCTCGAAATCAAATACTTCGACCTCTTTGAAGTTTGTGCGGCCTGAAACAGCACGACCTTGTGCCCTAATTACATAGTTAAGAACATCATTGGTGCTGTTGTCAATATCCTTGGGTACCACCTGATTTGTTAGGACTGCAAAATTAACGTCATCAAGCAAAGTATAAGAGCCACCGCCGAGAGAAGAGAATACAGAGCCCTGCGCAAGAGTGGGAGCATATGCCAGGTCTGGGCCCAAGCTGTTCGGGTTTGCGGGGACTTGAATATAGAAGGTAAGCATGCCATATGATGAAGGGTTTCTATTAAGCTTGAACCCCATCTGTCGAGCGAGGCGCAAAACGTTATCATATTCTACAGCTGTTTCTAAGAAACTCTCATTTGCTTGATAGTCGACATAAAAAGACAGGATATCACCAACATATGCCACAGTATCGAGCATTAGTGACCCAAAGGATGCTTTATTGAAGTCCTTGTAGGTATCTGGGTAATATCGCTTCGCGTAATTCTCTAAATCTTTACGAATAGAATCAAAATCGCGGCTCGTATAATCTATCGGTTGCAGTTTTTTTGGCATGATAAGGTCTCTTTAATTAGTTGTTTATGTTAATTTGTAGCGATGTACTCTGTTTAAGCGGCACAATGGTGAAAAATATACTTAGTCTGATGGAATTGGGAAACAAATCTGGATTATCTTCTCTGGCTGAAAAATCAACATGATCAATCTGAATGTATGACATATATGTGTCTACCTGCTCTTGTAGGCGCGATCTTATACTGTCGTAGGTGTTGGTGGTATTGTTCTCAAATAGATACCTTGAGATCCCGACACCAAAGTTGGGATACATAATGCGCTCCCCGGGGTTTGTGAGCACCAACATTTTTAAATTTTGTTTTGCTAGATCATCAAACGTTGTGTTTAGGTCGTATGGGCCGAACACATTGCTGACAACTAGTGGTAATTTTACAGATAATCCTGACATTTTTTGTTTTTCCTTTTAAGATTAACCGGGGACATATGGTGGTCGCACGGGATCTAGTGATTCCTCGGATTCCTCCTCTTCAGGATCAATAATCTGATCCTCAGCACAGGCGCCCGTATTGACGTCTCCGGCTGTAGCCTGGTTTGGGCCAAACTCTACGCCGACATCTAGGTTGGGCTGCTGTGTATCAAAGTTAATTAGTGACAGCAGTAGATAAATTAACCCTAAAGGTGTTGGCGGAATCATTAGCATGCCCATACCGGTGCCCAAGAAATCAACGCCGTCTTCTGATATGCGAGGGAAGAAGTTTTCAGGCTTGGGGTCAGGGCCGTCGCCGCCGGGGTGAGGGAACCCTTGCTCGTTATCGACGAAGTCCGGCATAGGCGGGAATCCATCTGGATTCTCCATAAGATACTGTAATAAGCACAAGACTGCCGTAAACAGATCGGCTCCGGTTGCGCCCGGGGCAAATATCGGAACGGACGGCTCGTCGTCGACGCTGGGCAAATCTATAGTCCGGAGCGACGCCTGGATCATATTAAACACATCTGCTGTGCCGTTTTTGATGAACTTTGAAATCACAACGTGTGGATCTATAAGTTGCATAAGACCCTTGATAATATCAATCGGTGTTTTAACAATCATTTTAAGAATGAAGTCGCGCGCTAGGTTCTCAGCGTCTGGCTCATTATTCGAGAGTGACACGGCGCGGGCCGCAGGTCGACCCAGTTGGGGTAATGAATTGTAACTATCGTGATTATCAATTGTAGTATTGAGAATATCGAGTACTCTGTTTTTTGTCGATCGCATTGCAGATCGAATATCACTAAAGTAATTGTTGGTAAGATAAAAGTTGTGTATTATCGGAAGGATGCCAATAATCTCTGCGTCGAACACATTGGTGAAATAGTCCTGGTATATTTCATTATTTAGAATATATTTTACTTCTGCCGGAGTTAGGTCCAGGCGAGTCTCTGCAGAACTTCGATTATTGGGCTCTAGATCTGATAAATTGAGTTCTATTTCAAAAAGTTTGAGTGCCAGGTTAGCTGGGGGCTGAGGCGTTGCCGGGAGATCGAAGCCGGCTAGACTGTCGATGTACATCCAGCATTCATATTGTATCTTGGTCGGGGCTGCGCTGGCCGGCGTTGCGCCGCCGTGCTCTGCATCGGGGGGACCGTGTGTAGTGCCTTCACAGCCATGGCCTTGAGGGATGGTAGCACCAAAATCTAGTAGATGATCAATTCGACTTTGATCAAGGCATGGCAACGCTTCCATTATTACTGGCGGGATTGTTTTTACCATTACGATGCCCGACTTTTGTTTTAACTTGTTTGATAGAAGCTGGCCGGTAATCTCTATGACCGCGGTGCCATTTACCACCGGCATAGAGTTCAAGAAGATTTCTTCCATAGGTTTCTGGTTAGATACTGGCAATGCGTTTTTCACCGCATTAGATGTAGCGCCCGGGAACTCTGCCGTCCCCATAGCACTCTGGATTCGATAGACTGCCAAATAATCCAGGATGTCGTCAAAGGTTGCTGTAGGTGTTCCCTTTGCCAAGACGCGGGGCTTTCGCGTGGCGCGGGCCTTACCGGTCGTTATAAAAACAGTGCCGTTGGGGAATATCACGTTACCGTGCATATCTGTCACTCCACCTTCGGCAATAACATTTGGTCGTAACATCATTCGGTTAAAGATAACAATCAAGGAATCCTTAACTTTATCAACAGCTTCCGCGTTGCCTGCGGCTGTCAGCTTATCGAAGTATGCTGTCATTGACGCATTAACTTGATCCCTCATATAAGAAAGAATAAACGGCTTCGCGAACAACTCATCCATTTGGACTGCAGAAAGTACGAAGATGTTTTTAATTACGAATTCGGCAACGTGAACCTGTACTAACAGAAGAAACATACCATATTTGATAACTTCTCGCATGCGCTCACGAGGCGAGGAGGGATTATTGTTGCAAGCCTCTTCAACGTATTCCCTCTGCATCTGCTTAAAAATGCCCTCAACATCCAAGAGGTCTGATATATCTTCACTAGAGCAGTTTATGTTATCATGAAAGAAATTCAGAGACTGGAGCGCGCCGGCATCAAATATGCCATTTTCAATATAATAATCAAATACTTGATCTGCGAATAGTCCATATGCAAGAGGGAAATACCTCTGAACAGCAACGTCTTCTGATATGTTCCAATTCTGAGAATCTTCGGCGCTGGTGCGAACTGCGTCGACGAACTGGTCTAGATTATATGCTGCGCCGTCGTCTTGGGTGCCAATAGACATATCTGTTTTAAATTGTTCTTCGACGTTCGCCTCAAAGAGTGCATCAAGATTGAAGTAGGCGTGTGAGGATTCTGCAGGAGCACCATATGCCGGGTATTGCATTACGATTCTTTGTCTATTTTCAGCGTTAAACCGCGGGAAGGAGAACTGAATGCGACTGCTGGCGGGGTCTTCCGATGTGGCATATCTCTTGAAATGATTTTTAATCCTATATTGCTTTCGATTTGCGTCAATGCTTTTAAAGTCCGCCGTATCAATGTTGATATAATCCGCAAATTTCCTGTAGAATTCTTTATTGAATTTGTAGGTAGTGACGGCCGGGCCGGAGCCTTGGGATAGTTCGTCGGCCTTTTCAACCATATTATCAATAGCATCCCTAATTTCAGCATTATTGAAAATATTCAATAATATTTCTATAGCATCAGCAAAGTTTCTAAGATTAGAGTCCAAGAGGCCCGGTTGGTTGACCAGACAGGCTTCAATTGCGCCAGCAAGAGGGTGGTCCATTGGGTTCTCAAACTCCTCGGCGAGGTCCTTAAGAGAATTCATAATGGCATTAATCGCGCCGTTATCAGGTTCTGGTAGTTCTGGGTAGTCACTTTCTGGGTTAATAGTCTTAAAGGTATCGTAGGCGCCCTTTTTACCATTGCCGCCCGGGCCGCCACTGGCGCGAGCGAGGCCCGGTTCTAGTAGAACGCTCTTAATAGAGTCAACTGAATATACAAATTGCATCTCGACCAGTTCGACCATGGTGCTGAGCGTTTCAGGGATCAGCCTGGTCATCGTCGGGTCATTAATATAATTCTCCGCGTCGGGGCAATCAAAGTTGAACACAGGGGGAGCGTCGGTGAAACCATTTTCGATGATGTCGAGAAGATCCTCAATGTTTTGCATTTCCTCTGCGTCGAGGTTAGCAAGGTCGTCCTCAGTTAAACAAATATTGTTTTGATTCAACAAGGTCATGTCATTGATTATCTCGTTACACAAGTCTGTTACATCGACTATGCTCCCCAAGATGGTGAAGAATTCTATTACAGCGGAGGCCTCTATAAGCTTCGTGGAGATGTTTGGGTCGGAATAGTTTAAATTGAACTCGATTATTCTGTCTATGAGTTCTTCTGGGGCGTTTTGTGTATCCATCAAAAGAATACATATATCGATTGAGCTGAGAATTGAAGATACAGATGTCAAATACAGATAAATGTCGGTTGGAGACATTCCTAACATATCCGTGAGGCGCCCAAGCGGGTTGTTTTCGTCATTGCCGTAACCAAAGGGGTCTCGGCCTGCGAGTGGGTCGAGGAGGTCGTCCTTAATCAGCCCTGCAATATCGGTATTCCCGTAATCGGTTGCTCGCGGGTTATTAAGGTTGCAAGCTTCTTTTAGTAGTTCTGCCAATCCCTGAATTAGAGACATAAGCGCTTGCTTGACGGAATCTAAAATAATATCCAGGACCTTCTTCCAGATATCTCCTTTAATCTTGAACAGTTCAAATTGTTTCGGGTCCAGTGACGGCCGTTCATTTAGTTCTTCTTCCATCACGTTGGCTGTGGCCATGGCAATTCTTGCTAACTCAAAGCTGAATCCGAACGTCAAGCAAATCATTGCCTCTCTGGCCAGGGCTTTAAGTCCAAGTTGCGCTAAGATTCGATCGACGGCAGAGCCTTTTTTCACAAGTGCCATCGGTCCTGTTTTCATAACATTTTCGATTACCTTGGCAATGTCTAGGCCCGTTTCAAGTACTTTCTTCTTCTCCTCTTGATATACTTTTTCAAATAGTTTAGGGTTCTTCGCCACCTCTTCTTTTAGAGTTATCAACTCTGTTGTCGATAATGCTTTGATTCCCTTTTCTAGGTCATCGGTATTGGAGAGGTCTATTAGTTCAAGTCGAATGGCTTCTTTTGTCAGAGCACTATGTTCGCCATTATCCCTATCGTTCGGTGTCGGAAAGCTAAAAAAGTTACCAGAGCTTATATCTTGATCTATCTGTTCCGGTAATACGCTTGATAGGAAGTCAAACATCGGGTAGGGCTGGCCAGAATTTGTATGCTCGGTACCCTTTTCTAATATTTCTTTATATCGCTGCAGAATCTTCAATGTTGCTTGGTCACTAAACTTTTTCTTGTACTTGATAATTGAGAAGTACCCCACCTTCAAAAAGTCAGTGGCCGCGGCCTCGCCGCCGAGATACGTAATTCCGGCGATGGCAATCTTGGGCGGGAATATTCCGAGAGGATCCAGAGCCGGAGCGGCAGGGTCTCGCTTTGTACGATTTGAAAAGTAGATGGTCAGCTTATCGCCCTCTTCGCCGCGATATCTGGCTCCACCTGACGCCGCCTCAATAGTCTTTACGGTTTCAGCTATGGCAATAGAAATAATCTTGCCTACTGCGCTCTCAAGAAAACTGAAGTTTACTCCTCCAACGGGGACGGCGCCGTTATAGTTGTCTAACTGTTTGCCAAAGTTCTTCATCAAATCACTGAATGAATTGACATCCGTCAGCACCGTCGACATGTCTAGCTCGGTCTGACCAATGATTTCGTTTCCAATGTCGTTCTTCTCGTTGAAGAACTCTAGGTTCTCTTGGAAGTCTGGTAGCTCGCCTGCTGCAGCCATATCTTCCCGCATTTCATATAGGGAGCGTCCCATATCTAAGCGCGTGATTACTACTTTATACGCAGAAGGGGGCTTGGTGGCGAATCCGGGGTTCTCTATCGATAGGCCGGATTTCAGATCAGCGCGGAGTGCATCATAAACAGTGTTGTCGCCACTAAACGATTTGTCTTCCATATTCCGATAGAACTCTGGAAAGTAGTGGGCTATATAGAGATCTAGTGCTTCCCTGAAAACCTTTTCTTTGTTTGCTACATTCTTTTTCCTTACTTTAATCTTGAGTAGATTCTTACTTCGGACTTCGAATGGAACATTCAGTGTCTTCGCGGGGTATTCTTTGTAAAAGTTCAATTTTGACGACATGGTCTTAGTTCGTGTTATTATATCTGCTTAAGATATATTGACTTTGGCCGTCTTTGGCGGCCGCGGCGCCTCCGGGTGTCTCTAAATAGTTAGTCTGGACTGAATTTAGCTTCTGCATTGATATATTCAATTGCAACTGTACATTTGTGATTTTATTGACCAGAGTCTCGATTCCTGTAGGTAGGAGCCCGGTAAGAGCCGGGGATGTCGGGGATCCAAAAAATGGTGAGTAGTGTGTATGCTTAAGCAACGCTTGGGTTAGTTTTCTATCCTCTTCGATAAAGTTGTCAAAAAGATCGCGGATATCATGAATTGATTCTATGATGGCAGATAAGCACTCTTTCAGGTTCTCCCCTTTCACCATTGGCTGCAAGTTCTTGTCATCATTTAGGGCGATCAGATCAATTCCATAGTTCCCGACGAACGCATTGGTCAACTCTGCTCCCTGTGCATTTTGTGCATCTGTGCGAGTTACCAGCTTTATATTCTCGCGGGCGATGACACGTACAGTGTCTGCTTTTACAGCAACCGTGCTACGGGGGCTAGAAATAGAGGTATTCCCAACGGTTCCTTTGACTAGGCCAAAATAGCCATCTGGGTCTGATTTTTGTGATATATAAATTCTCGCTGCATCGGTTTTGAAGTTTGGGTCTGCATTGACAGTCTGGCCGCGCTTTGTGTTACTCGCGCCGCGTGAGCCCAAACGACCCACAACGAGATCAATAGCAGCACAGTGTGTGTTATTGCTGCCACCAAATCCAGAGAAGATATTGCTGGGTCTATCCAATCCTAATACGATAAATGAATTCCCCTTGCTATATATTTTTTCCGCTGTGGCACTGATATAGGTGGGGGTATCAAAATTCTGCTTGGGCCCATCAGCAAAACCTAGGAGGCGCGCCTGCTGGGCTGGGGATTTCTTGTCGAACGATTTTCTTTCTTGGTCCGACATCAATTGCAAATCTACTGCTTTAGAAGCCTGTGTTGGTAGATCAATTTTTATTTTTGCCATAATTTATAATGCCTTTTACGTTATAATTCCATCTAGATTTGACTTATTCGGGTCGACACCTTGTTTGCTTGCCGCGGCAAGCGCTTTGTAACGGTCGGGGACTCTGGTTCGAAAATCAAAGTGTATTGGATCGAAGTTTGTACTGAAGAGGCCTCCCCAATACATACCGGCGGCCTTACCGATCTCAACAATCCCACTATTACGCCAGGAACTCTTAGAACTAGTGGACATCAATGTTGTCCCGTTTGACAACGTGGGATTAAAATCAATAGCCATTCCAAGATTATGATAACTCAACCCTTTGGCCGGGTTCGCAGGAGCTATTCCATTCTTTCCGCCATTAACCCATTTATCATAAAGTCTCTGTTGTTTGGCGACAGAACGATAACTAGAGTTTAATCGTATAGTGATTTGCTTTTGTTTCCAGGCTTCGCAAATAAAACTTTTTACATGAGGAAGGAAATCCGGGTGGACTGCTGCGAGAACAGAAGCATGTTGTGATTTATTGGGGATGTCTTGCGCGTCGTCATAGCATTTTGCGTCGACTGTAAACGGCCTCGCTGTTGCGGCTGCGGCTGCAGCTTTCTTTTCATACTCGGCGCAGCCGTCCTTAATCTTCTTAATCATCGCTGCTAGGGGCGCTTTAAGATCTCCTGCCTTGGCAGCATTAAAGATAGTTTTGTATTCGGCCGGGGCATAGTGAACACCGTCGCTAGTATGAAGATTTTGGGTATATTGCATAGTATCTATATAGGTTACGCCCGGGAGCGTTGGAAGCACCTCTTTCTGTATATCTCTCATCTTATCTCGCGTTTCCTGAGCCTTCGGGCCGGGGGCGATTCCAACGGAGCCATATCCATTATTCTTCTTGAGATGGGGTGTGTCGGGAACCATTGGTTTGGTAATCCCAAACCAAATTATTTCTTCCACGCCGCCGTCCTTGAGTATTTGTATAAACTCTTCTGCTTTCTTTTTAAATTTTTCCGCGGACCAGCTGGTCATTCCTGCGTCGTTGCCTCCCAGTCCCACGATGGCATACTTCGGTTTAGCTTCTGATAATTTAGATTTTAACTTTTTCTTTAGTTTGAGTTTTAAAAATCCTTTCCCTGCGCCGGCGATTAGGCCGCGGCCGGACTCAGCCATATTGATAACTAAGGGAACTCCCTGGCTTTTAAGCTCCTCCCGGAGTAACCCCCCAAGGGAGTAACCGGCCGCGTGTTGGCTGTCGGCGAGATATATGACAGCACCTTCGCCTTCACATCCCCCCGCCATGGCTGGATCTGGACCGAAAGTGGGGGGCGTGTATTCTCCACAAACTATTGCGTTATATTCCCGGGCGATCGCTCCACCATAGTGATACTTTTGCGTTTTACCGTTATAGTATCTGGCAAATGTAACAAAATCTTTCTCTTTGGCCGCGGCCACCGCTTTTGGCCCGTTGTCTGTTTTAAGCCACATTTCAAGCAACTTAAAAGATGTCGCCTCGGGATCTGCTCCATATTGACTAAGTCCCTTCTCTGCGGAGCCGGCTATCTTTATAAGTTTACCACCGAGGACCTGGAACCTTCCCCAACTTACTGACTTTACGGCCGCGGTCTTGTCTAAAGCATATGCGTGTTGGAATGCTGCTTCGTTTGTTTCCGACTTCACCCTACTATATGGCTGGCCACCAGGATCTTTAGTAAATGGTATCTGGTCTTTAAGGTCCGGACGGTGGTCACGAATAAAAAGATGTGGCTCAAACCGAATTGAGTCATTTCTTCCACCAGATTCGACGGTACCTACCGCCTGAAGTACTGCAACTTCTAAACCAAAATATTCTGCAATTCGCACCTCTTCTGGGTGGGGTTCCTGTTTGCATTTGGAGCGCGCCTTCTGGTTATACGCCTTTTCAAATTTATTCCCGCCGGCGGCGGTATGACGACCGCCGCCGCCTCCGGAGCGGCCGGAGCGATGGGAGCTCTCTAAGGAGGCGCCCTCAAATCCTTCAAATTCAAACTTATCCTTGGATACGCCTAT
>Ga0209349_1000742_pt1 | contig 16314 bp, 18 predicted proteins | sample ETNvirnome_2_130_FD_184067 | JGI IMG/M metagenome (GOLD analysis project Ga0209349, IMG submission 184067) | Marine viral communities from the Pacific Ocean - ETNP_2_130 (SPAdes) (version 2) | ecosystem: Environmental > Aquatic > Marine > Oceanic | place: Pacific Ocean | collected 2013-06-22
AACAACCACTTTCGTACCCAGGCTCTTGCAATATCTCAAAAGTTCTATGTGTCCTCTGTGTAGGATATCAAAACAGCCATTTGTAAAAACTACCTTCATACAACGCTGACGCCTCGTTTCTGGACGACAATTGTAGCACATTCATTTGCAAAACTTATGGATGTTTCGATGTTTCGTGATTCAATATATTTAACCGCCAAGCCGGCTATAAAGGTATCTCCGGCGCCGGACACATCTTTAATCTCTACTGATTTAACTGGAAATGTTTTATCTTGATATAAACAACCTGCTGGACCCAGTGTGATAATTAACTTTTCCTTTATCTCAGGCGATACATTATACTTTGTTCTCTCATATTCGCATCCATTAATCTTGATATATTTAACATCCTTACACCAATGTCCTAGAGTTTTCTTTGTATCTAAAAATACACACGGATGTTGAGATGCTATATATGCAATATCTTTTTCTGTTACAAACCCTTTACAATAGTCTGACACTATAATAATATCATAGTGTGAAAACCTTAGACTTCTTACATCACACCTTTCCACTTTATCATCATTTTGGTCGACCCTTATAAACATTTGGTTTGTGTTTTTATGTATATATCTCGTCTTAGTTATCTCCTCCCAGTTAGGGTTCGTAATTATGTCACAAGAGTGACCCAGGGCTTTAATATTCTTTTGAACATTCATAGCCATGCCTGGGTTTTTCGTGCAATCTAATGGATTAAACACGGGAGCCGGCGCCTCTGGACACAAACGATCACAATTACCGTAATAAAATATATCCATACAGGTTTCACCAATAACTAAAACACGAGATTCCATAATATTACCTTGATAAAAACTTGCTGCCGGAATTTACCTGAGTGCGCCAATAATCTAAAAGGTCATTCATTGTCTTTTCAAACGATATTTCAGGGGTCCAGCCTGTATGATCTGTAAATTTTCTAGTGTCTGGCACTTGTAGATCTGCGTCTATTGGACGCAAACGTTCTGGGTCAATTTCTATCTTTATACCCTTTACAGTAGATTGACCAATAAGATACTCTAACATCTGGCGCACCGTACAAGTATAAGTACCACCAATATTGTAATATTCGCCAGCAGTGGGGTTTATTGTCACCAGCATATAATATGCACGAACGGCGTCTCTCACATCCGCCCATGTTCTTAGAGATTCCAGATTACCAACTTTAATTACTGGTGGAAGTTGTCCTGCTTCAATCATGGCGATTTGTTTTGCAAATGTTGACTCAGCAAACACATCCCCACGCCGTGGACCGGTGTGCGTAAACATACGTGTAGTCATCACTTTCATATCATAAGCCTCTCCGTAAAAACGTCCAACCAAATCTGTACCCACCTTAGAAATAGCATAAGGAGATGCTGGATGGAAGGTGATATCTTCATGGATAGGCAAAAATTCCCTAGGCACGCGGCCGAACACTTCCGAAGAAGCACAAACGTGTATTACAGGTTCACAATCAGAAATCCTAATAGCCTCTAAAACCTTAGCTGTGCCAAGGATGTTGGTTTCCAATGTTTCCAAGGGTGCCTCAAAACTGGTTCTCGGATAACTTTGTGCAGCTAGATGAAAAACATAATCTGGCTTACAAGAGTTGAATGCTTTTATGAGAGACGCCATATCGTTGATGTCTCCATAAATGAGTTTCAAACGTGGGCCTTTGTTTATTAGTGGTGTAAGATGTTGAATGTTGTCTAGATCATCATTCCATCTTAAAAACCCACATATGTCCCAGTCGGTCTTGTCCAAGAGATAGTCGGCCAAATGTGAGCCGACCATACCTGTAAACCCTGTTATGAAAGCTGTTTTATTTGACATAATCTCCGCGCTCATCTCTCATGGATAAAATCGGATTATTGATCGGCCACCAAAAATTCCATTCGGGATCGTCCCATTTGATTGTAAATTGGCACCCGTCAACAAAGTGTGTGTCTTGTTTATAATAATAAACCACATTATCTTCTAAAGCTAAAATAGAATTTCCAACCCCAGGAGGTAACAATAATTGGTGCTTCGTTTGTTTGCTTAATGTAAAAGATTGCCATTGTTTGTATGTTGGTGAATCGGGCCTATTATCGGCAATAATTGCATACCCTCTCCCATTCAACACTGTAACAAGTTTTGTAGTACGATCGTCGCCGTGAAAGCCGCGAAGAACGTGTTTGTGTGAAACTGAGATATCATCTTGAACAAAATCAATTTCCCCGCACACATCCTTGAATTTTTCTGAATCATATAATTCGATATAAGAACCACGATGATCCTCAAACCTGTCAGGAATTATTAATTTCACTCCATGTAATTTTGTGTCTGATACTTGCATTTTCAATCCTTCGTAAAATAATTGTTTCTTTTCTTGTAAAGATCGCGATTCACCAAGAACCATTCTAATGTTTCACGGACACCTTCTTTGATATCTGTTTGACACTTAAAACCATGTGATTCGGCGCGCGTTGTATCCATCAAACGAAGAGCATCTCCTTTGGGTTTTGTTGTATCCCACTCAATCCCAACATCGAAATCATAACAATCTCTGATTGTCTCTGCGATTTCTTTAATAGAAACACCATCACCGCTACCCAAGTTTACCGGTTCTGTAACTCCGTTTTCAACCATATGAATCATTCCCTCGGCGCAGTCGCCGGCGTAAATAAAATCTCGAACCGGAGTGCCATCACCCCAGCATACCAGTGGTGACTCACCTGAAACTATTCTGTTTATTAAAGAAGGAATAACCATCGCATTTTCGGGATCGAAATTGTCCCACTTGCCATACACATTAGCCGGGCGCACAATGGAGATATTGTTTCGCCCATATTGAATTCTATATGCGTCGGCCTGTAGTTCTCCAATTCGCTTCGCCCAACCTGGATGTTTGTCATTGTCGGACGGAAACGTCTTCCAAACATCATCTTCTTTAAAAACTTCTGCGGGATGGTAAACACCAACCGAGCTTGTATAAAGGTACCACTTTACGTTGGTGCGCATGGCTGCTTCCATCATAGCCGTGTTAAACATCAACATAGGGACCATAAAGCTAGCAGGACGCTCTCTTGACATCTTGGGGGACCCCTTGATGCCTATAAGATTAAAAACATAGTCTTGACCCTCACACGCCTTGATACAGTTATCCAAGACAGTGAGATCTAACTTTATGAATTTCACTTCCTCTGGCAGGCCATCAGGGCTGTCCAAAGAGACAACTGTTACTTCACAGTTTTTAGCCAGCAATTTATCGACAAGATAGCGTCCAATCATACCTGTACCGCCGGTAACCAGGATTTTTTTATTAGTTAAATCATTTATAATCATTTTTCATTCCACAATAAAATAAGACACCCTAGAGGCATAGGGAAATCTTTTGAGTGTGACGTTTTCAAGCCCAAAAACTTCCATTAACGCCAATGTTTCTCCAGGAGAATCTGGATCATTAAGTTCATCAAAAGCAACAACGCTGCCTTTTGTAAGTCGTGGCTTGATTGCTATTAAACACTCCTTAGTAGGTTTATATAAATCAAAATCAAAATAGGCTAAGGATACAATTGTCTCTGGGTGTTCTTCTAAATATGAGTGGATCTCATATGTGCCGTCTCCTTTACGAAGTTCAAACTTTTTGATATGTGATAATGGATTATCTTTTTCAATAGTGGACAATACGCGCGACAGATACTGATCATAGTTCTCCGTCAAACTCAGCATTCCCGGAATCATCATAGAAGAATCACCGTCTTTTTCATCAACAGAAGGAAAACCCTCAAAAGTATCAAAAGCTACGATCTTTCGGTGCCTGTTAAAAGGTTCATAAATTCCTCTTAAGGCAGCGAACAATGCCATATTTTGTCCCCACCGAGTACCAAACTCAAACACAACACCTTGTACGTCTACCGCCTTTTGATAAATGTGATTCATAAACAAAATACGAGACAAATTCTTTGAATTCAAAAAGAGACCCAAGTTAGACAACACTTGATCTTCTGGGATAGGACACTCTTTCAAAAGCTCGTATAATTCAGAACGAGAGTTTCTTTCTTTCTCATCATCATAAGTAATAATTGATTTTTTATCAGCCATATTAACTCCTTGTTTTCCATATTAAAGCTGGGATTGGCTTATCCCATCCGTATGCTATAACCCACGCCCAATATCGTAACCGTCCTTCTACTAAGTCGTAGTTCTTGCCACTGATAGTTTCGGGTAACTCTTTTAATCTTATTGGTTTAAGAAAATTTCCCCGCTTCATTTCTTCTGACAATTCCAAAGGAGATGGGGACATCCGCATCTTATTCTCCAATGCCTCTTCGATGGTTTGATAAACTTTTCTACTGTAATCATTGGAGGGTCTAACCTCTTTGGTGTCAACCAAATCCCTTGGTGTTTTTAGATTTTCAGAAAGGTAATCTATATCTTCTGGCGACAGGTGAATATCAGCGGCCGTAGCATTCTCTATTGCTCTAGAGGGCTTTGAGGTGTTCGGGATTACCATTACATTCGGATCCGCGATCAACCAACGTAACGCAATTTGGGCCGGAGAAGCATTGTATTTTTCAGCCAATTTATCCAAAATATTTCTCTGGTTTTTGCCGTTCACTAATTTGCCTTGCGCCAGTGGGCTATATGCTATCAACATTATAGCATTTTCTTTACAAAAAGGTAAGACATTTTTTTCCAGCGATCTCTCAAAAAAATTATATTCTGACTGAATGGTCATCAAGGAATTAGATTGGAGAGCATTCATAGTGTTTTGAACTTCATGAAGTTGAAAATTGCTAACTCCTATATATCTAATTTTACCATCCAAAATCAATTGCTCAAGCGCGCGGGTTGTCTCCTCAACTGGAACAGTGGCGCTCGGCCAATGAATTTGACACAAATCTATTGTATCCACTTGCAAACGTACTAGACTATCTTCTACAGACTTTATAACACCACTGTACGTTGTGTCTTCTGGAGAAATCTTTGAAGCTAAAAACATATTATCTCGATCGAGATTTTTAAGAATTTCGCCCAATGCTTCTTCTGACGCACCATCTCCGTACACCGGAGCTGTATCAATAAAATTAACACCCCAATCAACTGCACCTTGGATTGATCTCTCCAAAGTGGAACAATCGCTATTTTCAGGTCTATGATAACCTGTGCCAAAACCGATAGCTGAAACTCTATCGGTTCCTATTGTTTTATAAATCATTGAAAACGTATGCCTCTATTTTTTTGCTGTGATGTCGGGACATCTTCCAGGCCCAAAACTTTTTTATTTCTGACATATAAAAATCATCTAGAATTCTATATGTGTCACCATTCTTAACAAGACGCAACGGAGAAAACTTGAAATCTTTATCCAGTCTTTGAGAAAGCAACAACGGGCTAGGAATTAGCTGATCGCGATTTAATATAGCGTCGTGAATATTCGAATATGATCGATCATCTATCTCAATCAAATCAACATCAACCTCTGTTTTTGATACAGAGAGGGTTGCGGATAATATTTCCTGATCCGATTGTTCAAGTTTAATGTTTAGGGCGCTTATATTATCTTCCAAGTGTGATTCATTCATAGTTCGCACTAATGATACCATGTTTTTCTGATGAATCCAGGCTAGAAATAATTGCTGCAGCGAACAGTTGTATTTCTCACAAAGAGAATCAACTTCTTGATCCGTTTTGAGCACCCTTCCTTGTATCAAGGGACTATAAGCTAAGAACAAACAATTATTATCCTCTACAAATGGAAGAATCTCTTCTTCCACTCCTCTATCTATCAGATTATATTCGTTCTCTATAACAAAAAAATTGCCATTGTTTTGCTCATTAAACTGTTGAATCTCAACCGCAGTGGCATTACTCAAACCATATGCTCTTATTTTACCACTATTCTTGAATGTTTCAAGTGTTTTTAATAGATCATCAAAAGGAACGTTAGGATTAGGCCAGTGAGCCAAATAAAAATCCACATATTCAGTATTCAATCTCTTAAGGCTGTTCTCAAGCGATATTGTGAGTTTTTCTCTGGTAGAGTTCTTCGCGTTATATTTCGTACATATCATAATCTGGTTTCTATATCCATTCGAGAGGGCTTTCCCTAGCACCTCTTCAGAATAACCTCCTCCATATAGTTCGGCAGTATCGAAGAAATTGACGCCCATATCAATTGCTTTATGATAAAAAGCTATGCGGGATTTTTCTGTTTCTTTGCTGCTGTTTCTTTTATCGCCAGTCTTGTTGACCCCTAGCGCAATACAAGAAACACGTTCACCAATAGAAGGAACCGAGAGATACTTCATTTTAAATACTAACTTCCCAACCCTCAAGACCATCGGTATCAAAGTTACTTCTTAACAAGCTTTTCTCTTTGTCTCCAAATTCCTCAAGTAGAAGATTTTTCAACCTATTTCGTACACCATTGATCTGATGTGCTAATTTCAGCAACTCGTCGTATCGTTCTTCATCTTCTTGCATCTTGTCTTTAAGATACCATATATGAACATTGATCTGTGACAATGCGACGATTATCCTCAAAAGCCGGGTGGTGAATACAACTTTCTTCTCTCCTATAATATGTTCCAAATCGTCCGAAAGGTTCTGTATTTCCTTCGTAATGCTTTTGTTATCATCAAATAACATCTCTTTTATTTGGTCTACTGCTAGCCTATCAATTAATTCTGCCGCAGGTAAGACAAACTTTCTATTATAAGTCATGTTGAAATCCTTTTAGTTTTGCTAATTCTGGGTTTTGTTTAATCCATTCAATGGTTTCTCTAATGCCGTCTTCCAAAGAATAGATTCGCTTAAAATCTAAATACCGCTTGGCGCGGTCCATATTCATTATTCGAATGGGGTCGCCGGCGGGCTTGGAGGTATCCCAAGTGACTTTTACCGGAGGAGATTGAAGATTGGAAATAACATCTGCTACCTCTTTAATCGAAAATCCTGTTCCAGATCCCAAATTGATTGGCACACAAGCGGGTGCTTTATCGAGAGCCTCCAATAGCCAATGTGCGACTTCCTTTGAATATATAAAATCACGAATGGCAGATCCATCTCCCCACACATTCAGAGGGTTCTCCCCCGAGAGAGTTCGCGAGATCAAAGATGGAATAACCTGTGCTGTTGTAGGATTAAAGTCATCAAACGGGCCATAAACATTGCTTGGTCGTACAATCCTAACCGCATCCCAACCATATTCTTTCAAATATGTTTCTCCTTGTATTTCTCCAATCCTTTTAGCTAAACCTGGAATTCTATCGTTCTGTTTTGGCATGCCATTCCAGGCATTATCCTCAAAATGTTCAGATGCTTGTGGATATATACAAACACTACTAACAAACATATAGCGACTGACTTCTGATTGAAATGCGGCGTCCATTAGATTCGTCTGGAATCTTAGCATCGGAACAAAATAGCTTGCAACCTTCGTTTCTCCAATACCAACTGACCCTTTAATCCCAACCAAGTTGAAAACATAATCCTTGTTCTGTGTCGCTTTTAAGCAATTTTCTGTTAATGTGAGGTCTAACTTTGTAAACTCAACATCGTTCCCTAAAACCATTTTCGCGTACTCCGGCGAATCCATAGAAACAACCGATACTTCTGCTCCTTTTTCTAGAAGCATTTTAACCAAGGGGGTGCCTATTGTTCCTGTCCCGCCGGCAACTAATACCTTTTTTCCTAAATACATTATAACGGCCTCCAGACCAAAATTGACCACCCATCATGAAACAAGCCGCCGAAGTTCACCTTTTGAGCAACCTCTATTTCTATCAAACCTTTATCTTGGAATTCCAACAGTGTCGTATAATAATTTTTAAGATACCCTCTTTGTAAGTGGTATTCTAGGGAGATCAGGTCTGATAAATTATCTTCATTATAAAACTCATGAATTGGTTCTAGGTTTATTACTTTTTGTGGCTTTTTATCAATTATAAAATTCAAAAGTTTTTCATGATTATCACCAACCTGTTCAAACGCGCCAGTTGTAATAAAGGCACTATTTTCAGGCACATTAATATTATAATCTTCTGGCGAGAAAAAGTCAAACACGCTTCCTTTAATGGAGCGATCGAGAGTGTGCCCAATCATCGTAACAAGATCACTAGCGCATTGTGTCCAATCAAGACCAACAAATTTGTGATCTGGTAATAATTCCGAAAGAGATGCGAGATTATGACCAGAGCCACACCCTAGTTCAAAAATATGTGAAAGATCTCGGATTTGGTTTACATATATGTGAGCTTGCAGTATCTTTAAAAATTTAAACACGAAGTCATCTGTTAATGATTTAACATAAGTTCCATCTAATCGAAGATATTCTTCGTGTCTAAAATAACCCGGCTTTAAGCGTCTAATGTCTTTATCTTGCGCAAACAAATCAAGATTCTGCTTCCAGCCGGCCTCCCATTCTTGTTTTCTTGCCTTTCCAGACTTTGATTGTCTGCGTCTCTGGGCGTGTTTGAAAATCTCAACCAGCGCGTCTTCAAACTCACAGCGATCCAGGTGTCTATATTCAAGATTATAAAGATCTATTAAATTTCGACATTCAGGTGTGAGAGATGAAGAATCAACATTGATCATCTCTGAAAACTTTTGTTCATCAATTTTCATACTTGGAATTTCCATTTTCTCATATAAAGTCTTTAATCTTTGTTGTCAGTGTTTTTTTATCTAGGCCGGCTTCGGTGTGTAAGGATTCTCGATCTCCAAATTTAAAGTAAAAACAATCGTCAATCGCTAAGTTCAAAATATCTTCGGTGTGATTTGAGTGCTTTAGAATAACACTAATCTTCTCACCAAAACCACCACTTTTAATATTCTCTTCGAGAGTTATAACTTTTTTATCTTTACAAACATCAATTATAGCTAATTCTGGAAGGGGTTTAATGGAGAATATATCCATATGAGAGATTGATATTCCCTCTTCTTGTAACTCTGCCAGGACATTGGCGGCGGTATGTGTTATAAAACCTGTTGATAAAAGGCAAACCGAACATTTTCCTTCGGAAAGTCGCTTATAGCCGGCGCTTATATCATCATCTTCATTATATAGGCGAGGTAATTTACCCTTTTCAATTCTAAAATATTTTGGGCCGCCATCGGTGTACGAAATATCAACTAACTTTTTCGTATTCACATCATCAGTTACGTTATAAATCCTAAGACCTGGAAGATTTATCATGACCGACAAATCTTGAACCCCATGGTGAGTGGGACCGTCGGTGCTATATGTAAAGCCGGCTCCGACGCCAATAATGTTTACATCCAAACCCATCGCACATAGATCTACGTTTATTTGTTCGAGAACCCTTAATGAAACGAAATTGTTGATGGCGTAAACATAAACCTTCTTTCCACACTTAGCTAGCCCAGCAGCAATACTTATCAATGCTTGCTCTGCAATTCCGACGTTCAGATATTGATCTGGGAAGTCTTCTTCTATTTTCTTTAATCCAAACGCACCGTGATCTGCTGTCAAGATCACCACATCTTTATCCTGCGAGATATAATGATATAATTGATCAAAGAATGCATCGCGCATATCAACAACATCGTTCATCTTACATCAACTCTTTTAGTGCTTCCGAGAGCGTGTCATCACCAATTGCGCCGTGGTGCCAACTGCTTTTGTTTTCCATAAAACTAACACCTTTACCTTTGATGGTGTTGGCTATCAATACGGTAGGTTTTGTGAGATGACGGGTGTTTAAAGCTGCAATTGTCTCATTTAGATTGTGACCATCTACAACTATAACGTTCCAACCGAATGCTTCAAATCTCTTATCGAGAGGTTCAAGAGGATGAATCGCTTCCGTATCTCCGTGAATACACAATCTATTACGATCAACAATTGCTATCAAATTAGTTAGCTTCAAGTGGGAGGCCAAACTAACAGCTTCCCATATAGACCCTTCCCCACACTCGCCGTCACCTAATACGACATATGTTGAAAAGTCAAGGCTATCCATCATAGCGGCCAAGGAAAACCCAACAGCAACGGCCAAACCATGTCCCAAAGAGCCGGATATAAATTCTATACCCGGAATATTGGTATCAGGATGTTCCCCAAGAATTCCGCCGCGGTTCATTGCGAACAATTCTTCTTCATCAAAGAATCCAAGGTCGTTTAATATAACATACTGCGCTATACAAGCGTGACCTTTACTGAGTAAAAACCGATTACGACCAGGACTGTTGATGTTTCCCTTAGAGATGTTTAAAATATTACCATAATATAGAGCACATAGAATGTCAATACACGAAAAAGCACCGCCCACATGTCCCTTACCTACACGATTTATGACTCTCAGGGTTGTCTTGCGGTGTTCATTTGCTTTTTGTTCTATTTGCTCTATGGTCAAATTCATTGGTTATAATACTCACCGTACTCAATCAACAAAGTAGACTTACTGTCTTCTCTTGTAAGGGCGCGCTCATATGCCACCTGAATGTCGTCTTTCTTTTCCAACAACACTACTTCTACATTATCCAATAGGTGTCTGAATGCCTCTGTGTGGTCTTGGGTATGCTGTACTCCACCATTGAGTGGTACTTTGGCACCAATCGATGTACGTACAATAACGCGCGGTTTATAAGTCCCTCTCGTCATTTCTTCCATCTTATCGAGATGATTAACTAACTGATTAACCGCCAACAGCAAAAAATCAAAACGCGGATAACATGTTACTGGGACAAAACCTTCCATCGCTAAACCGATAGAGAGACCCATTTGTGTTTCTTCGAAAACTGGCGTTTCAATTTTTCGATCATCGGGGATAGTCTTAAGTGTGTTGTAAATGGAATTACCACTATACTTGACTGATTGTCCAATAAATATAGTCCTTGGATCTTCAGCCAAATATTCCATAGACTTAATGAGGTGATCTATATATTTCATTTTTTAACTCCTTAAAACAAAATCCACTGACCGGTACCATGATGAGGATACCCTCGTTCATAAAAATAATAAAATACATCATCATGAATAGGGTTTTTAATACCATTCCACGTCTCACTAGTAGGAGTGTTGGTACTCATATCATTATCTTCTATGACAAATTCCAACGGCAAATTGTGACGACGAGAATATTTATAAGCTTCATAAAAGACGCCGGTCTCCGCAGTCATATCTCCGACAAAAACCCACACCTTTCTATTTGTACCTTTTAATTGTTGGGCCTTTGCTGCACCCAAAGCAATCGGTATGACACCTCCGACAATCGAAGATGTGTAAACTTTTGGAGTGTCACAGTAAACACTCATGCTCTTGCCCGCTAATATAAGCTCGTATAGGTGCTCCTCCGGTACCCCATGTAAAAGAGAATGATAATGGTTGCGCCAGGATGAAAATACCCAATCTTCAGGGTGTATGTATTTGAAAATTTCTATTAACTGTTTTTCGTTTCCCTTTGACATATGAACGGGACCACTAATGGTAGCTTTTTCATATTCTTCTTTGACACGCAACTCGAAATTAATAAGATCTTGCTCTGTTAGGGAAACTTCTCGTATTTCCTTGTTCTTAAATTTCTCTGGAATGTATAGATTCATCTGTCTTCCTTTATGTGTTCTTTATACCATTCAATGGTCTTTCTTATTCCTTCATCAATTGATATTTGATATTTCCACCCCAACTCTTCAAAAGCCTTGTCAGATATAAGAGCTAATTTAGTGTTAATGCTTGGTTTTGTTAAATCGTGTTCTATTGTAAGGTTTTTACCAGAAATGTGTACTATCTTTTCAACAATACTTTTAACTGAAATTGATTCGCCATATCCAACGTTGTAAAGCTCGTAACTATTTTGCTGGCGTGTGATAGCCTTATGGATAAAGTCTACAACATCATCCACATATAACAGATCGCGCTCCGTAGAGCCGTCGCCCCATACAATAATTTCGTCACCATCTTCCGCTTCCATAACCTTGGTTATTGTAGCTCCAAACATATGTGATTTTTCAAGGTCATATTTATCATAAGGACCATAAGTGTTGCTGTGTCTGATTACTGTATGCTTGGTTCTGCCGAGACCTGCGAAAAACTCGCACATCTTTTCGACGTAAACCTTTGTCCAACCAACACCGAAATAATTTCGAAAGATCCCCTCATCCATGAAGAAATCCTTTTCGGTTACCGGAGACCGGTCAGGATTATACATAACCCCGCAGCTTAAAAACAGAAAGTGTTCAACTCCATAATCAAAACATGCTTGTAGTATAAGCGAATTCATTAATGCATTATCTGTCACATGGAGATATGGTCTTTCCAAAATATCTTTTGACCCAGAGGTGTTGGCGGCGGCTTGAATCACAATATCAAAATTATGATTTTCAAACAATTCATTCACACCAGTTCGAGTTGTAAGATCTATTTTATGAAAACGATCCGTTGGCCAATTGGGTAAAGTCCTTTTTAGGGCGGCGACGTGGACCTCATATTGTTCTAAACCTTCAAAGTAGTTTACTATGTTTCTACCCATAAACCCGGTGCCGCCGCACACCAAGACGCTCTTCTTATTCATCTTTACTCCAGCTGATTTCCCAATCTTTAAAATCTGCGGCCAAACAATCGATCTTGTAATCTTTTCTGCCGCCGGCTAACTCTTGGATCTTGTTCTTTGCTGTATTTCTAATTCCATTGAGTCCGTGGGTCAATTCGAGATTGTTTCCTTCTCCAATTCCTTTACGATAATTGGATTCATTGTGCCAGATATGAAGATTCATCTGAGACAAAACCACGATTGCTCTTATTGCTTCTGAGTCTAATATAACATTCTTTTCCTTTAATGTCAAGTCAATATCGTGCAAGATGTCGGAAATTTCCTGAGAATATTCTTGCTTGTGTTCTGTGATGAATACTTCTTTCAATTGAACAATCGAAAGCCTGTCCACCAATTCTGACAAAGTTGGTAAATATTTTCTCACTGTGTGTTTTTCTCTTTTTGATATGTTTTTACAAAGTTTTTCAACTTTTCTATTTCTATCTGTTTCATTTCTTTGCCTTTTGTTCCATGATATGGGTGTTCTGATCTTGGTAGACTCTCTTGTGCTTTTCTCTCAGCAAGGTGTTCGTGGTAGGTTTGGTCTGCCTCCATCTTTCCCTGTTCAACGTGCAAATGTCTAATTTCTATTGATGTACAGTAGATAAGACGACTGCCCGGCACACCTTGAATAACATCCGTCAACCACCAATCAGCCCAATCTCCATTAAATGTTGGAGGTAATATATATCCTGCCGCTGTTCTCCAATTTTTGTGCATGAACGGAAAGCCGGTATTGCGCGCCGTTCCGCCGGCAGTTTGAACCAATATTATCTTATCTGGAAATTGATCAAATTGTTCTATCGCTTTTGTATCCCATCCTTCTGTGATGTGGATTGCATCATCAGACATCAAATTAAAGATTTCTCCTTTGGCTGGTATGGAGCACTGATTCATAAGGTCGGAAAACACATATTTCTTTCTTGGCCACACAGTATATTCTATGTTTCGCGTTGGGTGTTGTTGTTTTAGGGTTTTTGCCATTTCTATTGACTCTGTATCATCATCATCTATGCCAAAAATTATCTCCACTGTGTCGGGGTCCGAACATGTCTTAAAACAACTTTCTACCATTCTTTCCATTAAATGCATCCTTTTTCTGGTAGGACACAAGACGCTTATTTTAATTTCAGTCATTTGTTGTTATATCTCCTTATTTTAATTTCAGTCATTTGTTGTTATATCTCCAAAAAATCTCTTACATCATCAATTATTTGATCTTCGTTTGTTTTCTTAAACTTCTTTGCAATTTCATAATTATTTTTAACTGATTCAAATCTATCGTAATAATCTTTTTCTGTCAAATTGGACAATATTTCATCCAGTTCTTCAATTGTCTCAAAACATATAATACCATTCTTGTCAAAGAAATCTCCGATGTTTGGACATCCTCTAAAAATAGGAATCGTACCAAGCGCGAAACAATCTACTATACCATCAGTAAAGAAATTGTCTTGTATCGTGTTGTGAATCGTTATAGAGAAATAATAATCCTTTAAAGCATCAGTTTTATTTTCAAACCGATTATTGAAAGCCGCACCATATAAATCAAAACCATGTTTTGAATGCAATCTCTCAGCAGCAGTGAATCTAAACCTGTGTCCTTCCATCATTTTCTTATTGGCAGCTATTAATGATACCATCTTGCTTTTCTTATGAATACCCCAGTCTTCATAAGTGACCCTGCATTCTGCTTGCTGGATATGTTTACAGTTTGGAAATTTATTTATCAAACTCTTGTCGTGAGTTATAACCAGATCGAACTCGTTTGCGTGATTCTCGACAGATCTATAAGAATTCGGTTTTAGCTCTTTTGGTTCTATGAGCCACGCAACCTTATATTTGCTTCTAACTGTTCTAACAAGATCTATATTTGAGACATGATCATCTACAAAAAAGGTAACCCCATCATAATTCATATTATTTTGAACAAATTCTATCTTCTTCGGCTTACCCCACATTTTAACACCCGTGGCAGTTATGTATCCCCATAATTCTTTTGTATGTGAGAACGTGCTATCAAACAAATTCACAACGATTTTATCTGACTTATATATGGGCTCATATTCTCTCCAATTGGTCGCTGATGCTTCGTGTCTTGGCATCATAGAGGGATGGAAGTCATATCCGCCCAACTCTTGAAAACTCGGTACAGGGCCGTTCCATTGACCCCATTGCAACTTATCTTCTTGACATAGGCCCACGTTCACTATCTCTTTGATAGTCTTAACATCAAGCCCTAAAACATTTAGTTTACCTTCGTGATATCGAGAAACAGCCCCTTTATGAACCCATTTGGTTGCATAGTTCACAAAAGAGGGGTCGGCGCCGGCAATAATCTTATCAGGGAAATGGGCAGATAACTGAGTTCCGTTTACCTCAAATTGCCAAGGGGTCCAGTTGTTGTTTAAAAATGATAGCAAAAAATCTTTACGCCAGATAGCAGGCTGAGTTGAGATTCTATATGGCGCCTGCGGCGGCAGCTTAAGAATTGTATAATCTTTGTTCTTTTCTATGACTTTATAAGAGTTATTTTTACGACACGGATTATGACGATCAAAAATATTAACAAACGAATCCCAAGTTATATCACAACGTCCAATTGTCTTGTCTTTAAGCATATGATTAAACAAATTAGAAAGGATCTCTATATCCGGTTCAGCGATAGCAAAAAAATCCTCTAATGAAAAAATCAAATATTCATCCTCAATAGTCATCAAATAGTCATGAATATATCTCGTCCACATACTGGCACCACCTTCTTGCGAGGACGCCATCGATATAAATTGAAAATTCTCCGGTAGTTCAAAATCTGGATTCTTAAAACCCATGATAACAACTTTTTGGTTTGATGGCCAAAATTTATTGAACAAGTAAGCGTAAATTTTAAGAACCCACAAATTGCTATCACAGATTGGGATATAAATAGCAGGAATTTTTAAATCGTTAGACAAGATTAGTTCCTTTTTTGAGCCAAGATTTTTTGATCAAAGAAATAGAGATAATCAATTTCAGTTCCCAAATAGCACTTGATAGCATCCGTTGGATTTTCTACGATTGGCTCTCGATCATTGAAGCTCGTATTTAATAAAATTGGTACTCCCGTCTTTTCCTTCCAACCTGTCAACAAACTGTGAAACCAGGGGTTGTCTTTTTCTGTAACAGTTTGTAGTCTTCCACTTCCATCACAATGCACAACTGCCGGAACACGATCACACACCTCTGGTTTGAATTTTATAACGAATCCCATGTATGGACTTTCGATATCCCTTACGAACCAATCTTTCACATCTTCGCGCAAGATAGCTGGAGCAAACGGTCGATACCATTGGCGATGTTTAACTTTCTCATTTATTAGATCCTTCATATTAGGAGAACGAGGATCGGCCAAGATGCTTCTATTTCCCAAAGCTCTGCGTCCAGATTCCGACCGTCCGCCAAAAACAGATATGATTTTCTGCTTATCCAACAGATCTATAACTTGTGAATCATCCGAGGCTGTATACGTCAATTGATCATCAAATTTACTCAATGCTTGTTCGACATCATTGGCGTCATAGAGTTCTCCCAAATAAGGAGACGCATTTCGATCCCACTCGACACGAGGATTGTCTAGAGCCTGGTGCCATACCCACTGTGCGGATCCTATGGCCAATCCAGCATCATATGGGACCGGACACATATAAATGTTGTCAAATCGATTCTCGAACCAATCAAACATCTTTCCTGACATAACAGAATTCAATACAACCCAACC
>Ga0209349_1000748_pt1 | contig 16279 bp, 37 predicted proteins | sample ETNvirnome_2_130_FD_184067 | JGI IMG/M metagenome (GOLD analysis project Ga0209349, IMG submission 184067) | Marine viral communities from the Pacific Ocean - ETNP_2_130 (SPAdes) (version 2) | ecosystem: Environmental > Aquatic > Marine > Oceanic | place: Pacific Ocean | collected 2013-06-22
GTTCCAGTATCCCAATGGGGAACGCAAACATAGAAGGGGTTGAGGATTCAAGCGATCCAATTGGTTTAAACCATAAAAGAGAAGTGGTCCTTCTCACGCTGAGAATGAAACGTTCATTCAATATCTGCGGATAAGATTGATTTCACCGTCAGTCACGGAAGTAACTTATCACTATGGAGGTTACTACGGTCACTAGCGAGGTTTGTGGGCTAGTTACATAGGTGTTTCTACTTGATAGATAAAATTGAAATAAAATTTCTTTTTTGTTGTTGACAATATGGGGCAATGCGTGCATTGCCCCTTTTTTTTATTTTGAGGGCAAGTATTTTAATTTTATACTTGCTCTTAATTTATTTTTGTTCTATAATAAGAACATAATTTGGGACCATATAGGACTGCACATCAAATCAAGATAGAAAAAATTTATATATTGCTTACATGATTGAAGGCAGAATATTTGGTTCCCGATAGGATTTAAGGCGGAAAAGCGTTTGCTTTTCCGCTTTTTTTATGTTATTATAAAAAAACAATAAGAAAGGATCATAAGATATGTCGTCAATGCCAGCGTTAAAAATGGCTGTTAGTAATGTAAATCCGACATTTACTTCTATTGCGGAATCTGATCCGCAAGATATTATATTTGATATAGACGGTACTTTAGCCGATGTTGATCACCGTCGCCATTTTGTAGAAAGGAAACCTAAAGATTGGGATTCGTTTTATGCAGGAATGATAGGGGATACTCCTATTCAACCTGTTGTTATGATGGCACAGTTATTAAAATTAGCCGGACACCGAATAATTATTGCTACAGGACGACCTCGTAGTTATAACAATATAACTTTACAATTTTTAAAAGATAATGATATTCCCTATGATGCTGTTTATTTGAGAACAGTTAAGGATTATCGTCCTGATACAGTTGTAAAAGAAAATATGTTACGCAAAATGAAAATAAATGGATATGACCCCACAATTGCTTTTGATGATAGAAAATCTGTAGTTGAGATGTGGAGAGCAAATGGTCTATTTGTTTTTCAAGTTGATGAGGGAAATTTTTAAAAATGCAATATTTAATTAGAAAAAAGAATAATATTGACATTGAAATTTCTAAATTTGAAGATGATAATGAACCTTTGAGCGTATATACTATAAGTTCTAGGGGCTGTACTTGTCCCGCTGCATGGCGCAGAAAAACGTGTAAACATACTCGCATGGCAAAGTTTTGGACAAGTAATTTAAAGTCCGAAACTGGTGTTGTGCTAGGATTAAATGAAAATAATTATCCTTATAAAATTAATAATATTTTTGGGGATTTTGACCCATTAACTATAAGAGAAAGAGTGGAAAAATGGTTAGAACCGAAGAAGATGTCTTATATTTAGTTGAGAAAGCTCTTATTGCTAAACAAAATTCTAAGTCAAAGTGGGCAGTAAATTATTGGACTACAGTACTAAATAGATTAAAAGTGAGGTATCCCTCTAATGGATGATAATAAAATGACTCAAATTAATTTTATGGTAGGAACCGTAGAAGAAGAAAAAGAAGTTTTAGTATCGTTTAGAGGTTTTGAATCTATAGAAGAGGCTGAAGCTTATGCTGATTGGTTAAGTGATAATTTAATGTTGTTGCTTGATGAATCTAATGTTGCGACAATGCATTAATTATGAAGAAACATACCTTTACACAAGAAGTAATATTTCATTTTACCTGTGCTAGTTGTGCAAATTGGTGGAGCTATGCTGCCTCTATTGATATGGCGCCCTATCTTTGGCCGTCATTAACTTGTCCCCACTGTGGTCATACCGCAGAGGTAACTGAAAAACAATAAAAAGGAGAAAAATATGGACTTACAAGAAGGACTCAAAAGGAATCTTACACAAGCAATTGGAAAAGAAATTAATGTTCGCATTGCAGACGATGTTACTGCAATTGGAACTTTAGTTGACATTAATGATAGTGCTTTAATGCTTAGGGAAGATCCTTATATTACCTTAGTTCCTCTACGGAGTATTAAAATTATCCGTATCCGATCTAAAGATATGGCCTAATGAAACGGACAGCTTTTGTTACAGGAGCTTCTGGTTTTATTGGAATTAATTTAGTTAAACAATTATGTGAAGAAGGATGGGAAATTACTGCTCTACATAGAGCACAATCAGATATTACTCATCTTTCTAAATTTCCTGTTAAACTGGTTAAAGGAGATATATATTATTCTCAAGATAAAATTAGAGCTTCTATACCAGAAAATGTTGATGCTATATTTCATGTAGCGGCTAACATTAATTTTAATCGTGTTCCAGATGTTCAACAGAATTTAACTACTATTAATGGAACTATGAACATGATAAATGCAGCTCTCACACGAAAAGCTAAACGATTTATTTATACTTCATCCTTAGCCACATATGGGGCACAAGATAGAATTTCAATTAACGAAAATTCTCTATCTAACGCTTTAGATATACCACTAAATTACTTTCGTAGTAAATATCTTGCAGAACAAGAGGTATTAAAAGCAATAGAAAAAGGACTTGATGCAGTTATACTTAATCCTGCCCATGTTATAGGACCGCATGGTGGTGTGGTTTGGATATCTTTTGTTAAATCAATAGTTAGTGGTAAACTTAAAACAACACCTCCTGGTAATAGTCACTTTTGTCACGTTAAGGATATTGCTCGTGCTCATATCAATGCTTTTGAAAAAGGTACGGCAGGAGAAAAGTATCTTTTAGGAGGAGTTGCAGCTTCTTTTGAAGAAATTGGTAATATTGTCTCGGAAATAATGGGTAGTAAAACTCCAACGGTTTCCTTTGAAAAAGATTCTAGTATGACTAGTGAAGTATTTGACTTATTATCTCTTAATCAGATAGTTGATAGTACAAAAGCAATAAAAGAATTAGATTTTAAATACGGCACGTTAAAAGAAATGATTTCAGATCTTTGTATCTGGATGCGAAAGGAGAAATTAATTGAGTAAAGTAACTCGAGTTTGGAGAATCTATGCTCCTTATTTAATAGACTCAATCTACGAGGTTAAGGCCGATACTCATGAAGAAGCTATGCAAAAGCATAGTAACGGAGAATCGGAGTACATTACAGATGGTGATGGGTATGAGGCTCCTGATGGAGTCGATCCTGAAATAGAATTATTTGATGAATATGAAGAAGATAATAATTAATTAAATAGACATAGATCACAATTTTAAGAAGCGTAGGGGTTGCTCTGCGCTTCTTTTTTTGTTATAATTAAGAGAATAAAAAATCATTTAGGAGTTTGAAATAATGTATGGTGAAGGTATATTTTATATTAAAAATATTGACATCTGGAAAAATAAACTACGCTTGACTGTTGCTGATAGCTTGGATAGAGATCAGTTTATATTTATGGGTCCCGAAGATGCTCAGAAATTGGTTAATGATATCTGGGTTAAAGTGGAGGATTATCAAAATACTATTCGACAAGGAATTGTGGATAATGAGTGAAGTTAAAGACTGGATGATGGAAATGCAGGAAGAAGCTGATTATGCTTTAGGTGAGGGAGCCAGAACCTCTGGTGAAGTTATTTATAGCATGAGACAATCAGGTTTACAAAATATTGACGAGCACTGGGTAACCCAGTACGTCACTAGGACTTTAGAAGAAAATGAACTATGAAGATGGATTCGGTTGGGGAGGGCCAAACCACATTATGACAGATATATACAAAAATGAACACGATGAATGGAATGAACTAGTAGCTTGGGAAGATAAAACCAATACAGTTTCATTTCTGATGGTTAGTTCCGATGATGTTCGAGACTACTATGGTGATGATAGATTTAAAGATTTTACTGATGAAGAGATTTATGAGAATCTTAAATATGTAGCTCGCAAAATAGATTTAGGTGAAGATTACCATATTATTGTATCGTGGATATGTGACGAAATGTTGGAGGATAACGAAGATGCCTAATTGGTGTGAAAATACAGTGCATTTTGAGCACACAGACTCTAAAGCCATTAAAGAAGTAAAAGAGGCTTTTAAGGAAGAAAAACTTTGTAATTATTTTATTCCTATTTCTGTTGATGAAACTAATAACGATTGGTATATAAATCGAGTTTCCAAATGGGGAACTAAATGGGATGTCGGAGATGATGGGGGCAATATAGCTTTGGATAATGATGAACATGCACTAACTATTCATTTTAGTTCAGCTTGGTCACCACCTACCGGAGTTTATGAGGAAGCAGAAAATAAAGGATTTACGGTAAGTGCAACTTATTGTGAACCATGTATGGATTTTATTGGAGAATTTGTCGATGGAGAGGATCATTGCTATCATTTATCAGAAGCACCTCAACATTTAAAAGATGAATATGAATGGGCTTATGAGGAGTGGGATGATGAAGAAGATTAAGATAGGATATAGTGATTATAAAATCATTGATAATGATGATGCTAATAATTCAGATGGTCAATTTAGTCACGGTGATAAAACTATTAAAATAACTTCTACATTATCTTCATCTGATCGCTTAAACACTTTACTTCATGAAACTCTTCATGGTGTTTGGCTACATTGGGGGATAGATGAAACAACTAATTCTGAAAATACAGAAGAAGCAGTTATTACTTCCATCGCTAATGGACTAACTACAGTTATCAGAGACAATCCAAACTTTTTGCTTAATCTAACTAAATTGGCTCAGTCTAAGGAGTGGGATGATCAAGATGTTCGCAGTCGGGCTGCTTAGCACCAGTGTTCTTAGCGGGTGTGCTTCAAACTATTTTTCTTTACCAGATAAATTTGATATCTGCGGGATAAGTATTGGAGAATTAGATGACAGAGATCATATTTCTGATGATATGATTTATATTAAGGTAGGTTGGTGTTCACAAAAAGAAAAAGAAGATGATTAAAGATAAAATTATAGAAAATTTAAAACAAGTTTACGAGGCTAAATTAACTTTAGGTATTTAAGGAGATGTGGAATATGATTAAAGGACATGAGTTTATTGGTAGTTATCATCCCTTTCCAAAGGAAGATCCTTCTTCATGGAGAAACAAGGTAGATAAAAGACAACTAGATTTATTTAAGGATTATGCTCCTCCAAAACTTTCTTGGTGGAAAAGACTAGTAAACAAGAAAAGTAAAAAATTACTTGGCATCAAATCATTTTTTTGATATAATTATCATATAAATTAAAAAAACGAATTAAAGGAGAAATTTACATGGTTGCAGCAGTAGAAACAATGGCATATGCAGGAGAAGTTCCTTGGCATGGTCTAGGAGTTAAAGTTCGTCCCGATCTTACTCCAGAAGAGATGTTAAACGCCGCTGAATTAAATTGGGAAGTGGAGAAAGTTCCACTTACTTATACTAGAAGTGGGCAATGGCCTGCAATTGATGATGACGGAACAGAATTATCAGTTCCTAATAAATTTGGCTTAATTCGTAAAACGGATGGTCGATTCTATGATGTTGTTGGACCTAATTGGAACCCTTTACAAAATGAACAGGCTTTTGAGTTTTTTCATGATTTTGTAGAAAAAGGTGATATGGAAATGCATACTGCAGGATCATTACATGATGGTCAGTATGTATGGGCACTGGCAAAAATTAAAGAATCTTTTGAAGTTATTCCTGGAGATGTGATTGATGCTTATTTATTATTTGTTAATCCTCATAAGAGAGGAAAGGCAATTCAAGTTAAATCTACTCCAGTAAGAGTAGTTTGTTGGAATACTATGAGTTATGCTTTAGAGCAAGATTCGGCAGGACGGCAGATTAAAATTCATCACAATCAACAATGGGATGAAGATACCGTCAAAGAAATGCTTGGATTAGCTCATCAATCACTTACTAACTATCAAGAAGTATCTCAATTTATTGCTAGTAAACGTTGGAACAAAGAAACCTTAACTGATTACTTTAATTTAATCTTTCCAAATACAGGAACTTCAAGTGAGGATTCTAAGAATTCAATCTTGGCTAGAGATGTAATTCATAAGCAACCTGGTACGGAACTTGGAGAAGGTTCGTGGTGGCAGGCATTTAATACTGTTACTTATCTTACTGACCACGAGTTGGGGCGTTCTGCAGACACACGTTTATCATCTGCATGGATGGGAGTTAATCTTACCCGTAAGAATAAAGCTCTTAACTTAGCTCACGATTTTGCAAAGGCAGCTTAAAATGCATCCCGAAGTGGCTGCAATTTTCTTTAACTTAGAAAAAAGTGAAAGAGATAAAACTGAGTGGCTTCATCAAACATCCCTAGAACTTATTAAAAAAGGATATGACTCTGATGAGGCTTATATTATTGCTTGTAAGCTCTATGATGAAAAGAAAAATAAGTGAGAGTGTTAGTTTGTGGAGGTCGTGATAAGGGGCTCCAGAGTGATACGCTGTTGTATCAAACTTAATAGGAGGATGACATGCACGAAGATAAATGGAGAATTATGGACGGTACAATCTGCGCGGACATCTTCGAGACAGAAGAATTGGCAAAAGTAGGTCTGCGAAATCATATAGGTGATCTTCAAAATGAAGTTGAACGAGCACATGACGCTTTAGTTGAAGCTGAAGATGCTCTTCAAGATGGTAGAAATGCTTGTAAGATTGTAGCACCCGAGAATTTTGGGAAACAAAAGTAAAAAGGATATGTACTCTTTATGAATATGAAGCTATTTCGTGGGAAGAAACTATAGAAAAGCTTAATGATCTTGGGTACAATGAAATAGATTTAGAAAAATTAGTGGAGGAATATGATGGTAGTAATTTATACTGATGGTTCATGCAGATATAATCCTGGACCTGGAGCATATGCTTGGGCACGGATTGAAGAGAACGATGTAACAGCACAAGGCTCAGGTTCTTGTGGTAGGGTTACTAATAATCAAGCTGAGATGATTGCTGTAATTGAAGCACTTAAATCTAATGATGATCTTTGGCTGACAATTAAATCTGACTCTCAAGTAGTTGTTAAGGGAGCCACACGACAGTGGCGAAGAAAAAAGAATCTTGATCTTTGGAATCAGATTGATAAGTTAACTGACTCCCGTAGTATAAGTTGGGAGTGGGTAAGAGGGCATAGTTCTAATCAATGGAATAATTTTGTTGATAATTTAGCTCAGGAGGCTTGTCCTCTTTAAGGAGGTTTTAAATGGAAGATGGTTATACCGAATACGGATATAGAGGACTAGAAGAAATAAAAAGATTAAAAATTGGGTATACGTTGATAAGAAGAGGAAGAGGAAAATGAATAATTTTGCAAATGTTGGGTTTCATCCCATCTCAATTATAGGATGCTTACAATGTGATTTACCGTATCATGTAGCTGCTTGTGTTGAGAAAGAAGTGCAAGAAATGTTAGATTCTAACTTTCAAAATGCTAATTCTTATAAAGAAAAGTTAGCAGGGGCTATTGAACAAGAGTATAGAATTTATGAAAGTACTCATCTTCTGGAGAAGTTTATTCAAGAAGTAGTTCCTATTTATTGGAAATCTGTAGGAAATCATGAGAGAGCTAACGATCATCATATTATCCGAGTTAATGAAGGTCAAAAAGACATATGGGTTAATTTTTGTAAAAAGGGTGAATATAATCCAATTCATACTCATTCGGGGTTATTAAGTTTTGTTCTTTGGTATAGGATGCCTTTTATAATTGAGGATGAGAAAAATCTTCCTATTGTAACTGGAGGCACTGTTAATACTGGCGCTTGTTTTCAATTTAATTTTCTTGAAATGGACTCAAAAGGAGCAATAGGTCAATATACAATTGAGGCAGATAGAAATTATGAAAATAAGATGATGATTTTTCCTTCTAATTTACAACACATTGTTTACCCGTTTTTTACAAGTGATGACTACCGAATTTCTTTGTCTGGAAATATTGAAATATCATGATGCAAATTTTTGATAATGTTTTTTCATTCAAACAAAGACAAGGTTATTATAATTTTGTTAAAAGGAGTAATTATAGAATAGGATGGCCTGATTCTGCTACTATCGAGACTTTGAACCAGCTTTATTTTTTTAGTTCTTACAGTGAAGAAGATATGGAAAAGCTAGGGATTCTGCAGGATATTCAAAAACCTGAGCTATTAAACCTTATTGATAATAGAAGTCCTGCATTAGTAATTGTTAATTGCGATCAATTTTCTACTATACATTGGCCACATGCAGATCCTGGTCGGGATGTTTTATTATACTACGTTAATTTAGATTGGAAAACTGAATGGTATGGGGAAACTTTATTTTATGAAGAGGATGGACAGGAAATTAAAGGTGGAGTAGCTTATAAACCTGGAAGAGTTGCTTTTTTTGATGGGGATCTCCCCCACGGAATAAGACCAAATTCACGAGCTGCTCCTGATTTTCGATTTACTCTTGTAATATTTTTTGACAAAAAGGATTAGTATGCCTTATTTAGTAACAGAATCATGTATAAAATGTAAATATATGGATTGCGTTGAAGTATGCCTACTCGTATGCTAAAGAGGAAGGAAAATTTGAAAAATATTTTTCTGAAAAGGGAGCAGACGAGAGTTAGCCATTATTTTTTCTTGATAAGATTATGATCTTATGATATATTAACTAATGGTAATTAAATTTATTATAAAAGGAGAATTAAATGGCTCATGAAATTCCTTCAGCTACTATAGATAAGCTGAGCCAAGTTTTTAAAGATGATGGTCTTATTAGTGATGAAACTGTAACAACTTCAAATTTTAATATTTATGTTGTTCAATATACTGCTAACACCGTGCCAATATGTGCTTTTTCCACGTATACACAAGATATTCCTACTGCAACTTTAGATAAGTTACAAACTGTTTTAAGAGATGATGGAGTAACAGGAGATACTACTAATGTAGCTTCTAGTGCAGTTTATAATCAGACATATCAAGCAAACAGTTACCCTGCTTATACAATTTCCTAACCAAGAAGCAATGGGAATTAAGTTTCGCGAACATAAAAATATGAGTGTCATGCAGGAATACGCAGCATAATGAATTTGTTACCCTATGATTTGACAGCTATTAAATCTAAGAGATTTAATACTCTTATATGGGTTGCAAATAATGTGTGTCCATTTGAGTGCTGGTATTGTCCGGAAGTTATTTGGGGAGGTAATAAGAAAATTCCTTTTACGTGGAATCAATGTTCTAATTTCTTAGATATTGCTCTTGAACGGATACCTTCGTGTAGCTTTGTTATTACAGGGCTGCTTCTGTTTGTATGGCGCGAGAAGAAAAATATATAGGAAATATAAGTGATGTTGATAACATAAAATGGCCAACAAAAGCTACAATTTGTCCCTATGAATGGTGTCTATGTGGTTCTGATTTTATGATTCCGAAATACAAGGTTATGCAGGAGATAACGGAAGTTTAGAAGATGAGGCAGACTCAGCTTTTAATGCAGGAATAAAATAAGAAAGGAAAGAAATGCAATTTAATATTACTACCGAACACGGCAACTATGAAGATTTAGACTATTTAGAGGGTCATATTAGATTTAATACTAAGTTTCGAAGTGTAGCTTTAAGAGAATTCGAAGCATATCTAGATTACCTAGTAGAACAAGGAACACTTCGAGACGATAATGAATAGGAGACAAAAATGACAGAGTTACCTTTAGAAGAGCTTACTATTGAGACAACTGAAGGTTTACGTTCTTTTCGAGTTGAAGTAGCTCGGACTACAGAAGAACAAACTAGAGGTCTCACAGGAAGAGAAAAGTTAGCTCCTGATCGAGGAATGTTATTCGATTTAGGAACTGAGCGTCAGATTAATATGTGGATGCGAAATACTTCTTTTTCTTTGGATATTCTTTTTCTTGGAAAAAGTGGAAAAATTACTTCTATTGTTTCGAGTACCACTCCCTACTCGGTGGAGAGTATCTCTTCCAATACGGAAGTCGGAGCTGTTCTCGAATTGGTAGCGGGAGCACGTTTAGGAATCATGGTGGGAGACAAAGTGTCTCACCCTATTTTTGATGCTGAGGATAAAATAAATGAAGCGGATAGATTTCGTTCCCTTGCTCACACCTAATGTTTGGTTCTCCTTTAAAGAATTATCAAGCACCACCAACGTGTGGTCTTCCTCATATATATTATGCCCTTCGACCCGAGGCCGAGACGGGTATATTGGTATTAGAAAACAAAGAATGGCCTGGAGATCACTTAATGTTTAGTTATCCTTTAAATATCTATTATGAAAGTTTAGTATTAGAAAATAAAGAATGCCCTTACTTACATTATGGGGTACAAAATATAACTAAGTCATTGACTGCTATTGAAGCGCAAGAAAAGTCTACTGAATTAATAATTAAATACTTAACTAATCATTCTATTAATAATTCAATTTTGGAAGTTGGAATAGGGCTAGGAACAACACTAAATAAGCTGCAATCTTGTGGTTATAATGTTAAAGGTATATCACCTGATTTAGACCAAATTACTCAATCAAATATGCTACATACATCTTTTGAGGATTATATAACAACAGATACTTATAATCATATTTTGTTTCAAGAATCTGCTCAATACATAGACCCCTCAATTATAGTTTCTAAATCACATTCTTTATTAGAAAAAGAAGGACAATTACTCATAATGGATGAATTTTCTACTGAAATTATACCTGAAGTTGAGAAACTTATTGAAGGAATGTTTAAGATAGAAGATTTGAAAGATTTAACTAAAAAAGCTAAAGGGTCTATAACTTACTTAATTAAAGTAATTGAAAAGCATAGAAATAATATTACAGATTCACGTATTGATGACTTATTACCTTTACTTAAAATAAGAGAATCCGAATATAATAATGGCACTTATAAATATCTGTTGGTATCGTTAATAAAGAAATAATTCTTGCTTAACATTATTATATTTGGAGAGTAGAAAATGATTTTTGCACATCTTGCACCTGTTGCATTTCTAATCCTAGGCTTAGCCTTTGTTAATCTAATGGTTAACGTCACAGCATTAATAGCAAACAAAGACCAAGTTAAGTTTTATTGGCCACATACGGCATTTTGTTTTATAACCTTTTTTACTATGTTATTGTTTTGGTGGACTTGTTATCCATTAAATAATGTAGATTATTTCCCAAACGAAGGGTGGAACTTATTCACTTATTTGTTATTCTTAGCAGTTCCAATGCTTATGTTTATGATTTGTGAAGTACTTACACCTTATAATACTGCTGAATATGCGAAGTCAATTGATCTTAAAGAATATTATTACAAATACCATAGAATTATATTAGGTCTAGCATTAACCTTACAAATATGTCTAATTGGAAATTTCTTTGTATTCTATGCTGAAGATTATGATTCTATGAAAGTAGTAGGTAGAGTCGTTATGCTATTCATTATGTTACCGATGGTAATATCTGCTAATAGAAGATTACATGAAATTGGGATGGGTATCTTTTTTGCAGGTTTTATTTATACTATCGTGAAGTATCATATTTGGATGGTATATCTTTAGAATTATAAACCATTTAAATAAATAATATTCTTGCTTAATGCTTTATTTTATGGTAATATAGGACATAATGAAAAAACAAACCAACAGAGGTACAAAATGCTAACAGCAGTAGACATGAAAGATATGAGCCGAGAAGAGCTAATGGAAGCTCTTGAGACGGAACGCACTAAAACGGAAAAGAACATCGTTGTAAAGGTTAGCCCTAAGGGGTGTGTCCAAGTCAACGGCATCCGTAAGTTCCCGATCACGTTCTATAAGAATGAGTGGGAAACTTTGTTCTCTCTTCGGGAACGAATTGAAACATTCATTGTTGATAACGATGAAGCACTTGCAACCAAGTAAGAACAATATATAATTAAGAAGCTGAGTCTGTAACTAACAGGCTTGGCTTTTTTTATGAGAAAGAAGAAAATGAAATTACAAGAAGCACAGGAGACAGAGGAGCCGAAAGATCGAGAGACAGGTGAGCGCTTGTTTGATCGCCGGTGGGTGTTAGTCCGCGGGGACGAAAACTTCACGTGGGAAAATCATGGCGCGTAGCGGCTCGAACTCAAACGATGAAGTGTTGTTCCAGAGTACAACACTATTGCAGAAAGCAATACGATATGCTGTCCGGCGGACGGAGTCCAAGTTCTTTTCCCAAGAACCTAAGGTGTTCTCTCACTGCATTGCCCGTCTTCGCGCGGCGGAGCAGCATATTCGTGAGTTGGAACGAAAGATAGACAGGCTGAACAGTGAGATTGGCAGACAGGATAAAGTATGCACGTATCCGCAATGTGGGCGGATATGGTTCTCGTTGGCGGATGATATTCCAAGGAATTCGGAAGATTTTAATGTATAGGAATAGAACATGAAAGTTAAACTTGGTCCATATAAATCGTATTTCGGACCGTATCAATTAGCAGAACAACTCAAGTATTTGGGTTTCTCTGAAAACATGCAAGATAGGATTGGGGAGGCTCTCTCTGATACTTGGGTGAAAAGAGTCTTGAATAAGATAGACGAGAAGTTCAAGCAGAGAAAAACTAAGGTAGTAGTTCACAAATATGATACTTGGTCAGTAGATAGTACACTGGCATATGTCATTGTTCCAATACTACAACAGTTCAAGGAATCAACACATGGCGCTCCCAATGTTGATGATGAAGATGTGCCGGAAAGTCTCAAAGCTACTGACACAGAAAATAATGCATATGTAGACGCTAATCATTTCAAACGATGGGATTATGTGCTGGATGAAATGATATGGGCATTCTCTCAAGTCAATGCGGATTGGGAAGATCAATATTGGGAGGACATCTATTCATCAAAGGTAACTGATGCTGATGTGTGGGACTTGAAAAAACCAAGCTTTGATCATAAGGGATTTGCAAAGCATGAACAACGAATGGTTAAGGGGTTTAAATTGTTTGGGAAATATTATATTAGTTTGTGGGATTAGGAAGATGAAAATATTAAAGACGTTTGGCGCAATAGCACTTGTTATTACTATGATAACAGGTGTATGGTTAATTGATGATCGATATGTGGATGCTGGTGAACAGCGAACCATGAAGCAACAGATTTATCTCAGGATAGATACATATGAATATCGTGAATTGACAAAACAGTATTATGAGCTTAAAAAATTGGTAAGAGATAATCCAGACAGTGAAGAACTGAAAGAACAGTTGGAAGAGGTTATATTGGAACGGATTGCTATTAAAAAGAGAATTGATGATATGTTGGATAGTCATGATTAAATACTTGATAAAGAATCTTTTTTGTGATACTATATGAATAATGATATATATGAATTTGACTCAACCAGAGCCGCGTTCACCGATGAGCGCGAAAATCTGACGTTGTTAAAATGCGCGGATTGTGAGATCACTTTATATAAGGATATCACTGGACGAACTGTTGAGGTTATATGTCCTGTGTGTAAAGGTTATGATGTTGAAATTGTGAATTACAAGGGAGTTTAGAAAATGAATTTTAAAACATTGATTATTTGTTTTGTTGTTGTTGGAAGCACGGCGTTCCTAGCATCAGCGGATTGCCCACCGGCAGCAAGTACAATCAATCAAGAGATAGAGTCGGGAGATAGAGAAATTCTGAATGTATTTCTTGGTGAGAAACTTTTTAAGAAGAGGTGCAAAGCATGTCACTCGATGACCAAGAACAAGCTTGGCCCCTCTTTGGAAAATCTGCTTGGTAGAACCGCTGGGACTTTTGAAAAATACAAATACTCCAAGGCGATGAAAAAGTCTGAGGTTGTTTGGGATGAAGATACACTCAAAGAGTTTTTGAAGAAACCCAACAAGTTTATCAAGGGCACAAGGATGATGTTCCCTGGCATCAAGTCAGACCAGAAGTTGGATGAGTTGATTGCCTACTTAAAAGAAAATTGAAATGGAACATCCAAAAACATACACTGTCAACCGCGAAGAGTGGTTGTTGATAAATCGTGTTCTGTGCGGCGCAGCCTGGGCAAACTTAAAACTCCAAGCAAAATTTGAATTTACGCCTGCCGGGGCACGATTAGAAATGATTGAAGAAGCGATGACTCTGTGGACAAAAATCTATGATGATGCTAAGAAGAGTATGAGTGATAATGAGGTAGTTGAACCTCGATAAAGATAACCGAGTTACCGATTATCATCATGGAGTTATTTTTGTTCCTTAAGGGAAAAATAAAATTGCTACTTTTAAAAGTCTTTCACATCTAGTGAAAGGCTTTTTTTATTTGCCTATCAGCCAGAATCGTGTTAGAATACATACATAATGAAAAAGGAAAGAACACATATGCATATTTTACCGCAATTTGTCAATGATGGTCATTGTCACCCTAGAAAGTTTCATTTTTGGCAGGACATCGTTCCCTACGTGGAGTGGTCGGTCAAAAAAGAATTAAGTTTTGACTTGCATGATGGCCTAAATATTGGTAAGATATATAAATCAATGAGGGAACGGATCGCCTCCAAACTTGATCCCCAAACCAAATACGACAGGAATATCAATCATGGTTGAAACTACTGCAACAAAGGCTCCTAATTATACGGACGAGATGACTGCTTCAGTTGTGGAGCAGTATTCTAATGGGGTCGATCTGGATACCATCGCGAATAGCGTTGGGAAGACGATTAGGTCCGTACGTAGCAAGCTGGTTCGTGAGGGCGTATATGTCGCCCAGCCGAAGCAAACCGCTGCGAAGCGTGAGGGTCCCACTAAGAAGGAACTTTTGCGCGAAATCGAGACTGCTGGCATGGATGTCAGTGGCTTCGAGGGTGCAACGAAAGACGCACTCACTCGGTTGCTGGGCATCGTTCAGTAATCATCTCGATGAGGGGGAATAGGAGGGTGACGTTCGCGTCACTCTCTTTTTTTTTGTGCCCGCGTGGTGAAATGGCAAACACAAGGGACTTAAAATCCCTCGCTTCGGCTTCCCAGTTCGAGTCTGGGCGCGGGCACCACAAGGGGGATTAGTTCAGTTGGGAGAACGGTTGCTTTGCAAGCAACAGGTCACTGGTTCGAGTCCAGTATCCTCCACCAATACGCACCTGTAGCTCAGCTGGATCAGAGCATCGGATTTCGAATCCGAGGGTCGTGGGTTCGAATCCTACCAGGTGCACCAATATTTTATTATCAGTGGTCAAAGTGATAATGTATTGTAAGAATTCCTTTGCATAAAAGTAACTTATTTGTTATACTAAAGAACACACTAAAAAGAAAGAAATAATAATGGCAGCACGACAAAATCATGGTTTTAATTTTCAGAAGTTAATTCGTGCTCAACACGGATTAGAAACCAAAGAAAATCATAGAGAAAAATGGGATATGGAAGATCCTACTACTGTCTTTACCAGTATTAAATGTATGGGTGGATTAGGAACTGAGTTATCTTCCTTGGAGGTATTTTATGAAAATGAATACCCTTATTGGTGGACTGTCGCAAGACATAAAAATTATCGAATTTATGCAATAGACCATGTATATATTTCAAAAGAATTATTACAGACATTAAAAGGGGATGTTCCTTTAGATTATGTAAAGGAAAAATATGCAGCTCTTAATGCTACTAATTGGCCTCTTGGAACTCATCAAGAAGCTAGAGAGTGGGCTACACAAGTACAAAAAGACGTTAAAAAATTTAAAAGTCCTATTACTTGGTTGAAAAAAATTGACTCAAAAACCCAACGTCGCTGGCAATGTTCTATTAATGGCAAAAATTGGAATAAGTATATTGGACCTATGAGTACTTCCCCAATCTATCGAGGATTTGACTATTCCAGTATAGAAGATATTCGATGTATAAAGACAACTAATACATTGATAGAAAGATTTTTAAATGAAAAAGTCGCAGCTTGATAAGTTTTACACTAAACCAGAGATTGCTCAAGAATGCATTGATAGCATTACAGGAGAGTTCGATCTCTGGTTAGAACCAAGTGCAGGAGCGGGTGTTTTTTTACATCGTCTTCCTGAACCAAGAATTGGATTAGATATTGAGCCTGATGATGAAGAAATACTTACTCAAGATTTTTTCCAATGGAAACCTCCTTCTGATAAACGAATTGCAGTAATTGGAAATCCACCTTTCGGAACTAACTCTAAGTTGGCGATTCAATTCTTTAATTATGCAGCTCAGTGGGCTACTTTAATTGCATTTATAGTACCGAGAACTTTTAGAAAAGTATCAGTGCAGAATAGACTATCATTAAAGTGGAGTCTTACACAAGAAAAAATACTTCCTGTAAAAGCATTTCATTTATTAGATGATAACGGAGATGTTCACGAACATAAAG
>Ga0209349_1000750_pt1 | contig 16260 bp, 15 predicted proteins | sample ETNvirnome_2_130_FD_184067 | JGI IMG/M metagenome (GOLD analysis project Ga0209349, IMG submission 184067) | Marine viral communities from the Pacific Ocean - ETNP_2_130 (SPAdes) (version 2) | ecosystem: Environmental > Aquatic > Marine > Oceanic | place: Pacific Ocean | collected 2013-06-22
TCGCTTAACGTTTGCCTGACGATGGACAACAAAACGCCCAGCGATCATTTCAGACCGGCTATCGTTGTAGCATGCCGAGAGGCTTCTGCATACGATCTAATAGCTGGTGACAAAACCATCTACAATGCATAAGCACAGAGCATGCCAACTCTGCACCATTATGGCATCAAAAATTTATAATGCTTTGTTTTTAAAATACAAAAACCTATGAAAAGATGCCTCTTCATGTAGCAAAGGCCTTTTGGTTGCGCACAAAAGCGCCTTTATTTTTTATTTGCGCACCATAAAAGCTCATAAAAAGGTATCAATGCACCAAGTTGGCTCAAAAAACCCAGCGCCTAGCGAGCTACCGTCAGAAAACTTTATCTTGATACGCAAACAAACCAAAATCTACAACAAATTACTTTCAGACATGCTTCATAACAAAGGAAGCCGCTTACATGGGTACGGTTTGCTTTATCGTTGACCCAGTGACAGGAGCCTTGCTACCGCGACACCTACGTTCCATCCGAGAGTCGGGCCTTGCAGAGCATGTGGCGCCAATTATTGTGACGTGCAATCAGATAGATGAGCGGCTATCGCCCATTGAGCAGCGCTACCATGTGCACTGCTTAATCACGCCCTCGCAAACGCTAGGCGCACGGATCAACCGGGCAGCCTATGTGAGCCAAGCGGAATGGGCTGATTGCGCTGGATAAACAGCCCCTGGCAGCACAGCTGTGGTACCTACTCTACCCACAGCTACACACCCTAGCGCTAGACGCGCTCTTGATTAGATTGGCCGAGTTCTGCCAACGCACACTACACTTAACGAGCCTTCTTATTTTTATTCACCCATAGTAAGGACGCTCACCATGCACAAGCACATTGAATGGGACGAGCCCGGCAGCGCCAGCGTAGCAACCCTCTTCAAGGACGACCCCGAACACACGCCCCCCTACCCAGGTGCCGTGCTTTCCGCCCGTTACCAAGGCCGCATTGTGCGGGTCAAAGTAGAAGCCTACCGCGAAGAAGATGCCGTGAGCATTGGCAGTGTGGCCGCCATTCTCGACCAACGCGGCCACCGCTCTCAGTCACACCAAAATCTCAACGTGGGCGATATGGTGCGACTCCCCGACGACAAACGCGCCATCGAACGCTGGGAAGAGGATGAGGATGAGGATGAGGATGAGGAGAAGGAGTAGTTGCGGAATTTCTGATGCGCGGCCACGCACCCAACGGTCCGCGACACAATGAAGAGAAAAGCCCATTCACTCTTGGATATTTCAATTTCTGAGCTGCCTGGGCGGCAGCGAACTCCAGGTCTTTGATGCCGAAGCTCAGGCCCATTTTCTGAGCTGCCTGGGCGGCAGCGAACCCACAACCAAGCGCCTGTTAGCGGGTGAGCTGTTTCTGAGCTGCCTGGGCGGCAGCGAACATGGGCGATGCAGCTACGCAGCTTACTGCCATTTTCTGAGCTGCCTGGGCGGCAGCTAACCAGCACAGCGAGTTGGCGTAGATGCCAAGGTTTTTCTGAGCTGCCTGGGCGGCAGCTAACTTCCAGAGGAGCTTATTACATGACCTCAAGATTTTCTGAGCTGCCTGGGCGGCAGCTAACAAGAATGGAAGACGGAAAAGTAACTCTGTGTTTTTCTGAGCTGCCTGGGCGGCAGCTAACCTAACGTCCCAGAGCAGTCGCAGTGGGAAAGCTTTCTGAGCTGCCTGGGCGGCAGCTAACTCATATTAAAACCTCCGATTATCTTCTATGGCTTTCTGAGCTGCCTGGGCGGCAGCTAACGATCGACCAAGCCGCGTTCGACCGAATTTTCATTTCTGAGCTGCCTGGGCGGCAGCTAACTTTGCGTTGCGCTTTTACGTGTGGCTCTACCTTTTCTGAGCTGCCTGGGCGGCAGCTAACGTGCCGGACGCTTCACAGCGTGCGGCGTGGGTTTTCTGAGCTGCCTGGGCGGCAGCTAACGTAGGGGATCGGCGGGGGGCTCGGCATCATCATCATTTCTGAGCTGCCTGGGCGGCAGCTAACTGGCTGAGTATGAGATTGAGGCCATTTTGATTTTTCTGAGCTGCCTGGGCGGCAGCTAACGTGGGGTGGAATATGCGCAATACACTGACTAATTTCTGAGCTGCCTGGGCGGCAGCTAACGAAGCCCTTGCGGCCCGCCTAGAGGCGTTTGATTTCTGAGCTGCCTGGGCGGCAGCTAACGTCCCTCGCTCCCGGCGTGTCTCGTCCCTTCGTTTCTGAGCTGCCTGGGCGGCAGCTAACTGTCATCGAGTGGGTGGCCAACGGTGGCAGCCTTTCTGAGCTGCCTGGGCGGCAGCTAACAAACGTTGGACGCCCTGCTCTACCGCGTGTACTTTCTGAGCTGCCTGGGCGGCAGCTAACATCGCGGGCAGTTCTGGGCGCTCGATGCGGGTTTTCTGAGCTGCCTGGGCGGCAGCTAACACATACTCAGCGACAGCGCCGCCGATGCCGGTTTTCTGAGCTGCCTGGGCGGCAGCTAACAGTGAGCACCGAACAAGCTGGCCTTTTTGGATTTTCTGAGCTGCCTGGGCGGCAGCTAACTCGGTTGCTTGGTTTCGCGGGTGTCCGGCGGTTTTCTGAGCTGCCTGGGCGGCAGCTAACAGTTCAATAGCCTGGTTCTCTACCAGATAGCTTTTCTGAGCTGCCTGGGCGGCAGCTAACTGTTCGGCTACGCCTTCCACGAATTGCTGCATTTTCTGAGCTGCCTGGGCGGCAGCTAACGGCTTCGGCTGGCTTGCCAAGGAGCTGTACGATTTCTGAGCTGCCTGGGCGGCAGCTAACGGCGGATGCCAGAACGGCGGTGATGCTGACCATTTCTGAGCTGCCTGGGCGGCAGCTAACAGTGTCTATGACCATTCTGGTTTGCCTCCTTTTTTCTGAGCTGCCTGGGCGGCAGCTAACGCCCAGACGCTCCTTGGCGCCCTCCTTCACCGTTTCTGAGCTGCCTGGGCGGCAGCTAACAGATTTATTATGAGTCGGCCAGGGCTGGATAATTTCTGAGCTGCCTGGGCGGCAGCTAACCAGTTGCAACCGGTTCAATTGAGGATTCGCCATTTCTGAGCTGCCTGGGCGGCAGCTAACGCAAGAGGATGCAGAAGCGAGGTTCTGGATTGTTTCTGAGCTGCCTGGGCGGCAGCTAACTGGTCCATGGGCGATGTGCTTGCTCACGTGTGTTTCTGAGCTGCCTGGGCGGCAGCTAACGGACAGACCGCCAGTGGCCTATCCATGCTGATTTTCTGAGCTGCCTGGGCGGCAGCTAACTACAAGATCAAAGATAAGGATGGTCGCGTTCATTTCTGAGCTGCCTGGGCGGCAGCTAACCAGCAGACTCAGGAAAACGCTCGCCGCCAGGATTTCTGAGCTGCCTGGGCGGCAGCTAACGAGCGAGGACACGGCCCCTTGACGGGCCGGACTTTCTGAGCTGCCTGGGCGGCAGCTAACCCCACGGCGAAGACGATATTGGAGCGGTGGTTTTTCTGAGCTGCCTGGGCGGCAGCTAACGTTGATTGCCCGCGCCTATATCGCTCAGTTCTTTTCTGAGCTGCCTGGGCGGCAGCTAACGACACGCTGACCGGGCTTGTGCCCGGCCTGGAGTTTCTGAGCTGCCTGGGCGGCAGCTAACCTGGCGGAAAGCTGCCCGACCAAGATTTTCTTTTTCTGAGCTGCCTGGGCGGCAGCTAACGGGCGGCTGTCGGCAGATGAGCGCCGCGTGCTTTTCTGAGCTGCCTGGGCGGCAGCTAACGCTCCACCGCCCAATCGCGGAGACGGTGGAACTTTCTGAGCTGCCTGGGCGGCAGCTAACATGGCGGGCTGCCAGCCGGATAGAACGGACAGTTTCTGAGCTGCCTGGGCGGCAGCTAACCTCCGCCCGCCGCAGCTCCGGCCATAGCCGGATTTCTGAGCTGCCTGGGCGGCAGCTAACAAGGCCATGCCAAAGGTGCCCGGCTTCCCGTTTTTCTGAGCTGCCTGGGCGGCAGCTAACGCTGACGACGCGCAAATGGTGGCCGGTGATGTTTTCTGAGCTGCCTGGGCGGCAGCTAACTTGAGCCAGTACAACTACGTCGCCAGCCTCTCTTTTCTGAGCTGCCTGGGCGGCAGCTAACTGCAAGACGTCGCCGCTATCAAAGCCCTGCGCGTTTCTGAGCTGCCTGGGCGGCAGCTAACAAGCTGCACGATTGGGACACCTACCGCGCTACTTTCTGAGCTGCCTGGGCGGCAGCTAACTTGAGCTAGAGGTGGACCAAGATGCCTTTGCATTTCTGAGCTGCCTGGGCGGCAGCTAACGGGAGACAGCAACAATGCTCTGCGAAGGGTGCTTTCTGAGCTGCCTGGGCGGCAGCTAACGTCCTTGATCGAGCGGGCACCCGCCCACCACTTTTCTGAGCTGCCTGGGCGGCAGCTAACGCGCCCAGGCCACCAACCCGAATGAAAAGGGTTTTCTGAGCTGCCTGGGCGGCAGCTAACTTCTACTAGACACCCTAGGGCTGGCTGGCTTTTTTCTGAGCTGCCTGGGCGGCAGCGAACGCGTCGAGCAGCTTGCGCTCGTCGGCGTCGATTTTCTGAGCTGCCTGGGCGGCAGCGAACACGACGTACCGCGAAAGCATACGCCTGTGGAATTTCTGAGCTGCCTGGGCGGCAGCGAACCTTGCCTCTCGCCATGCTTTAGTGCCCTTTTCTTTCTGAGCTGCCTGGGCGGCAGCGAACAATACGCTCATGGCTTCAACGGAATGCCAAGCTTTCTGAGCTGCCTGGGCGGCAGCGAACTGTATTTGTGGCTATACCTTGCGGCATACTATTTTCTGAGCTGCCTGGGCGGCAGCGAACAAAACGACACGACGATGAAGACGCCATTATCCTTTCTGAGCTGCCTGGGCGGCAGCGAACAACCGCCAAAGTGCAGGCCGGTTTAAAGGTAATTTCTGAGCTGCCTGGGCGGCAGCGAACGTTGGTGGCTACGCGTTTTTGCGCTTGGTGTTTTTCTGAGCTGCCTGGGCGGCAGCGAACCGTGAGGCCATTCACGCAAGCCGCCGTATCTGTTTCTGAGCTGCCTGGGCGGCAGCGAACGGTTTTTTGTGCCCGAAGATAGCCCCGGCGTTTTTCTGAGCTGCCTGGGCGGCAGCGAACATCAACAGCCTGACAGATGTGATGGGGCTGCTTTTCTGAGCTGCCTGGGCGGCAGCGAACTATTGAATGGTGGGAAAAGCACTCGCCCCGCTTTTCTGAGCTGCCTGGGCGGCAGCGAACGCGCTGGCTGGCGTCTTCTGAGGCGGTGGCGATTTCTGAGCTGCCTGGGCGGCAGCGAACGTCTGATTTATGCTGCTAGGGCGTGCTAATGCCTTTCTGAGCTGCCTGGGCGGCAGCGAACAATAAGCCTTTATTTTTGGCGTTCAATTTTATTTTCTGAGCTGCCTGGGCGGCAGCGAACCTGCGCAGTGATACGCGCCGTTAACTATCTATTTTCTGAGCTGCCTGGGCGGCAGCGAACCTTTTCGTCAATGCTGCCAATGGCGGTTTTTATTTCTGAGCTGCCTGGGCGGCAGCGAACATGGCGCGTAACCAAGGGGCAAAGCTAAACAATTTCTGAGCTGCCTGGGCGGCAGCGAACCTCGCGACATACTATGGGGGCAAGCGCCGTTATTTCTGAGCTGCCTGGGCGGCAGCGAACAAAACGACACAACGGCGGAAGCGCCATGGTCTTTTCTGAGCTGCCTGGGCGGCAGCGAACAGCAATACTGGCCGTGCTATCGCGTACCTCATTTTCTGAGCTGCCTGGGCGGCAGCGAACTAACCGCCAATAAGCAGGCCGGTTTAAGGTTATTTCTGAGCTGCCTGGGCGGCAGCGAACGCCACCATAGCGGTAGCCCTTCTTGTTGAGCATTTCTGAGCTGCCTGGGCGGCAGCGAACTGGCGCTTTCATCATTGTGTCGTTCTATTGCGTTTCTGAGCTGCCTGGGCGGCAGCGAACCTGACCAAGAAGAGTGGGAGTCATTGCTATTGTTTCTGAGCTGCCTGGGCGGCAGCGAACAACTGGCTGGCCATCAATCTCGTTCCAGCTATTTTCTGAGCTGCCTGGGCGGCAGCGAACATGGCAACGCTGAAGGCTCCAAGTCGCGCCCCTTTCTGAGCTGCCTGGGCGGCAGCGAACCGTGACCATTCGCCGGACTGGACGATAAGGGATTTCTGAGCTGCCTGGGCGGCAGCGAACCACGCGCACACGCTCAGCCAGATAACCGACGCTTTCTGAGCTGCCTGGGCGGCAGCGAACGGAAGTCCAGCGGGTCTTTCATCGCCCACAATTTTCTGAGCTGCCTGGGCGGCAGCGAACCTGGAGGTCGGCAACCTGATTGCCGCTCAGGCTTTCTGAGCTGCCTGGGCGGCAGCGAACGCCACGGAAAGGGGTGTAATAACTGGCCGTGTTTTCTGAGCTGCCTGGGCGGCAGCGAACCCACCACCGCCGCCTTTGGCGGTGGTGCCACTTTTCTGAGCTGCCTGGGCGGCAGCGAACGGTTGGTGCGGCCCGCAGCCGCGCAGCGGCGATTTCTGAGCTGCCTGGGCGGCAGCGAACGGTCGCAATGGACGGATAAAGCACTTGCGGTCTTTCTGAGCTGCCTGGGCGGCAGCGAACATCAGCCGCAATGGTCGCGCCTGCTGGATGCATTTCTGAGCTGCCTGGGCGGCAGCGAACCCATCCGGTTTTCAAGGCCAAAATCCGCGAATTTTCTGAGCTGCCTGGGCGGCAGCGAACCTGTCTTTGATCCATCGCTTGAATGAGTCCAGTTTCTGAGCTGCCTGGGCGGCAGCGAACAAAGAAACCGCTCTTGCCCTTGCGACGTTGCATTTCTGAGCTGCCTGGGCGGCAGCGAACTGTTCCGCTTTCTGATCAAAGCTGGCCATGATTTTCTGAGCTGCCTGGGCGGCAGCGAACTAGAGTATATCAAAATTAATGTGCTGATTGTTAAAGAGCTTTCACCAAAAAAAGCGGCATTACCCTTTCAGGAGCAATACCGCTAAGTCATTGATTATTAGCTGCCTATTTTCATGTTAGAAAAAAGGGTCAAAACCAGGGCACGGTGGCGCTGGGGCTCAAGCCGTAATGGCTGAATGAGCCTTCCGATGAAGACGCTGCAGGTTTGCCATGTTCAATAAATAGGCTGAAACGCTGTTGAGTAGATCGACTATTGATCTGCACAAACGGTAGCTCAATTCGTCGTGCCGCCACCTTGGCGTAAATACTCCTTGCTTCCTCTTCGCTAATGCTGTGCCGTTTGGCATAGCGCTTGGCACGGCTCTCGCTGCCCGTGTTGAACTGCTTCCGCGCCACGTTGATATGCTGAGCACCCGCAGGAACTTCCAACACTGCGCTTACCTGCGTGTGATCCCGCATGCCTGTCAGCCAATCCATACCCATCAGCTGCTGTAGTCGCTCATGGGTGCCATGCAAACGCAAATGGCTGCCTAACGTGCGGGCACGAATACCGTGTTTATGGACTGGAAAGCTCACGCCTAGATCCGTTGCCTGTAGGTCGAATAGCGCTCGATGCAACTTGTTGTAAAGCGCCCCCATCAGCATGGCTTCGGGAAAGTCGGGGTCGGGCCTTAGCCGGATATCGATGTAATGATCCATGGCTTACCCCGCTTCGCCGAACACGCCACCACGGATGAGTGTTGCCATCACAAAGTGCTGGTTTTCCTTGGAAGGCACTTGATCTTTGATCATCCAGTTATCCAGCAGTGAGTAAAAGTCGGCCTTCTGCTTGGGCTGGCGGTACGCTTTGCCTTGAGTGGTCACTGAACCATAAGGCTCGACAGCAATAGGCCCAAGATCTTCATCGTTTTCATTGGGGTACCAGGTGTCGATGGTACGGATGGCGTTACCCAGTTTTTGCGAGTGAATACCGGCAATATCGCTGACGTGGTAAAGCGTTTTGCTTTTGTCGCCTCGGCCTCGATCAAGAATCAGCTCTTGAGAAGGGAACACCTCTTGACCACTGCCCATGCGGACATAGGCCACCACCTCCAGCAGCAAGTGCTGCTCGCCCGCCAACGCAGCGGCGATGACACCCGCCAGCTCTTTAAGCTCGGCAGTATCCTCGAAAGCACGCAACGAAAGTGACAGTGCATCAAACGTCCACTCTTTGGTGGCTTTGCCTTGAGCCAACTGGCGAATACTCACTTCTACTTGCTCTGCGCCCATGCGGTTGCGCCACAAAAAACGACCATTGGCGAGGTTATTGGCATAACGATGCGCCAGCTCGCCGAAGCCTTGTGCTTGTTTATATTCGGCAACGGCCTGTTCCAGCTTGGCTTGGTACTCAGCGTTATTACAGGCTGACGGTGTTCCCGCACCAGCCAGCACGCGCAAGGTGAAACGGGCGACCATGGTATCTGCATCATGGGGCAGTGTGGCTACATCGACGGTTTGTAGATTGGGGTTTTCAATCTGCGCATCTAGTTTTGCGGGGTCTTGGTCTTTGGCTTTCAAGCGGTTGGAAATGGTGCCGCGCACCGATTTTTCGCGCACCTCAACCGGCTGCCACTGCTGTTCATCTTGCCGCTTATCCCAGTTGCTGGCGTATAGCAGTGCATCGGAAGGGTCGAGCTTGCGCTCAAACGCGAGGACGGAAGCGGTTTTGAGGGTATCGTTTTTAGCCATGATAAAGCTCCTTGTTTACTGTGCTGAGGCGCGAAGGTGATAGTCGTTATTGAGACGGTAGAGGCCCGCTTCTTCGTCGTTATCAACGTACCAAAGCAGGTCTTCAGGTTGCTTCATGCGGTGCGGGCTAACCCATTCACCCATGGAATAGAGGCTTTCGACAAAGCGGAACGGGGTCTTGGTATCGCGGGCGTTGGCGACTTCACCTGGTTGGAAAAGATCTGAAATGGCGCCATAACCCACTGGAATGGGCACCAGCCAGCCACGATAGGGCCGCTGCGCCTGCCAAACGGGCTTCTCGTTGGGTTCGCCTTCATTTTCTAACGTGCACACATGGTTAAGACGAGAGAGGTCTAACCATGCATCCAGTAAACTGGCGTCTGGATGTTGCTGTTGCAGTGTTTGAAGGTGCTCGGTGAGGTAATCATCCCGCAGTGTGAGGGCAAAGCCCGGCAGCCAGCGCCGCTTTAAGCGCGCGAACTGCGTTTGACGCCGCTCTTCATCGTCATCAAGCATGACCCATTGCGGGCGTTGTTTGTGGCTTGGTACCGCACGGTTAGGGATGACACTGCCTCCGGCAATGCGCATGCCCGATACAATCTCACTGATTTGATGGGCGATAACCTCATGCTCGCTTTCTGCAGCGCCGGTATCAATCGAGAAAATCAGCGTGATATCCAGATGGATACGCCCTTCTTCTACAATCGCTGCCGTACCGCCTGTCTTATCCACCGGATTACGCGTCAGGTGAAAGCCACGGATGTAACCACCCTCAGTGGCCTGGGCTTCAAAGTCATGGCAAATAACCCCAACGCGGCCTAACGAAACAGGAAGACTCGCCTCTGCTAACTTCCGCTCTAGAGCATGCATCAAACCTACAAATGCACTCATGGCAGGAAAGCCCCAAGTCATTGGGCTGGAAATCGCGTTGGCGTTTTGTACCCGTAGGCGTGGCAGAACTAGGAGGTTTTTTACTTCACTCATCGTCATCACCTCCTGGCAGGTTGGTTAAGTCTTCCGTTAGGCTTTCCATCCAGCGGCGATCACGATCCTGCAGGCGTTGAGGGGTCGCATCTTTTGCGAGCGCTTTCTTCCAGTGCCGGAACTCCACATCCCCCAAAGGCAGCTTTCCGCCTAACGCGGTATTGAGCCAGCTAGCAAAGCGGTGGCGAATATCGTCGGCCCACTCCACGCTGTTTCGCGCTTCACGAAAAGCGATATCCTCTTCGTCGCGACCAGGGTCTAGCCAATACATTTCTTCTACTGATAATTCGCACTTTTCATCGTCGCTCCAGCCCGCAGGCAGGCTATGCATCTGCATGGCAAACAGCGCCAACTCATCCATCAACATGGCGGTGTAGTCATCGCGCAGGTCGCGAGTGTGCATGTCTGACGTAGGGTTGGTTTCAAGAAACTGTTTGAGGTCTTTAACCAGCGAACGTACGTCTGAACGACTGCCAAAGACGCCAGGATGAGAGAAAACCGATGCGACTTTCAGCGGTGGGCGAATATCGCGCACATTCCAACTGGGTGGCATGGAAGCTAACAAATAGTTATTGCCGCCCCGCTCGCTATTCAGCTGCGAGATGTTTTGTGGCTTGGTGCCACCCATTTTCTGTGCAGCCAAGTTGGGATAACTGCGCACCGAGTGCTCAGCGTATTTGCCTTCCCGCTTGGCTTTACGTGCCTCTTTGGCCTCTTCGCTAAAACGGTCATAGTTAATGGTTTGAAAGACACGGTGCGCCAGAGAAGTGGCGTAGAGCGGTGCTATCAGATGGAAGTTCTCAGCGTCATTTTCTACGTCTGCGGCATCATCTCCCACCAGCCAGTAGAGCTGTTTGCCTCGGGTATGCGAGGCATGCTCACCGCGCGGTTCGGTAATCGCTGCAAAGGCGCTGATCCACGCCTGAGCTTGCTCAGGATTATCGCTTAACGCTTTTGCCAGCTCAGTGTCATTTTCCAGCGCCCGCTCAAGCAGCGACTTTCCCTCAAATTGCAGCTTCAAGAACTTATAGACATCCAAGGCGGCAGCGTTCCCTACGACATCGCCCGCAAAATCAGCGGGCAGCGTGTGGCTGCCGACAAGAGAGTGGTTATTTAGCGACTCAGGTGGGGCGTAAAGATTGGAGCCTTTGGCATCGGGATGAATAGGCTTGAGGGAGTGGGTGACGACTTGTAGTTGGCCAACGCGTCTTGCTGCATCGTTGACCCAGGTATCGAATTGAAATTGCTCCACTAGCGCCTGGTATTTGGGATCGTCGGGCTGCAGCTTTTCCGCCTTGGTATCGAAGCGCTCTTTTAAAAATTGCTCAATCGCACTTCGAACACCCTTCTGCTGACTATTTTCCATAGATCATCCTTAAGGGACTCACTTAATTAAAATGAAGCTGCATTCACACTAAGCCAACCCTCATATTTTTGCAAACCAATTATTGCGCAGCATATAGCTCCCTGTGCTATTATTTTATCTCTGTTGGACATACAGCTCAGTAAAATTAATGCGCTGCAATTTTTAGCTGCCGCACAGGCAGTCCCAGCGTGACATCCTTTTAATTCAGTACTACCATTAGTACTACTATTTGAGAGCGCTTATGGCAAAGCTTGATAAGCTTTTGGATAAAGCACGTCGGCAGCCTAAAAGCATGGGCTTCGACGAGTTAGCGTATCTTTGCGATCACTACTTTGGCCCTCCTCGCCAGCAAAAAACCAGCCACAGGGTGTATAAAACACCTTGGCCCGGCGACCCTCGCGTTAATATCCAGCGGGGCAAAAATGGCGAAGCCAAGGCTTATCAGGTACGCCAAGCGCTCGCTGCCATTGATAAATTGTCGTCATCAGCATGACGATTGGAGTTGCACCATGGTGAACCATACCCATTACACCTACCGCATTCGCTGGTCTGAAGAAGACGACCAATTCGTTGGTTTATGCACCGAGTTGCCCAGCCTCTCTTGGCTTGCCGATACTCACCAAGAAGCGCTGGAAGGTATTCTTTCCCTCGTTGCCGATGTAGTGGTCGATATGGAAGCCGAAGGCGAAACACCCCCCACTCCACTTTCTGAACGCCACTACTCTGGTCGTTTTAATGTGCGCATTCCCCCGGAAAAACACCGTGAGCTTGCGATTAAAGCTGCAGAGGAAAATATCAGCCTCAACCGCTTAGTCAGTGACCGGCTCGCGAACGCTTAGCTAGCGGCTGCGCCAAAACCCCAACACCGGGTGATACCCCCACCGCTGGTTTCTAGCCGAGGCAGTGACCGTGCCGAAGGTACGGGCGGCGCGATCCAGGGAGATAGCCAAGTCTTCCGCTAAGTCAGCCAGCGCCGTTAAGTAGTCGCTTGCGCCCCATGGTTGTATCCGCTCGCCCTGTTCTTCTGATAGATCTATCCGCAACAGCAGGCTTTCTTCCACCGGTACGTAGAGCTTTTCGCCTCGCTTTGCGCCATCGTCTACGCGGTGTAGCGTCCAGGTTTCACCGCCCTCATCAGGCAACAACGCTAGCGTTATTTCAGGTTCGAGCTGCTGGCGAAATGGATCACGCTGAATCAATACACCGGTTAAATGTAGCTGCGGCATCACATGCCAACTGTAGGCTCCTAAGGGCGGAGGCTTGGGCGTTTTGCCAATTCGTAGCTCTTTTTTGGTTAACGGCTCGGCAGGCTGCTCGATCATCAGTTGGTGCAGCCGCTCATGTTCCAAATCGACAAGGCTATCTTTGGCGTGCAGTGTTTCCCGCGCCAGCACACGGGGGCGGGCGTCAATCACCTTGTACTCATCTTCCGTTAACAGCTCACTAAGCGAGTGGCTACTTAGCCGCCATTGAAGATCTGTTTCAAAACCAGGTTTGTGAAAAGCAGGCTTTCCAGGCTGCTCCCAATGCTTGAGATTGGTATCGAGCAGCAAAATATTGGGCGACTCACACACCTGCTCGCGATGTCGGCGTACGCGGCCCGCCAACTGAATAATCGAGCGCATAGAAGAAGGCTCCACTATGGCCCAATCATAGTCGTGGTCGCGGCCCACCTCCGTTACCGGCGAGCCAAGCACAATAAACAAGTGGTCGCTCTCTTCACTGCTATCCAATAGGCGGCGGATATCCGGCTGCTGAAAAACGCGATCAGGCTCCGCCCGTTGCAGTGTTCGATCTAACTGGCGCTCAATGCCAGAGCGCATCACCAACGGGTGGCGGGAGTGGTAAACGCAGAGGTGGATGCGCACACCTTCCGGCGCGCCCTGCTGAAACAGCACCCTGGCGACATCCACTAAGGGATCAATATTAGCCATGCGAACCAAACCAAAGCTGACCCGCTTGCCCGAATGTGGATCAACGGAATGATGCTGCTGGTGAAGCGCTAGCGCATTTTGACGCAGCAGGGTCGCAATCGTTGGCCTTACCTCTTCAGGGCGTTTGCTCAACGGCGGTAACGCTAAAATATCTGCACGGCGGCGTACTGGGCTTTTGGCCAAACGTTCTAAGCGGCGCTTGGCAAAAGCGTTGTGTGCGGCCTTGAAGGTCTCGCTACTGGCGCAGTTTTCATGCTGGCGGTCATGCTCGTCGAACCAGGCACAGCAAATATCCACCGCCAAGCCTGGTTCGCCACGATGGCGTTGAAAAGCTTCACGACCGCTTCGGTAGGCTTCATACAACCCTTCAACCAGCGCAGGCGGCAAGGTGGCCGATGAAAGCAGCACCCGTGAACCTAGCAGCCCGGCCCAATTGACTAATCGAGTAAGCGCAGGTAGGTCGTTGATATCGAAATCGTCGATTTCATCGAGCACTAAATCGCTGCTCATTAGGCGCAGCATGGGCACGATCTGTCGCCCACCGCGTGTGCTTTCCGTGGCAGGCACGAGATGGTCAACGGTACATACCAAAATGGGCGCGGCGATTAGCGCGCGGGTGCCCGGCTCACCGCTTAAACGACGCAGCACCGGGTGGCTATCAAAATTACCGTCAAACACAACATGGGCATCTTCTTCGATCAGCGCTTGTTTGGAGGCTGAACCACTAGCTTCGGCTTCTTGCTCGTAGTGCTCAAACAGGGCTTTATTAGCGCTGCCACCCACGCGCACGGCGAGTTCGTCTTCACCCAAATTCAAACGGTCACGGAGGGCTTGGCCGGTTTGCAGGGTTAATGTGCGTAGCCCCAGTGCAATGCTAAAGCGCGCGCCCTGCTGAGGGTCGGCCAGGGCGTACATAATGCGCCCATTGGCGAGGGTTTTACCGCAGCCGGTAGACGCCATGTTAATGCCAAAGAAGCCTTGGCGCTGGCTGCACTCCCTAAGCGATTGCGCTAGGTCGAAAGCTTTATCTTGCCAGCGAAAGCGTGGGTGGCTACTGCGCTTACGAAAGCCTTTATGGCGCGCCAAGCGAGGCAAGTGGCTGTCTACACTGGGTAGCGCACGGGCGACCGCAGCGGCGTGTTTCTCAACTCCTAAAATATGCTCGTCTAACGGCTGATTGGGCTGCCCGGTTTTGCGCACGGTATTGGCTATTAACGGGTAGTTAGGTTCGCCGCGCACGCGGTGCTGGAGGTCTTCCAGGCTTGAGTAGTGGTGGTCGGCCAGCATTAAGCTAAGCCGGGCTAAGTGCATAACGTAGCGGCTTTCCAGCCAGTGGCCATCCTGTTGCAGCCGCGCCTGTAACCGCGTGGCAAGCTTCGTTGCGCGCTCACGCCAGCGTTGCGTGCTAACGGGTAATCCGCCCTTGAATTGCCAGTAGGGCGCGATGCGCGCTGGGTCTTGCGTCTCGGGAATCTCATTCCACTCAGCACTGATGGACTCAAACAACTGGGGCAGCTGTTCAGCTTGCAGGTTGGTCTTTCCACCCCAGCGCTGGGGCGTATCAGCATCCGTTGGCGGCGGCTTCAGCGGCAGGCGGTGGTGACTAAGCACCAACCAACCAAGAGCGGCAGCCAGCGGTGGCAAACGACTAAACACCGCTGAAGTAGCGCCGTCTAGCCCATCACGCTCTAACCCCACCAGCCAGTCCTGCTCTTGATAGTCACCTTCGGCCAGGCGCGCCAGCCAGGTGGCGTCATCGTCACTCCCCACAAAGGCTTGAAACAGACGCAGCGATATCCACTCATGACGGTATAAGTTGCGCCCATCTACTTTGCCTTTGAGCCGCTGCTGAAAAGCATCACAGGCTTTCCCAAGATCGTGCAGTAACGCGGCCAAGGCAGTGAGCAAGAGAATATCTTCACCGCTGTGCCAGTCATTTTCATCGCGGCGGCGCAGGATATCTCGGGCGGTGGTATTGGTCGGTACGGCTCCATTGAGATTGAACTGGGCAGCATCCCCCACTACCCACATCAGCTCGCTGTGGTCGTGGCCACGAATCCAGTGGCAGGCAACGGCGGTATTCTTACGGGCGGTTTTACGCAACAGCTTACGCAGCGTATCCAGCCCGGCTTGGGTAATCGGCGTTTGCCAAGTGCGGTCGCCCCGGCGTTCGGCAAACTGGTCGAGGATGCGGCGCGTTTCTTTTAGGGCATTTTTATTGCACTGGGAAATCAGCAGCACGTTCATGAATCAGTGCTCCCAAGCGCTTGGGCGACGTCCTTGAGCGTATCAATCATGAAGTCGAGGGATTCGGTACGGGTTAAGCGCTCAATGCACGCTTGGCGGAACTCTTGCTCTTCATCGCCGCGCATGGCGGAAATAAACGCCTGGGGCAGGATGACGGCGTCTTTTACCAAGTCCGCCACATCAAAAACCAAGCCGCCCCGGCGGGTTTTGCCGTGAAGTACCGCGAGGCCGTGAGGAATCCCCAACACCCAAGTGGCGGTGGCGGCCAAGCCGTAAGCCAAATAGTTGCCGTGATCCAGAAAGCGGTTGGCGGGGTCGGTGCCTGTGCCACGCTTGGCGCGGGTAAAGTCGCCGTAACCTACGGCAATAACGGCAAGCTTAAAGAGCGTCTTGGTCAGTCGCGCTTCTAAAGTGAGTAGGTCAATCGTGCTAGGTGCTTGGCTAATCGCTTCGCGGTGATGGGCAAGGGCACTGTGTAGGTGGTCGGTGGCAATGCTAAAGCCTGCCTCTTTCATCACACGGCTTGTCCACAGCGCTTCAATACGCGCAAGGCGCGCCTGCTGAAATGCGCGGGCGGCATCCAAGCGTTTGGCATCATCAAACCAAAAACGCACCCAATATTGCAGATACTCCGTGGGCCGGTACTCGCTTTGTGGCGTCAGCCAAGCGACATCCACATCCACTTCATTGGCAGCGAACAGCGGTGTGCCACCGCCTCCACAGAATCCGACTAACACACCCGCTTTGGCGAGTTCACGCATGGCGGCTTGGGTAATCGAGGTGCCCGTTCCCAGCAACAGGGAAGTGGTATTGGCAATGGGGATATTCCAATAGCGGGATTTGCTGCCCTCATCGGTCACGTACTCCACTCGCCCTCCATTTACCAACACCCGGCAGTGCTGGAGGTAATAAAGGTTTGCACGCTTGGAATGCAGGATGGTTTTAAGGTCAGAAGGCGAAAAGTCATCCATGGCAGCTCTCCCTATATTTTTTACCTATCTAACCATCCTTCGCTTTATAACGCCATTAATCTTCGCCATTCTTAGCTCGCCTGATT
>Ga0209349_1000751_pt1 | contig 16254 bp, 21 predicted proteins | sample ETNvirnome_2_130_FD_184067 | JGI IMG/M metagenome (GOLD analysis project Ga0209349, IMG submission 184067) | Marine viral communities from the Pacific Ocean - ETNP_2_130 (SPAdes) (version 2) | ecosystem: Environmental > Aquatic > Marine > Oceanic | place: Pacific Ocean | collected 2013-06-22
AATGCAGATTGCGCCCCTTGTAATCCTTGTAAACCATAGCCCATACCAAACTGTTGTTGACCTACACCCATCTGTGCTGCTGGCATACGACCTGCTTGTGCCTGTTGATATGCACCACCATATAATCCTGCTAAATTCTTAGCTAATGCTTTCTGTCCTGCGCTGGCTACATTTGCTGCAAATATATCACCCCTCGATCCACCGCCAGGTTGATAAGCTATCGTGCCTTGCCTCACATTCTGTAAACCTTCAGCTACTTGATCTTCAAACTGTTCCCTGTATGCGTCAGCCATCATTCCAAATTGACCACTGTCATAGTCTACATCTCCTCTAAGCATCTGAGAATACTGGTCGTCTTCAAACGGGAGAACGCTGGAATATGGCACTCCCTGAGATCCCAGTAATCCTGATCCCATGCCTACTTCCATAGCGCCTGTAGCATAAGGTAGGATATCATCTAAATAAGTAGCCTCAGATGCACCCATTAAGTTACCGGCTCTCTCACCCATACCGTAATCAAATGCTCTTGACATTGCATCATGCTGACTAGGGTCAAACCCAGCAAGACCAGGGGCTATCTGATTTATAGCTTGCGCTCCTGAACTCATCGTTCCTGGTGCGCCATAAAAAGAAGGGCTAAAAAATCCCCCTACATAGGCATCTTCCACCCTTCCTAGTCCTGCTTTAAGGAAATCTTGTTGCGGTTCCCAAGGGTCAGTACGGGTATAAGTTGTTTGTGTTCCACCTGCCATAATCTTTCTCCGTTATAACTATCTTAGGTTAAACCAGTCTTCGTCCTTAACCTGTGAGGTAGGAATCTGGAATCGACCGACTAAAATTTGATCTAAGCCTCTACCTTCTTCATCTTCACGATAGTCAAAAGGATCTAGAAGACTAGAGTAATGTGGGTATAAATGAGGATTCGTTGTGTAGGTAGGCCAAACTTGAGGTGTCCACCCTGCTCCAGGATCAACATTTGTTGATAGATATCTTGCATCCTCCCCAGTATTTTCTCCACCTAGATATGGATTGCCCCAATGGTAGATAGGATAAACAAATGTATGACCTGCATCTGGTAAATCTTGATCGTTATCGTCGTCACCAGTATAAGTTAAATCTGCAGAGGGCCACCCACTTTTATCGGCAACAAGTCTATAAGTAGGGTTGATTATAAGGGGTGATCTTGGTGGTGCCATCCACTGAATATCAGGAGGGGTCCAATCTAGCAGACTATCTCCATGACCTGTGTACATCTCTTGAGTTAAACCTGGTGCTAGTCTAGCCATTATTGAATCCTCTGTTTTAATTCTTTAGTTATAACCATATATGAATGATTCCAATCTTTTAGTTTTCTTACCATACCCTTTCTAGTCCACGCTTCTAATGCAGTACAGCCAGTTTTCAAGGCGAAGCCTTCTATCATATCTAGGAACATGTACCATTTGTCTAAACCGCTACCATCCTTTCCACCTAGAGTAATCACTCTTAATACTCTCTTTCTTGGGTAAGATATAACCTGTGTTATCATTGCTGCGATTACTTCACTATGCTCCATTGCTATCCATAATTGCATAGCGTTATTCATTAATTGCTCATACACATCACTGGAGATTAACTCACCTTCAGAATGCTTTAAGGCTATATCAATTAATGATTCACACTCATCCCATACAAGATCAATATCATCATTGTTTACTAATACAACCTTAACCGAGTTTGATCCAAGATCCTGGACTTCCTTTCTTGAAATAGTAGATTCCTTCCCCGCTTCCAGGGTCCCAGTTTGTCCCGTCTGCGTATCTAACGTCACCTTCTCTTGGTCTTTGTGGTTCGGCATGTGTCCTCTCTAATCTGAATGTTGCCTGATTATATATGATGTCACCTAATCTCTGAAGTTCATTAATAAGATAGATTCCTAGATCTTCTTTATCTAATGGTAATGGCCCTGGTGTATAATGAATGACAGACTTTACTACTCTGTCTGAATATGTAGCCATCAGTAAGCCCTGCTTCCTCTATCCCCAGCGTTCTTAACATCTAATGTGTAGCCATCAAGTCTCCAAGTCTGATCTCCTGTTGATTCAAACTTGACACCTATATATTTTCCTGTTACATTAAAGGATGCTCTAGATTGTGTGGCTGGATTAAAAACTACTGGGCCTTCCCATGTAATAGCTTCTTCCGTAGACATCTGGTGTCCCACGTAAACATTAACAGTTGAATCTGTTGATCCAGACATCATTGGGTATACTGCTGTTACCCTCTTAACCATGTTCTGATTAGGTTGACCTTGAGCATCTATCGTTAATCCTGTCCTCTGCACGTAGCTGGTCATATCAGTGGTGTCAGACTTATTGCCAGCATTATCTCTATAAATCTTAGTATTAGTTGGAGAAGCCATATTCAAGCTCTTACCAGCTAAGTTAAAGTAAGATGTAGAAGCAGACTCATTCCAGTTTAAAGTATCTGTAGCCCATGTGGATGTTGCTGCGTTCCATGACCCAGGAGCTAGAGGATTACCCTCTGTACCAAATTCAATGAAACCAACATTAGGAAGCTGGCGTAGAGCAAAAGTATTATTGCTCCAATTCCAAATAAGAGCCTTATCACACTGGGCATTAGTAACATTAGCTGACGATACATAACAAGCCCACATCTCTGTTTTATTGTAGTCAGCCGTAACAAAACATTTCTCAAATTCATCACCATTAATGTCATTAAATATAAAGTCTCTCATCTGATGAGGAAGAATAGATGTGAGTTTATCTCCACTATTAATATACATATCTCCATATGCCATTACAAAGTGACCACCATCAAATTCTCTAATACAATTCTTTGAAAGAGCACCAACATTTGGAGATAGCTGTGTGAATGAAAAAATAAAAGGATTACCCACATAACTCATCTTATAAGTAGAGTATTGTTTGTAGATCATAAATTCACCGCGTAATGGCAAACCGTCTACTATAGTACCTTTGCTGTCTTCTATGGCATACTCACCAGCGTCTACTGTAGCCAGAGTCTCATCCCATGAGCCAGGTACAGCCTGTGTTGCTGCTGCTGTAGACCACTTGACAAGGCTAGTATAGGGTACAGTTGACTTCGTTACATTCAAAGCAATTAAGAAGGACTTAAACGCTCTTAATGACTTACACTCTGTGCTGGCTGGCCAATAAGTGAGGTCTGCCATCTTAGTTGAAACTGCAGGTATACCAGCAGTTAATGCCCAAAACTGTGGGTCATCATAACCATTGCTCATTACTAGTATACCACCTAAAACTGTGGCTGTCCAGTTCTCTCTAGCTGTCGCAGAATAATCTCCACCAGATGCTCTAGTAATGTCAGTCCATATTGTTCCATTATGAACATATATCTTAGTTAATCCCCCTACTATCCAGTAGTTAGCACCACCTGCCTCTAGGTTAGTAATAAAATATGGGTCTATAGGGCATGAACCCATTACCTCTAAGTAGCCTGGACTCTTCTGTATTGCGTTATGTTCTGCCCTTATATTATTACCTTCTGTCCACGCATTAGGTGGCAGTTGCCAAGGATTTATATCTTTGACAATACCATACTGACCTGCATTAGTTATGGGAACTAGACTCATACTTTAGGATACCAGCCTTTGATTTCATTAACCTTTGCAACCCAAGAATCTAGACCATTCTCTGTAATATGCTCTATCTGATCCACTGGTGGGCCATATGCATTAAGCCTCTTGTCTTTCCATCCCAACTCAACAGTTCCCCAAATGATTTCCCAATTGCCATTAACCTTATGAACTCCTTCCTTCTCATGAGTCTTTATTGTGGTACCGTGGGAATCTTTTAATATATCGTCTGACGGAGTATTTGGATTTGTAAAATCACTATCCACTAACTCACTCTCCGATTTTTCCTGATTCTCATACTTTTCAGTCCATGATCCGCTTTCCAATACAGGCCCAATATGGACTGCCTTATACCCTGCCGTTGGATTTGGGGAAGCCTTTGACACAGGTACTATATTATACTGTGATTTTAGCGATTCATTTTGAAACACACTAGATGAAAAACAGGTTGAAGGATAATCCTTCTTTAAGTCTTCCATACCATAAGGCCATTGTACTACACTACCGTCTATTACTTTTGCATACGTTGTCATTTTTTAGCTCCAAGTGTTTGCGAAGAGAACATTGCCATTGAATACCTTGCTCCCTCTTTAGTTTTTACCTCTTTAACAGCATGCAAAGCCCAAGATGGAAAAACAACACATTGGTTATTTTTACATTCTATTTCAATATCATATTCAGAAAATATAAACTCCCCACCAGCTACATCGCCCTTCACAAATACTGTACTAGAAGTGAAACTAGCAACATCTCTATGAGATTTATATTCCTGTGAATCTCTATATCTATTTATAAAGGTACTATCTAAATTGCAAAGAGAATAATGAACATTAGATGGGTGAGCTGAACAGAATGCCTCTACTATTTCATCAGACCATAACTTCCTGTTATATTTTAGTATAGAAGAATAATCCCTATTCATATAAACATTATCAAGAGTTAATCCATCCCCACTAAATAAGTCTAATGCTGCATTCTGACGCCTCCTATTTTTTACTGATTGTAGATTCATTATAGAATCTAAATGAGTTAACTCATTCCAAATATCATTTAATTCATTATCTGGAAATAAGTTATCGATAACAATGTAACCAAAATCTTTTGTTTTATAACTTGTGATTTGCACTACTCCCTCCTACATTCCATTTTGGTAATTTAACTGGATATATATCAATCTTCTTGCAAACAAAGTCAAAGTCGTCCTGTAAATTTTCATAACGTCCTACAAAATCTACAAGAGTATTTCCATCTTCGTCACACACAAAATCCATATCACTAGATCTTCTTACAAAGGCAAAAGAAAAGAAATCATTTGGAGACTCTGTATACCTTACTGGGGTGTGCATCTCATAACCACAATGAATAGCATTGGGCCACGGATAATCTGGAGCTCCAGAAGATCCTCCAAAGTATTCCGGCTGCCCCCTATACCCTCTACAATATTTTGCAATTACAGAAGTGATACTGCTTCCACCAGTATTGGGTACATGATGAAACACAAACTTATGTGTATCAGAAATTAACATATTAAACGAAATTATACCACCCTGTTAAAATCATTTTGTCCTCATCACATGGTACTCCCCTATGAGTAAATGTCCAGTCGGCGGGCCACATAACTACCTTTCCTTTTTCACTTTTACAAATATAGTCTTGGTGTATAAATTCTGTGCCACCGCCTTCTTCAATTGTATGGCAATACATCAGCCACACTAATACCCTGCTTGCTGCGGGTTCACTACGAGAGGTTCTTTCTGAGTGCCATGCTAAAAATCCCTCACCAGGTTTGTAATACTGTACATTAAAGGGAACCATATTAAATCTAGACAGATCCTGAATCTTTGGATAAATTTCTACATATTCTTCAAGAATGATTTGGAGTTCATCGCAAAGCATTTTTGAAAGTTCAGATTCATACTCCCCCTTAACACCTATTTCTGTACTTCTTTTCATATCTAAATTTACATAAGGGCCATCGTTATTTTCAACCTGTCCTATTACGTGCTCGTCGCGACTATTTAAGAAATGTTCTATATATTTATCAGGAATACTTAAATCTTTAACAAACTTCTCATGCATAAATTGTGGCATTATAGAGATACCTGGGCTTGCACAACTGACCCATCGCCTCCATCTCCGCCTGTTGCATTTGGGGCGCTACCAGCAGCACCGCCATCGGCTGTTACTGTACCATTATTAGTGTATGTACCACCATGAAGGAGCATTAACACCCCACCTCCAGATCCTCCACCAGATGCTCCTTGCGAACAAGCACTGTTGGTAGTGCCAGAACTACCACCTAAAGCGGTAATTGATCCACCACTATTAATTGTTAAATCTCCTTTGACAATAAGCCACAGTATACCACCAACTATACTTTGTCCAGCACCAGCATTATCTCCGCCAGAGCTTCCTGCTGGGTTTCCTGCCCCACCAGAAGCAGAATAACAGTTTTGCCAGTTCCTGCTCCCACTACCTCCAGCCCCACCATAATCTGCTACAGCAGCAACATTAAAATTATATCCGGGAGAAGAGCTAATTCTAAGTGCGGTAGAGCCTCCTCCAGCACCTCCAGAGAATGTCCCAGCTAACCCTCCAACAGAACCAGTAATATTTCCTCCAGAATTTCCTGAGTGAAAATTATATCCTCCAGTACCTCCACCACCTGTTTGACCAGAAGAGGCTGTTGTGGTACCTGAGTCACCAACAGTTCCAGCACTATTGTAAAAAGTATTGGAAGAATTACCACCTATATTATGAACACTTCCGCCACCAGCACCAGCCTTTAGAATCTGAAAGATTGTTCCGTCACCTGATATTTCAGCTTGATTTGCAACGGCTGCAACAGCCGCATTTCCACAACCAGCAAAATCAGCTGCAGATAGTGTCTGAGATCCGGCTGCTGTCAGCATAGGCAATCTTAATCCGCTTGCGTTGACTGCGGAAGAATCGCTTCCTCCTGACACTGTAGGATCTGCAAGTGCGCCCATTCTGGCATTTAAAGTTCCGCTTATAGCGCAATCACCCTTTACATAGATTAACATTCCTCTGCACGGCTGATCTGTTGTAATTGTATCGCCAGTGCTAATTGTTAAACTAGTATAGTTTTTAACTACCATATCTCCATCATAAGATCCTGACTTATTAGCTACTGTATATGTAACATCACCTGTTGTAGTTAATGCACCATCAGAACCATCACCAAAGTAATTTCCTCCTCCTGCTGAACTGCCCATCGCAAGAAGGCCCGCTTTATTTGCTCCTAGAGACATATCATCCCCCCTTTATGATGGTGCTTTAGCATCTATTCCGGCAGCAAACCCATACCAATTAGTGCCGCCGTCAAATGTAGTAAATGTTAATATATCGACTCCTGATGCTGTTACGGTAGGGGCAGTTCCACCGGGCCACTTAACTACATTGCCACCACCATCATGTGCACCAGAAACAAACGAAGGAGTTCCTGCACCTAAGTCAGTACCTATAAGTGTTAAAGAGTTTGAGTTAGATGCAAGAGCATTTGTTAATCCAACATTAAATGTTCCAGACGTTACTGTAACAGACTGAACATTTCCATCCTCTAAATCAATATTAAAGGCTGCACTTTTAGAACCCAAAGCATTTACAGCCTCTGAATAGTCCTTCATCTTTGGCCTTGTGGCGAGTTGATCTGCATAAATAGTTTCACCACTCATTGTCCCGCCAGCCAAAGGTAGGGCAGCAATATCTGATAAGACTTCGGATGCGCTTCTTCCTTCTACCGCTGTGCCGTCAATCCTTAGAAAGTCATTATCAACAACACCAGTGGCAAACTGTGCTACATCGTATTGCGATATCCCTTGAGCCACAGATAGTTCTGTAGAGTCAATATCTAAACCACCATTAGCCTTGAGGTCTGTGCTGAATGTTGTACTTGTTAGATCTAAACCATCACCTGCTGTATATGTAGTCCCTGCTGGGATCTGCCATGAAGACGTTCCATCTCCATCTGTCCTGAGAAACTTTGTAGTGACTGCTTCCCCTGTAGATAATACCGCTGTCCCTTCTGGAGCAAGAGTTGTTACGCCATCTAACAAGTTAAGTTCTGCCGCAGTTGTAGTTACTGCTGCTGCCCCAAGAGTGGTAAACTGCGCTTGTAATACTTCTTTGATTAGCCTGAGATGATCGTCCCCCTGCGATACAGGATCACTAGATGTTGGATTCGTATCAACTAGTTGGCTAATATATGTTGCTGTTTCTAATCCCATGATTAATCCCCTTAAAAGTAGCCACTCGTGTTCATTACTCTTAGCTCAGAACCAGAGTGACGATCTTTGTCATCCTGAACTTGTAAATCGTTTACAGCTTGTCTGTAAGCTGTAGCCCATAACTGCACCCTCTGGTCATTCATTAAGAATGGTTCTGCCTCTAATAAAGCTCCATATAAATATATATCGGGATTATATGTAAGCATACTATTAGTTGTGGCGGCAGGAGTTAATGCAGGTATTCGTTTATAATAAAGCATAGAATATCCATCAGCCGTTGCTGGCGAAGGACCAAGCCTAAAGTTCTCACCAATGATGGTGAATGCTTCTGGAGTTCCACCAGTAGACCCAGCCCATATCCTATTCATTATTTCTGGCGTAACATAAGCTAATGGAACTATAGGGTCAAGAGTCAAATGGAATGTTCTCGCCTGTATATAATCTGTAGGTAATGCATAATCTCTAGTTCCCGCTACCAATGTGTCAGTAGCAGTTGTCTCCATAAGACGAAGGCGCAAGTTACGATTTATTCTTGCTTCAGCTAAGTCTATGAATTCTACTATTCTGTCAGTTAAATCAGATCTGTCTAACCAGTTGGCTACAGCAGTCTGAAGTTCCGCATAAGTTCCTATGGCCATTATCTTGTCATCTCCGCAATGTATACTGTTCCAGCAGCAGATACCTGCAAAGCGGATACTTTCTGCCCCGAATTAATACGCCAATAAGTAGGCCAATCTTTCTCTTGATAACCTTCACCAACAGCCTCGTATTCTTTCCATGAGTTTGTTTGTGCCGACCAAGCACCAGATACATCGCTCCAAGGTGTAGTATCTACCTCTCCACCAAACGCAAGATAAGCGTCTTCTGTAGCTGTTATCATTATAGTATCAATACCAGAGCCAACCGCCTCTGCCATTTCGGTAGAGGTTGTAGAGGTTGTTATAGAATGCAATTTATTTGCAAGTCTATAAATATCTGGGTCAGAAATTCTCATTTAGTCAATTCAGTAATATATACGACAGAGTTGCTTGCTCCTGCTCTTAGCCCTGCAATTTGATCTCCGCCACTAACGAGCACATAATGAGGCCAATCTTTTATAAAATAGCCACAAGAGCCAGCCGTAGCTGCATCGCCATGTTTTGTTATTTTAATAAATACAGGCTCACTCGCATTAATTATGATTGCGTTACATTGTGCAGATATAGCATCGCTCAATAGTACCGAGCTATCAGTAGCGGTAAACGTATAATTAAAATTGTTTAATCTATATAAATCTGCCATCATTATTTCCTCTATAGTTTTGTTGGTGCAGTTCTAAAATATTTGTTATCAGGATCGTTTAAATATTTAGCCAATAACTTTGGATCTTTATCAATTGCTCCATTGGTTTCATTCTTCCATTGCTCGTAGACATTAAAAGGAATAGAAGCTACCTTATGCCAATCTCCTCTTTTTCCCAAGCTAAGTTTATCACCATATAAGTTATACTCTTTTTTATTCTGTTCTATTGTAGGTTCTGCATCCTGGTAAGTAGTTATAGATATCTCACCATCAGGCTCTTCAATCCATTCCTGATGTCTATATGGCATTACATCTAATAGTTTTTTCTTCATCCCACTAAGAATCCCTTACCGCCTATAGCTCTGGTTTGATCTTCAGACCAATCCTTTAGATGCTCTTCAGCAGTTTTATGTTTTGGCTTCTCTGGAGCCTTCTTCTTCTTCGCTCCGAATGCCTTCTCTAATTTAGTATCTTTTCTCTGAACCATAAAACTATCACCCATTTTTCACCTTCATGTGGTGGCAGTGCTTGATGTAATGATAAGTCATGTACCTTATTATTTTCATCTACATTACCAAACATTAATAATCTTCCTCCAATTGGGCCTACCATTAAATTTAATTTTGGAAATGCAGTATAGCCACCAACAGCATTGTTTAAATAAACCAGACAAGTTAATATTCTTTGCCCACCATTCTCAAGATGTACCCCATCTAAAGTATCGTAATGAGGCTTATACTCTTGATCGTTAGTATATCGCAAAACATTTATAGGCTCTGCTCTCTCTAGCGGAATAGCTGCAATGTCTGCAACTCTTTGACATAACTCTGGAAAATCAGAGTGAGGGAGAAATGCACCATAAGAAGTTCTATCTTTATCAGGAACTAAGCCATCATCCGTTACAACTGTACTTCTTTTTAGCTTACTTCTGGAATGCTCTATTATCTGTAAACATTCTTCAGAAGAAAAAATCCCATCTATCACAGCAATGGTAGGAGCCTTTGCATATACAAACATTATAACTCCTTATTTAAGTGGATTTTCCACTGAGTGCTTCGGACTATTGCCAGGATTCTTGTAACCATTCTTTCCTGAGTCAAGAGATTTTATGATCTTCTTTATTCCTTCACTCCCTCCTCTATGAACAGGAGAGTACAAAGTAATTGGTCCTTCTACTTCTTTTCGCTTACCCATTAAGTCCTCCTTAATTTTTCTTCATTTGTATCGGCATCCTTTACCTCTTCTTTATTTATAACTCTAAATAATACAGACCCATCTTCTTGGGTTTCAGACTTATAAGTAACTGGTACAAGATTATACAAAGTAAATTCTTCCCCATCTTTTGGAAGTGATGCTTGACGGGTAATAGACTCTAGCCTATCAAACACATTATCTATCATAGTCAATGGACTATTATACCCAGTTATTCCCATCATTCTTTCAAATGCTCTATCCATAGCACGAGCCTGACTATTAAACACTCTTAAAGTTGTTACCATAATATACTCCTTATTTATTCCTAGTTTACACCAATGTAGGTATTAACCTACCCTTGCGGATTAAGTAAGTGGGGGTTTTTACACCCCCACCTTTACACCTATACGTCAGCCAAGAAACCACTTGATGCTTGGTTCTTAGATTGGAGTCCGTACTCAGCCAGAATCATCTGCTTTATACTGTCCCCAGTCCTCGCTAGACTTTCGGTCATGAACGGTCGTAGATACGACACAGCCCAAAAATCAAAGTCTATAAACCAGCAATCACGCGATCTCTGGAATCGATCTGGAATTATTTTAAAAGTTCCAAAATCGGAAACATAAACGTCTACTGATGCTACTACACTCGCTGGAGCTGCTTTGTCGGCAGCGGTTCTCAGACTTGATACCGTTTGTGTCAATGCCGAGATTGACTGCTTATTGGAAGATCCAACAAGAATGGTATCCGGTGTGCCACCACTATCAAAGCATTCTTTGATTACGGTCTTCATACCAGCTTCAGTTAATGTTCCTGTTGAGTCAGCGTCACTAGCGGTATCCGTACCATTACCACTGGAAGCAGAACCTAATCCCGGTGGGGAAGCTGCTCCTCCAAGAGTGTGATAATTGGTCGCAACCCATGCGCCCAAACCTGCCGTGACTCTCGCTGAACCTGATGAACCAGCGGATTGTGCCACGTTATCCATCAACATCTTTTCCATATCACGCTTCATTTCTTTGGCGCGTTTCGCTAACTGATACGCTTGGGAAGATTTTCTACCTGCAAAATTAACGGCTTCGGCTGTTCCAGAAGTCTGGACTGCCTTAACCGAAATTTGCGTGTAGTTCCCTACCCTTGTGGGTTCACTTACAGCGGCAGAAGTTGGATCATTTCCCTCAGTAGAGCGATTAGCTGCTGCTGCGGTTAATGCATCTGTCTGCCATTCAAAGTAAGTATTCTCAGCAGTCTCACGACCACAACCACTTAGGAACGGTGTCTCAGTTGGCGAAATATTATATATGATATTACTAAGATCTTCCCTGATGCCTATAGCACCATAGGTTTCCCTAGTATTCGTAGGAATTGCCATATAATATTCTCCTATTAAAGATCAACGAAATCCTCAAATAATCCTACTGCATCATTTACATGACCGGATTGTTTAAGGCGCTTCATTTCAGTACGACGTACAGCTTTATTACTGGCAGACTTCTCAACACCCTTTCCACTCTTCACAACCTTTACCTTCTTTTTAACTTTCTTGGTCTTTAGGTTCTGAGCCTTTCTTTGGGAATCTTCCCATGCTTTAGCTTTCATAAGCATAATGATAGAACGATGGTCAAATAATTGTTTAACCTCTTCGTCATTAAACCCATTAGAGTTGGCAAAGGTACGCAGTTCAGCAGCAATAGCTTTCTGCTGCTCTGGAACACCCCAGGCCGGTATCAATTGTACTAGCTTAGTGTATTCTTCTTGCGCCCAGTTGTTGAATTGTTGTTGATGCTCTTGAGCCTGATATTCATTCTCTTGAGCGTGTGCCTGTTGCAGTTGTTGTATATTAGCTTGGGCTTCACGAAATTCATCCCGTTTAGTAAGGTACTCTTCCTTATCTTCCGCTTTCAATCGTTCCCAATCTATATTTTGATATTCTTTTAGCGATGCAAGATTTAACTGTGCTGCACTTGCCAAAGAACTAATATACTGCTGTCGAGCCTCCTGAGTCTTAGCAACCTCTTGCTGATAAAACTGACCAGCATCTTCGAGTTGTTTCCGATACTCACTTAACTCTTGCGTCTTACGTGTATAATCCTGTTGTCGAGAGTACCCCTTTAAGAGTTCTTCTTCAGTAACCTCATAATCTTTGCCGTCTACTTTAACAGCATATAACTGAGGTGTGTCGTCCTCCTCCTCAACGGTTTCTTCTTCGACTTCGGATTCTTCTGAGTCCTCCCCCTCCTCTTCAGATTCTTCATCAGATGCTTCCAATGCTTCCTCTTCTGTTTCGGTCGATTCTTCAACGTCCTCTACTTCTTCTTCAGACGTTTCGGCTTCTTTCTTTTTAGGTGTCTCCTCTTCAGGTTCCGTTAAAGATAGAAACGCTTCTTGTGCCTCCCTTACACTTCCTTCTGGAAGAGTCGGGATTACTGCTGGTTGCGGGGCTTCTTGCGTATCCGCCATAATAAACTCCTTGTTAGATAAATGGATGTTGCTCTTTAAGAACTTTGTTCATATGTCCAGTTTCAACTATGGACTTTAAATGACCATGTATTCTATCGAGCAGTCTCATTGCAAGCCAGATTGATTCTCTGGCTTCAAATTCTGTGGAACCGCTGACATTCCAGCGATTCATTAAATCTTCTTTTATTACATTAAACGACTCATTAAATAATGGATCATTTAAAAGTGAATTAGCTCTTACTTCCCTCTCTTCTGGTGTCATGTGGCTCCTATAGCTACGGCTCGTTTCTGTTCTCTTTCAAGATTAAGTTCTTGCTGTTTAAGGCTAGAATCAATTTGTAACTTCTCGTACTCCTGTTTGATCTTCTGTGCCTTTAACTGAAGTTCACCTGCTTTGATCTCTAGCTCTTGCTTCTTAACTTGAGCCTCCATCAGAGCAGCCTGATCTTTAGGTGAAGGCTGTTCCTGTTGTTGAGGCATTGTTGCTGGGTTAGTTAAGAAGTCATCAACATTCTGAAAGCCCATTGCCTTAACTAATGAGGCTCCAAGATTGTACATATTCTGCTCACTAACAATATTCAATCCACCCTTCATTGCTTCTCCTGCAAACTGGAGCATCCTCGAAAGGTGAGCCATCTGCTGATCTTTATTACCACCACCCAAAGCAACTGAAACAGTGCAATCAAACTTATCATTCCAAACATCAGGACGTACAGGAACCCACTGATTACGTAACATAACAACTCTTTCATGATCTTGATTCTTCATAAGTAATTCATAAATAGTAACCATCAAATCTTTAACGCCAGTCTCAGCAAAGTTTCTAGCAATCAACTCTACTCGGCTTTGTGCTGCACCCATGACTGCATTAACAGCCGTAGCAGTGGTGTGAGATGTTAACGCATTCTCATTTAGTCCTTGTGACATCCTCGATACACCAGCCCTTGATTCTCTTACACTATCAAGATATTCTAACATCTGGAATGAGTAAGGTTCTAATGCTGGGGTAGCTAAAGGTGTAACTGCGTTTGGAGACTTAACTCTAACTACACCACCAGGTCGTTGTGTAAGAAGGTCATCTAGGTTAGCCTGACCCTCTAAAATTGCATAGCGCCCAAAGTTCTGGTTATACATATTGTCCATGAGGTTACGCATTAACGTACTCTTCATGAGCTGCAGATCCATAACTAGATCAGCTATAGATAAACCAAAGAACTTATGCGGAATCTTTATTGGGGTAATGGAAACAAAGGGTGCTGAATCAATAGCCTCATTCTCAAGAATAGTTGAGCCAACAACACAAACTTTTCTCAGCTCTGCTATACCATCCCCATCGAAGTCTGTTCTGAGAAAGCATTCATGTAACCAGTAGTTTCTTAAACCCTCGTCACCATACTCTTCTCCACCCCATCCTTCCCAGTATCGGGCAGACTTATCATAAGCATATCTCTCTAACCTTTCAGCAGAGAACTGTGTCATGTCATCATCACCAGCGCCTAACTCGCCAGGATCTAAATCCTTATCTGGGTACATCTCCCTCAAGTCTGATAGGGTTTTCTCTACTCTATGACATATGAATCTAGCATCCTGTATGCCTTTAGATTCTCTTGAAATAAGAAATTCAGAAGGTGGAATATTTTCTATCTTTACTTTACCCGTTCGCCTAGTTCTACTAATAACTACATTATGGTAAGCAACAACCCCCATTGCCTCATCTTCTTCTACATATTCTTCATGTTCCATCTCTTCAACTTCTGGATTACTTAAAAGAATCTCATACTCCATTTCATCAAGGTGAGTATACTCTTCTCGCTGGGGTTCATCGTAGTCATCCCACCAGACTTTGACTATACCATTCTTACTTAATAAAGCATCCGTAAACCACGAGTACAGAATCTCCCAACCTGGATTATCTTTAGTGAATACATAGTTCACATAATCCGTAGCCTGATCTGCCATCTGCACATCTTCTGGGCCATGAGGTGTGAACTTAACCATCTCATCACCTGAAGCAAACACCCTCATTAAGGAAGGTTTAATCCATTCAATCGTATCCTGCACTGTAGAGTCTACATACTGTGATCTACCTTCAACCTCATTACCGAAAGGTAAGCTATAGTAATATTCCATAGCTTGCTCTCTTTGCTGGGAGATAGTATCACCCATATACCCAAGCGAGTCTGTGATCTCGCCACGTATCCTAGTAATTAGTTCGTCTTCTGATGTTTGAGCCATTAAACTATTCCATAATCCCTATAATTAACGTCTTGTGTCCATGCTGGATCTTTTCCAGATACAGCAAACCGCTGTGATTGAAATGCATATCGTGTTGCAGACATAAGATCATCCCTGATTGGGACAACCTTATTAAATTTTCTGTGATACATTCTGAATTCTTCAAACCAATCTGAAAGAGTTGAAAATACTTTAAACTTATCACCCTCTATTGCCTGAAGCATCGCCATCAGCCCCTCCTCAATAGAGTTGGAACCTTTATTAACTCCCAATGCTGGGGGATTAGAAAAATGTTCTAATAGAAAGTTACACCCTAAGTTCCTATATTGGTCAGCCAAGCCCGGATTTCCCATGCTATCCCTGCGATTGCCGTCATGCGGGTAGGCTATGGGTATAAAATGCGGTCTTGTCTTGATGTTCTCTGAATGTACGGAAGGACTTGCTTTAGATGCTCTATAGCAGTCATATACGTAGAATATGTCCTCATCTCGGTCAATTGCACACCAAACTACAGCCGTTGGATGGTCCCATCCGAAGTCAATTGCTGCTATTCTAGGCCAATGATCCTCAATAGGGACCGGATCTATTACAACTTGCTCTTCCCCAAGGGGGAATACAAGCCCAGAACCTATAGATGGTCTACCATATCGCCTCATTTCCCTCTCATGTGGTGAATAAGAGGAGAGAATCTGCTGCATAACGTCTTCATTAAGGTGTCCGTTCTCACCATTCATACTCTTAACTAACTCAGATGCGTCATCCCATGTCGCATTTACTAATGATTGTCCCTTTTGTAGCCTGTTTATGAAGGATGCCACTGTCTCAGTCATCCCACTTTCAGGTGTAAAGGTCATATATACCATCCCCTTACGGTCTAATGTCCTTGTTACAGCCTGACTATAGATATCTCTTGATGGTTCCTCGTCCAACCATATACAATCCACACTACGTCCCTGCCATTTCTCCACACCCATCTCATAGGCTTTGAAGAATAAAGAAGAGTTCCCGCCGGAAACATGCTTTATGAGGGCTACACTCTTAGCATTTGGTACTCCTGGCTTTCTTTCTGTTTTAATAATAAGGTCTTTAGGTACTGTGCCTGACCCGAAAGCCTCTGGATCATCGGGGGAACCCAATAATTCAAACTGTACAATGTCTCTGGTTGTCTCATTTGAGACTCCACCAGCCCATGCTACGATGGGTTGGCGATAAACCCTGCCT
>Ga0209349_1000752_pt1 | contig 16232 bp, 19 predicted proteins | sample ETNvirnome_2_130_FD_184067 | JGI IMG/M metagenome (GOLD analysis project Ga0209349, IMG submission 184067) | Marine viral communities from the Pacific Ocean - ETNP_2_130 (SPAdes) (version 2) | ecosystem: Environmental > Aquatic > Marine > Oceanic | place: Pacific Ocean | collected 2013-06-22
AAGATAAACTTCTTGAAGCTATTAACGGGAATACGAAAAAATGAATCCAATTTGGGCGTTCTTTTTTAAGGACAGATTTAGGAATCCATTCTCCATGTTTAAGATGAGCTTGGCTGAACTAATAGTTCTGCTGAGTATGTTCGGAGCATGTGGATATGGTATATGGAAGGGAATTGATTGGCTTCTGGCGGTAGAAGGGGTTACGGAGACGCAGAGCGCAGTGATTGAAGAATCAGTGGCTCTCCCTGCTTCGCTCTGGCCTCCTAGGATTGCTAATCCTCCTTATTACTATGGGGTAGATAAGTGATTAAAGTTTGAGGAGAAAGAAGAGGGCTTTTTACAATAAAGGTCCTAAATACTTTGAGAAGAACGAGAAACTCAAAAAGAAGCTCAAAGCTTTTTTCATCAAGGAATCAAAAATTAAACACGGCAAAGGATTAAAGATATGAATAGAGAAAAATTAGAAAAACGTTTATCGAGAATGAACCCCAAGAGTGGGCATGCTAAAGTTTTGAGGAGAAAATTAGGACTAGATGCTGGTGGAGAGGTAGCCGCCCCAGTTGTAGAGAGTGTAGCTCCTAAAAAGAAGCGTGCTACTAAAAAGAAATAATTTATTCAAATATTTGTAAAGGAAGCTTAGTATTTTCAATAAAAGCGGCTCTATTCTTGTGCCAAGAATCTCTTCCTACTAATTCTCCTCTAGAATGATGTACAATCTCTATATCTAGAATAGTATTCACATACCCTTTTAGATAAGCAGTAGAAGTATAGTGGAGATCATAAAAGTCCCACTCTCCTTCGAAATATTTAGGCTTCTCTAGTCCTATTTTCCTAATCATATGAGCTTTAGCAGCTAAAAATAGACCATCTAAAGCTACTACATCATCAGGAGGTCCGTAATAAGTTAAGTATTCTTTCTTATTTGGATCAATATGAGTAACTTTTCCCTTATGCAACCCTTGTTGCCACCTACCCTGCTCCCACCAGACGGCATCTTCTCCTAAAAAGGTAGTTCCTGCGGGACCAGCGAAGGCCACCATGTCTCTCTTCAATGTATTTTTAAGTTTTTCTACAAAAACTTCATGATTTTCCCTAATTTCGATGTCATCATGGCACATGATAACTATATCATCTGAATTTGGGTTAATCTTTTCTAATGCTCCATGATAAGCTTTAAATATAGAATCTGCGCCTGCAATTAATACAACTTTTATACCACATTGAGTAAAGTAGGCGCAAAGATTATCAGTTGTTTGGGTAATATCTTCTCTAGAGCGAGTACATATTAGGGTGTATATCTGCATGTACTATAATATGCAGGCATTTATTGAACTTATATGGAAAAACAAGATTTATTAGAAGAGTTTATGCGATGTAAAGAAGATCCTATCTACTTTATCTCTGAATACATTAAAGTGACGCACCCTGTACGAGGGCTTGTGCCATTTAAGCTATACCCTTTTCAACATCGGATAATTGAAAATCTAGAGAATAATAGATTTAATATCCTCCGAAAGTTTAGGCAAGCAGGGTGTACCACAATCGCAGCCAGCTATGCATTATGGGTAATTATTTTCCAGAAGCATAAACAAGTCGTAATCCTCTCCAAAGGAGATACTGAAGCTACAGAGGTTCTTGATAGAATCAAGCTCATGTATGACGAACTTCCTAAGTTTCTTAAACCAGGAATTGTAGAGGATAATAAGCATACCCTTAAACTAGGAACTAATTCAACTATTAAATCCAGACCTTCTGGTAGGCAGTCGGGTAGATCCTTGGCTGGATCCCTTCTAATTATTGATGAGGCTGCTTTTATTGAAAATATTGATACCATCTGGGCTGCTGTTTATCCTATTATCTCTACGGGAGGGAGGGCCTTTGTTCTTTCCACCGTAAATGGTATTGGTAATTGGTATCACGATGTTTATCAAAAAGCTATAGAAGGTGTAAACTCATTTAATCCCATTGATATCCGATGGCAGGAGCACCCAGAATATCAAAGACAGGAGGATGGTTTTTCGTGGCTTTATGAGGAAATGAAAGCCAAGGGTCTAGATGTAGATAAGTGGGAGGAAACTACTAAAGCTAATATGCCTATGAAGCAGTGGCTCCAGGAGTACGAGTGTTCCTTCCTGGGGACAGGTGATACTTACATTGAAGGTAGTGTTTTAAAAGAAATTTCTTCTCAGACTAGTGAAAATTACAATATTAAATACAATAATAGAATGCGAGTATGGCAAGAACCTCAACCATTTTATACATATTTAATTGCATGTGATACCGCGCTGGGGAGAGGGAGAGATTACTCAGCTTTTCATGTGATTAATATGTATAATGGACAACAAGTTGCTGAGTTCTATTCTAATAGAACTCCGATAAATGAGTTTGCTAAAATTATTGCAGAAGAAGGTATGCTATATAACATAGCTCACATAATATGTGAGAGAAACACTATTGGAAATAACCTAATTGATTGGCTCTATAATATCTATGAATATGAAAATTTATGGTATGACGAGAAGGATGATTTAGGTTTTCTTGTTACTATGAAAAACCGAGATACTATTTTAGCTGACTTAGAGGAAGCTATTAGAACTAATTTGATTAAAATCAATTCAACCAGAACCTGTGATGAACTGATGACTTTTATAATTAAAGACCAAGGACGAGCCCAAGCTGAAAAGGGATATCATGATGATTTGATTATGAGTTTAGCTTTGGCTGTGTATGGATATAAAAACTTGTTAGATACTACTCCCCTAGATTATATTTCTAAAATTCCACATAAAGAGGCACCTCCGATGCCTTCAAAAAATTGGAAATTTAGAATGAAAACTGCTACAGGAGATATTTCTGAGGAAGATTTAAGATGGCTGATAAAATAAAAAAGAACAAACCTATAAACGAAGATTATTCGACATGGGGGGGAACTGGTAATAGGGCTGGAGGATTCTTTACTCCTACTGGCCCAATAGGGCAATTTCTGGCTAAATTCTTTGCGACTACTGCACAGGCGCAGGCTGTCAAAGCTATGGATAGGGGGGAGCCTTCTGTATATGGAGGGGACACAGTAACTAGCACAGAAGTAATTAAAGATACTGGCGATCACTCCCCTGCGGTGGGGGGTGTTTCAAGAAATCCCATCCTCCCTCAGTTAGAATTAAATAGGCGTAGAAGATACAAAGAATATGAGGATATGGATGAGTATCCTGAGATTGGGGCTGCTTTTGATATTTATGCAGATGACTCTACTCAACGCGGCCCTAGAAATGAAAAATGGAATATTAAAACTGAAAGTCAATTGGTTGTTGATGAAGTTACTACGCTTTTTGAAAATATCCGCTTGGGCACATTTTTATGGGATATAGTTAGAAACACCGTAAAATATGGAGATTGCTTTACTGAATTAATCTTAGATGTAAATAAGCCTAAAGAAGGAATTAAAAAGATAAAAATTCTAAATCCCAATTTTATTCTTAGAGTAGAGAATGAATTTGGTTATTTAAAAAATTTCCTACAAGAAGTTCCTAATGAAGAAAGCATGTCTTATGGGGCTACTTTTGGTCAAGAGCGTCCCATTAAATATATTAGACTTGATAAAAATCAAATCATTCATTTCAGGTTGCATACGTCGGATCCGCTTTTCTATCCCTATGGAAAATCTATCGCAGCCCTATGTCACCGCATATTCCGTTCTTTAAAAATGATGGAAGATGCCATGCTTATTTACCGTCTCACTCGCGCCCCAGAAAGACGAATATTCTATGTAGATACAGGTAATCTTCCTACTAGCAAAGCTGAGATGTATATTGAACGTCTTAAAGAGAAATTTAAGAAGGAAAAATATTATAATTCAAATACAGGAACAATAGATGCTAGATTTAATCCTATGAGTATGGATGAGGATTATTATGTTCCTAGTAAGGGAGGAAAGGGAACGAAAATTGAAACTTTGCCTGGGGCTACTAACTTAGGCGAGATTGAAGATGTTCGTTACTACAGAGATAAATTACTGGCAGCCCTTAAAATTCCTAAGGATTATATTGTAGAAAAAGATCAGTCTCCTGAAAGAAAAGCTAACCTGTCTCAATTAGATGTTAAATTTGCACGTACTATTCATAGGGTTCAAATTAATGTTGAGGTAGGATTAGAAAATTTGGCAAAACGCCATCTTCAATTAAAAGGATTTCCTGCCTCGCTAATTAAAAAATTAAGAATTCAGTTACCTGAGCCTTCCGATATGTCAGCTAAAAGAAAACTTGATCTTGATGAACAGAAAACTAGAGTTATTCAAGCAGTTCAGATGCTTGGATTATTCTCTAAGAAAGAAATTTATAAAGAATATTACGACATGACTGAGGAAGAGATTGATCAAATGAAGGCTGAACTAGAGGCAGATCAAGAGCAGCAAATGGAACAGGAGCAGCAAATGGCTGGGGCGATGGGGGCTCCTGCGCCTGGGGGTGCTCCTGCGCCTGGGGGTGCTCCGATGGGTGGTGCTCCGATGGGTGGTGCCCCACCTCCAGGAGCAGCAGGAGGACAGGAGAGCGCAGAAAATAAACCTCCAACTAAAAGTGAGGATACGATTACGAATCTAATGAGCTTAGATGATATTTTAATTCTAGAAAATAATGAAAAAGAAGTTATTTCTAGAATAATTCAAAAACAAGAAGAAAAAGTTGAAGAAGTTAGTAAATAGCTAACATATATAAACTTAGACAGTTAGTAACGGAGAAATTATTATGTTTTCAAAATTATTCGAAGATCGAGATAAAAAGATTTCCTATCTTATTAAATTAGGAGATTGTATAGGGAGATCCCTAAGAGAGAATGTAACTCTCTTTTCTATTAATAGTCAAAAAAATATGGTTACATATCTCACTGAGTCAAATAAGGTGATTAGTGGAGAATATGAGATCGGAAAGGATGTAATTTTGAATAATATAAATATTCAAGATTCTTCTGTTTTTGAGGATAGTGAGATTTTTGATAGTTTTGTATCAGAAAAGTTGCACACATTTGTAGAGAGTATTCATTATAATGAGTACAAGGGTGCTGATGATTCTTTCGCAGACATCCTATCTTTATGGGAGAATAGAGTTAAGTTAGATTCTATTCAAAATAAATTGTATAAAAAAACAGAAAAATTACAATCTATTGAAAAAATTACTGAGACTTCGGAGTTTCAAAAGTTAATTGAAATCAGCCCCCAATTAATTGCATTTTTACAGGAAAATAAAGAAAAAATTAGTAGTGTTCCTGAGATTAAGAATGCTATAAATCTATCGAATACTGTTTCAATGGCTTTTAACTTTCCTAAGCTTACTTATGATAACTTACTCGAAAATAAGAGTTATATTCTAAAAGATGGAGTAACGGAATCCATCTATGAGATGATTTGCCGTCAAGAGTTAATTAAAAAAGAACTTATAGAATCTAAAAAGGAATTTGAACTTATTTGGGCATCCAATTCAAGTGTACGAAGATTAGCAAGTATGATTTTTGAAGACACTGACAAGATAGTTGATACCTTCTGTGAAGCCTTACAAGAAGTCCCCTATATTGCTCTAGCTTCCAAAAAGACTTTATTTAATACTTTTAATAATTGTTTAGCTCAAACAGATGGTATAGGAGTATCGGAAAAAGATATTCAACAATTTGCGTCTATTATCTTTGAGATGAAAAAAGAAGTAAAGCAAATGTTTATTGAATCTATGAATGAGAAGTATGGGATCAATGTTCAAAATCTGCAAGAACCAATTTCCTTTAAAAGCCTCATCAATACTCAAATAGTTATTTTTGAGGCACTTTCCAGGCTTTCTCCTAAGGGAGGGATTCTGAAACAAGTACTCTCGGAAGCGGCCCAATCCCTTAAAAATAAGACAGGAATTGAGGGTATTGATGTAAACGAATATATTAAGGAAGTTTTTATTGCTGCGGGTTATGATGAAATAAATGAAGCAGCAACTACATCCAAAGATAAGAAGACATCTTTAAAAAGAATGAGTGATGATTTCGATCCTGACAGAGTAACCAAAACCATTAAAGATATGCATAAAGTAATTAAATCTGTCGAGGACAAAGTTTTAGTGGATCAGGAATATTCTTCAGACGAAAGCCTTGATAACGAAGCCCTGGCTGCTGAAGAGGGGAAAGAGAAAACAGATAAAACAGCGTCTACTCCTGAGGCTGAACCAGAAGCAGCCCCACAAGAAGAAGAAGCTCCTGATGAACCCACTCCTGAGCAGCCTAAAACAAGTCCAAAAGAAGATGTTACTAGTGAACTAGCAGAATTAGAAAATATGGTAGCCAATATCGCTGCTGAATTAGGAATGCCCGAAAAGGGGAAAGATGAAGAAGAATGAGAGAACAATTTAGACCCTATACCATGGTCGTTGGACCTTTTACGGACGCTACAGCTAGTTCTATAACTTTAGTAGATTCGGGAGGAAATGATTTTGCATGTAATTATATTTCTGTTGAAGCTTCTGGGCAAAGCATTACTGATACCTTTGTTGTTTCCATCATTCCCCCCGATTTATCTCAACCTGCGTATGCACCTACAGCCGCCGCAGCTTTGGGGGTTGATACCAGTGCTTATGTTGGGGGCGCAGGTAAAATAAGTGGGGGGTATCCTGTCGAACTTGTTTTATCAGATCGTGATAGATCCTCGATCATCAAAATCCAAAAAGCAAAGGCTGGTACTTCTCCTGTGGATGATGCATTCTTTTTTGTCACATACGGTCAAGTATGGACAGGCAACGCTTTACGGGATCAGGAGCGTCCTAGAGGTAGTTAAATGAGATTTTTTAAGAAAGGTCCCCTTGGGAGATTTTCTCCTTTAATGGGATCTACTATCTTAGCTAAACCCGCTTCTGGAGCAACTTTAAATCTTTTTGAAGATTCAAGTAATTATTGTGTTTTTACTTTAAAAGCGGGAGCTTTTGGGGTGGTAGGAAATAACTATAAAGCACTTTTGTATAATAGAAATCCGGGGGCAGGATTATTTTGGTTCAAGTTATGGGATGAAACAGATACTGTGGTTGGAACAACAATACAAGCAACAACTATGGTAAATATGCCAGCAGCTATTGCTGGAAATGCCGCTACGGGAAGTGTGGTATCAATGAGGATTGTAGGGTCTATTGCGAATGCAACTGCTTTTGCAACTAACGCGAATCTTGCTGATGCAACTAACTTTCAAGGAGGATTCAAGTGACCTCTGACATTACTCAACTTGTGACCTATGGATTAGACGATGTAGGCCAATCAACTGGGCTCGTAGGAATGACTACAGGGGATACTCTATCTCCCGAAATTTTAGATACAAAAGTACTGGCTGCCTCTGGCACAATGGCGGGGGTGGTTGGTGGAACCCTAACAGAACTAACTGTGTGTTCCACGCAGGCTAATATTAAAAATGATTGTACTTGGGTGTATAATGCAGCTTTAGATAGAGTTATTACTCAAGTAGCTCCTTTTGTCGCAGATCCTATTGTAGGGGGTCCATTTTCCGAGCCTACTCAAGTAAGTCTTAACTCTAGTGTAGCCGTAGTTAATATGCCTGTAACTTTGAGTGGCGGGCCTGACGCTTATTTTGGAAATGTTCATGCAAGTGGGGAAGTAGGGGTAAGTGGAACTACAACACTCAATGATACAGTTTCCGTAAGTTCTCAAAATTCAGTAGCTAATATTGTAGGAGCCCTTCCTACTTTAGATACCCTCATTAGCCCACATCTAATAGGAAGTTTCTGTTTCCTTAGTTCTGTCGGAGATGGTACAGCAGGGACCTCCGAAATTAATTTTGGAGAAGGAACAACGATTCAAGGAGTTTCATCGGTAGGCAGAGCGGGAAGTAATGGATTTTATGCCTGGAACAAAGAGGAGAGTGAGTTAGGAGTTAGTGCAGATGGTATATATAAAGTTGATTTTGTTGGTATTACAGAGGTGGCTGCTGCCATAACTATTACAATCTCCTTTTATACAGGCTCAACTTTAGTACACAGATTTGATCTTAGAGTACATAGTGTAACTGATCCACATAACCTAGTAGGAAGTTGGGTAGGGTTTGTACAGACTTCAGCACCTATATCAGTAACAATTAATTCGGGGTCAGGAGATAATGCTCAATTGATGGAAAGTTCCACATTATTCGTACAGAGGTTAGCTTAATGACAGAAAAGAAAACAATCATAAATAAAGATACTTTACTGCCGTTGGGTTTAGTAATAGTTATCTGTACAGGACTTCTATGGATTAGTAATGAATTGAACTCAATAAATTATAAGTTAGAGACTTTAACCGATAAATTACAGGATCAATGGACGAGACGAGATATGGAGAACTGGGGTTTAAAACTAAAGTTAGATAACCCTGACATAATTATACCTGAGGTAGAACAATGACAGTAAAAAAATGGGGGTGGCCCCCCGTGACTCATTGCTGAAAAGGCAAATGACTACGTGCTAGTCTAGCATGTGATTTTGTTTTAAAGCTCGAATAATTAGCCAAGTATAATTTTCTTTAATACTATTTAAAGAAATGATCATATTGTTTATTTTTACTAACGTATCCTCATTTATTTTTGGAGTTGTCAATAAAAATTTAATATCTTCTATTAGAGTGCGGAGAGTTTTTTGATCTTGTTCCGATATCGCAGTAGCCTTTTTTTTTATATCATGGGATGTTCTCATAGTATTTTTGTTTCATGTCCTTCTCTTTTATAATGGCGCTGACGCGCTAATGAATGATCTCTAAGATATTTTTCTTTATCTAGAAAATCATATACATACACTCTGTCCTTGGAGTCATGTCTCCGCAACGCTCTTCCTAATGCTTGGAGAGTAGCAATTTCAGATTTCATTCCTCTTGCGTTAATGAAATGTGTGATTTCTTCGATATTGATCCCTGTTTGCAAGATTTTAGTGCCAATGAGGATGCGAGCCGATCTAGATCCTCTGAATCTAGATATAGCCTTATACCGTTCTCCGATGGAGTTAGCTCCCTCAAGAAACTCGCATGATTCTCCAAGTAGTTCTTCCAAGGCTCTTCCATGATCAAGTGATTTGGTAAGTATAAGTATACGGGCTCGCTTAAATCGTTTTCGGATGTCATCTGTAATCTCTCTAATTACTTTGTTTCGTAAATTATTATTTACGATATACTCGTCATATACTTCTGGGTAGGACATATCTTCATCCACGCCACTAGCTGTATATGACCGTTCAATCAATTGTATTATAGGTTTAGTTAGCTTCCCAGAGTCAATTAAATCTGCGGTGTTAACTACTTCCCATACAGGACCAAATGCCCCCTCTAAATTATATCTAGGTATCTTATCGGAAGGAGGCGTGGCTGTAAATCCAATACGATATTGTGCATTCGGGAATGAGTTTATAGCAGCGAGTGTAGTTTTACCGTTTGCAAACTCATGGCATTCATCGACCATTAGGACTTTTGCTTCTTTGAGGTGTGTATCAAGGATCCGTTCGATGCTCTGGACAGTACACAGCATAATGTCACCGTCAATATAGCCCTCCCCAAAGCAAATCCCAATATTATCCAAGCGACAATCTTTAGTAAAAAAATCATAAGTCTGTTTTAGTAATTGTTTGGCATTAAATAAAATCACCATTTTTTGTCCCGCAAAAGCTTTTACTAATCCAGCCATGATTAGAGTTTTTCCTGAACCTGTGGGAGACTTGATGATTCCCCGTTTTTTGTTTATTCCTTTTAGAATTAGTTCTTCTTGATAATCATAGTATTTAAAATTCTGAATTTGCCAGTTATTAGGAGTGTTAGTAGGCAAATGTGCCAAATGGATTACTTGGGGTGTGCATTCAATTTTGTTCAAATCACGCACTACTTTATTTAATAATCCTGTTTTAAAAACTCCTGCTCTAGATATGAAGTGACGTTTTCCGTCCCAATTTCTGCGTTTGTAAGCTAAGGAGTATTCAGACCCAGGAATTTTAAAGGAATATAATTCATATAGTGCCTCTAAAATTTTTGGATTGTCTGTTTGAATTTTAGAATTTATTGTGTTTACATGAATTTTCATCACACTATTATAGACTAGAAATTCTTTTTTTAAGGAGATTATATATGCTAGATGATGCTAAAACTATAGAGGCCAAACAAGACATAATTACTGAGCTTCTCAAAGAGTTGCCTACTGATACGGCAGTAGTGGTAGACTTACCTTCGGAGAACAGATTATATACGTTGGAAGAGCCAGGGGCTCCCATAACGATCCGTCCTATGACATTCCAGGATGAGAAGCATATTATTAGTGCTCACAAAAATCAGGATCCAGTTAATCTTATTCTTCAACGGTGTGTTTCAAACTTGAATATTGGAGAAATTTTATCTCTTGATAAATTATATCTAATTATGAAATTAAGAGAAGTCTCCTATGGAGACGATTATCATACTCTTTTAATTTGTACCCACTGTAAAGAAGAGAATAAAACAGTAGTAAGATTATCAGAATTGAATATAAATCCTGTTCCTGATGATTTTGCTGATCCAGTAGAGATTACTCTCCCTTCTCTTAATAAATTAGCAAAAGTCCGCATTCCTCGCGTTAAAGATGAGGTTTTTCTGACAGAAGATATTCATGCAAATCTATGGCGATTTGTGGTAGATATTGATGGACACTCAGATAAAATGATCATTAACGGGGTACTAGAGAAGTTGCCTATCAAAGATACTAAATGCATTTTAAATGCTATGAAAACTAATTTTGGTGTAGAAACTAAGGTAAAATTTGAGTGTAAAAAATGTCAGGAGGTTAATGTCGTAGATCTACCCATTGATGCAAATTTTTTCGATGTGAATTAGAAGAGACAATTGATATTGATTCTCTTCTATTAGAAGCCTATATACTTGTGAACAGAGGAAAGTTCTCATATTCTGACGTTAAAGATATGACTAGAACCGAGAGGACCGTATTCCTTAAATTCCTAAAAGACGATCAGGAACGACAAGAAGATGCAATTAAACGGAATAGACTTAGTTGATAGGTACAATAGACCTAGTGTAAATTCAAAAGTAGCAATACGTACTTTTTTTCTAAATGATGGGGCTTATATTGATCCGTATGATGTAAGTGCCTGTACTATTTTTTCTAAAAATTCTAATAGCAGCCCTAGCAGTATTGTAGACCCATCAGGGTTGATTAAATCTGATCAGCCTGTTGCAACTATTTTAATGAATTTTGGGATATCGGGGGGTAATGTTACTACTGATCCCCACACGGGAGGAGAGGACCAAACAACTGAAGTAAATATAAACGACGAGCTTTGGTTCCCAGCGTATGTACCAGGACCTCAAGCAAGTGGGATTTATAGAGTAGGAACAGGGGATTATGTTGCAGTTTTAGACGGTCAGCAAGCCGGAAACTTATCTGGGGGATATAATATGCACTCCCCCTTTAATCAAGGAACTACGGTCCAAAATACAGCATCAACGATTGCAGATTATATTGATGTCTGGACCGTAAAAATGAGTGCGGACTCAAATTATCAGTTATATATAAATAATTTTAAACTTTTTGATGACACTTATATTAGTATTGCTGAACCTCTAATTATTACGACTAATAGTAGGTTAATAACTAAACACCTCTATCTAGGCTCTACTGTTGATTTAAAGATTTCAACTGATTTTACGGTTCAAAATAAAAATATTGATCAATCAATTTTAAATATTTTTAAAGATTATTCGATTAGTGGTGCCGCAGTTAAGATTCAAAAAGTAAATGAGGATACGACTAATCTTCCTGCAAGGACCCCTATTACGAATCCCTCCGAAGGGGTGTTTTTTACAACGAATGGTGTTAGAGTAACATCAGATAATACTATATTATATTCTTTCAATACTAATAGTTTAGCTGCAATTGTTGGTGCAGCGGGTGTAGGTGGTCCTACTGGAACATATATTGTAACAGCAAAGTATGGTATACTAAATCAAACTTTTATAACTGCGCCATTTTACTTTGTAGTTTCTTAGGAGTAATCTATGAGCTACCATGAAGGAGAAACCACCACTGTTCGAGCCTGTTGCATGTTTCGACAGAATTTTGATTATGTTTATAAAGAAACTGAGATAGTGGTTAGGCCAGCGTTCTACGATCCACAGTCGGGAGCATTTATAGGTGCTACGTATAGAGCGAGATGGGAAAGTAATTTTAAATATGATGAGGAGGTTAAATGTGAGTTTGATTGTAAGGCAAAGGATGAAATGGAGGTTGATAAGGATGAGAAGGGCTCAGGGCCAGCAGGTGTGGGGGACCTGGAGGCGGGAGATGTAACTAATGTTACTAAATATACAGTAAAATGGGAAAAAGTTACTAAAGCTGGGAGGTGTAACAGCAAACGTGTTGGAGCACTCATTGGAAAAGGGTGTGAGTGTCACATTGATAAAAACAACTGGGGGCGTCGGTTCTGGCCTGGGAAATACCCAGGAGACTGGCGGGGGACCGAGTACCAGGGACCGCAAGGCAGCATGGGGAACCAGGCGGCTCTGGTGCAGTACGCCGAAGACCACGCGGAGGAGATGAGACGAGGCCCTTACGTGGACGAGGGGACCATCAATTTCATTGAACAACAACTAAAATATAACCTCAAGGAAATGAAAAAGAAAGAGGGCTGTAAAGATCTTACTACCGCTCAAAAAAATAGATGTTGTTCTGGTAAAAAACCAGAGCGAGAGGGTTACGACATCAGGGTTGGGCCTCCCGTTCCCGATCCTGCCGACATGTACCAGCCCCAACCTCCCCCGCCTAATTTACCCTTTGGAAGATAATAATCAATGAGCTACCATGAAGGAGAAACAACCACTGTTCGGGCCTGTTGCATGTTTCGACAGAATTTTGATTATGTTTATAAACAAACTACCATACTGGTTAGGCCATCTGTAATTAACCCCTCGACGGGATTATATATACCTGCTGTATCGAGAATTAGATGGGAAACTAATTTTAAATATGATGAGGAGGTTAAATGTGAGTTTGATTGTAAGGAAAAGGATGAAATGGAGGTTGATGAAGATACGAAGAGTGGGGCGCGGAACGATTTCGACCCGCAGGCAGGAGATCCAACTAAGGTAGTTACATATACAATAAAATGGGAAAAAGTTACCAAGGCTGGTAGGTGTAATAGCAAAAATGTTCAAAACCCTATTGGAAAAGGGTGTGAGTGTCATATTGATAAAAGTGAAAGTGGTCATGGCGAGCCAGGAGGAGGAACTGGACCGGACAAAAACATCGTAGCCTGGATTCTAAAACATGAGGCTGCGGTGGACGCGGGCATCACGGAATACGGAGAAGCAGATCGCGGTGAACCAATGTCTCCTAAGCAGATTGAATTCACTTTAAAAAGTATACTCAAGAAAATGAAAAAAAAAGAATGTAAAGATCTTACTGCCACTCAAAAAAATAGATGTTGTTCTGGTAAAAAACCGGAGCAGGAATGGCGCGATTTTGATCGGGTTCCCCCTCCTTCTACTGGAATGATAACCCCCACGCCTAATTTAACATTTGGAAGATAATAATAATGGCTTTTCCTTCTCCATCACGCTCTGAAAATACTCGCCTAGGAGCCGATATAGGTGGCGGTGGCGTGGGCGAGGGGAACGGCTACGGCGAGCCTAAAAAATGTTGTATTCTAACAGAAAAAATAACAATTAACGTTGAACTTCTGGGAGATACACTGAAAAAAGAAAAGGTTTTTGAGGGTGGCCGTCACAAGCGGAAAATGTGTATTGATATTAAAAGTTCCGGTTCTTACAAAGTGTCAAAAGAATGTAAACTCGAAAGTGAAAATACTTTTGACCCTCCTGGAGGGCTTCCTGGTGATGAAATACAGCTTCCTTGTGAGGGTGGTTTTTCTTATGCTTACTATATAATATCATCACCAAAACCCCCCCCACCTATAGAGATAGGAGGTCGATCAACGCCTCTCCCTGATTTTGGCATGGCGGGGCGGCTGGCGTTCTGGGCAGCAGGCATGCAACTTCCAACCCCTAGTCGTGACGGAAATTATCATATACACTACCATATAACTAGAATTACAGGATGTGGGCCTTGTGGTAAGTCTGGAGCTTCCACAGGGGAATGTGACTGTAGTGAAACCACAAGGTTCGACAAAAAAACTAAACGCATTTGTGTAGACACTGATGAATGTGATGATGGGGGCTGGGAGAAAAAAGTTAAACAATCTGGTATTCTGCAAGCTACGGCAGCTACGGCAGGTAATGCTGTAACTTGTGATGATGAATGTGATCCCGATCCAAACGCTGGCCCCCCTACAATACCCAATAATCCTATACCGAATATAGGTGAGATCGTGATACCTGATGTAAGCTTGGGTGATGTGCCTGGACTCGCGCAGTTGGCAGGACTTACTACCCTCCAAAGTATTGGAGCAAGTTTTATCCGAACGAGTAAACTTAGACGATCACTGTATCCTCCTATAGATCTATGTGACTAATCTTTTTCCATCTATAACATAATAAATAGTTCTGAATTTATTTTCTAAACCCCTATATATTTTGGGAGCGTAAAAAACTATGTCAGACTATAAAGGTGGAGAATTTGGAGCAATAGGTGGGGATAACGATCAGAATCTCCAAGGATCGGGAGGTGTCTCTGGAACTGGGTTTGAAAATTGGACAGTATTCACTCAGAGTATTGAGGGGATGTGGACAAGAAAATATGTTTTTAATACTACTCCTACCTATGTAGATGGAGTACCCTCAGGAAGCCCCACTATGTCTTACAGTTACTTAGATGTTAACTGTACTGTTACCACTCGCCAAGAATTAATATCGGCTTCGTATGCAAGTGGATTTGCTCAAAACTTAGGGTTAGGGTATAAGACTGATTCAACCGTGGGTGGTTGGGGAATGTCTGGGTTATTTTTCACTTCAGCTTTGGGAATGACTAGAAACTTAACTATAGCAGGAGATGAAGCAACTTATTGTACACAAAATTTTAATACTTTAGCCAGCAGAAGTCCTGGAATTTATGTAGCAAATGGTAACTTTGATACGTCAGGTAATTTTGGAGGAACATTCTTTACAGATGTGATTATGCCAGCATCTAACCAATGTGATGACTTCAAAGTTTCTCTAGTAGTTGTGTAAGTCTGTAATCATCGTTATATTCCATACTATTTCTAGTAATGTGAGAGGCTAAATCAAAGTTAGCAATATGGGCTGAATTCCAATCCTTATGACCAGAGGGAGGAAAGCAAACTTCGAAAGGTTGCATCCTTCTTTCTTTTCTTAGCCTGTCGAATTTGTCAATTCCTCGTTGTCCCGCTTCGTCATTGTCGTATCCCATGATGATTCTCCCCTTGAACGTAGAGAGCATCTCAGCCTGTGTGGGGCTAGTTGAGGAGCCAATGGTACATGTAGCGTTCACACCCCTCAAGTGCAGCGAGAGAGCGTCTAGAGGCCCCTCACAGACAACCAGGAGATCACCTTCCTCATCGTAGGGATATAGGATATCTGAGGGCTTTGGAGCTACCCCTGTGGAGGGGTTGAGGTACTTAGGTCTAGCATCTAAAAGTGTTCTACCTTGATAGTAGTAAACTACTCCATCTTTACGAAAAGGGATAATTATCCTGTTGTGAAACTTCCCATGCATACACAAGTAGAAAGGTTCTTTTTCTTCTGAGGTTTCGTTAAAGAGCTTTCTCCCAAACAAAAAGCTCCAAGCTAAGAGAACATCTTTATCTTCACTATAAGCTGACGATAAAGAGATAGGTTCGAGTTTAGATGTATCTAGCTCAGTATGTGTTTGTGTGGGTCTGTCTAATTCGGGAATCTCTTCTCCAAGAAATTCGAAGTTTTTAATCAATAAATCACGTTGCGCCCTAAAATAAGGAACATTTTCTACATGAGCGTAGAAGCTGGTGAAATTACCACTACGCCCTGTTTTAAAGCACTGCCACAGACCACTATCTATATTGATGCTCATATGCCGTTTCCAGTCATTCTCAACGAAGACCGACTCAAGAATGAATTCGCGGGCATTTGCAGAGAGTTTGCCTACATCGCTGAACTTTTCAGTAATATAGTCTCTAATAAACTGAGGTGATATTATGTACATAAAAACAATTTCCGAATCAAAATTCCAGACTTTTAAACAATGTCAGTTAAAGTACCGTTATAGGTATGTTGACAGGCTACCTGAGCCCAAAGAGGCCAATACCGCAGCTTTGCAT
>Ga0209349_1000758_pt1 | contig 16142 bp, 22 predicted proteins | sample ETNvirnome_2_130_FD_184067 | JGI IMG/M metagenome (GOLD analysis project Ga0209349, IMG submission 184067) | Marine viral communities from the Pacific Ocean - ETNP_2_130 (SPAdes) (version 2) | ecosystem: Environmental > Aquatic > Marine > Oceanic | place: Pacific Ocean | collected 2013-06-22
CCATGCGTTCCTTGAAAAGCCTGTTGTACCGTTCCGCGCCTGTCTGTTCTGCTAAAATAATCATTCTTATTTCCTCGTGGTTTGAGTTTGGGATTGACTCCCTATGACGCCTTGCGGCGTTTCGGCTGGTAGTCAGCCAGCTCGTCAGATAGGTGTTAGGAGTGGGGGGCCCAGGATGGGCGGTCTGAGGCGTCGACTGTAATCCAGTCAACGTCCTCCTGGCTCACCCTTAGCCCGTTATCTAATGTGTAATCCTTCACGAAGCCAATAGCCACATCGTGAGAGCCGCTTTCTTTTAGCCAGTCGCGGTAAATTGAAGCCGCCTTTTTGAGTTGTTGCAGGTTCATTATATTTCTTCCCTCCGATAGGGTTTATCCCATCGGCCAACATTAACGTTGGTATACCAGCCAACGTCAAAGTAATCAGTCATCAAATCTGATCGGTCGTGATTGCCCAAGTTCATAGCGGGTAATACTTCGTCCAGGAATTTAACCGCTTGCTTGTAATCTTCCAGATGGGTTTTGTAATGGTACTCGTTAATCTGTTGTACAGTCGAGGTGTCTCCAAAGTCAACCGTCCCGCTACTGATATTCAAAACCAGAGTGGAGTGATGCCTAATGGCCAATGTTCCTTTGATTCCATGCTTTTTGCAGATGGATTTAATTCGTGGGGCTAATTCTTTCTTATGTTCTTGGCTGATGTAAGCCATGATTATCTCCTAAAATGGGGGGTTTATCCCCAGCTCCCGTTGTTTTCGAGTTCGTCTTTAACTTCGGCGCTGAGGTAGCCAACTTGGCCAGCCTCAGCGATATAAACCGTGTTAGGGTAGTCGAGTGTAACCAGCTCATCGCAAATCGTATTCTCAAAAGGCCAGCTCGGTTGGGTGGCCAGTAATACCTCGGCCTGTGGGTCGAGTTCTTCTAATTGTTCAATTAACTGCTGTACGGTCATGTCTGTGTCTCCCTTGTGGTTGTGGGGGTTTTCCCCGTGATGCTGCTTATTATATCGCTTACCATTGCACGATGCAAGGGTAAAACAAGGTAAAGGAGAATAATAGCGAACTTTTTTGCTTTTTATTTGTTTTCCCCCTGTCCAAGGCTTTGGTGTTGCACGCTGCAAGGGTGGCGTGTTATAATATAGGCGTGGAAAATAATTTGATCAACGTCAAGCAGGCGGCCCAGTTATACGGATGCTCCGGGGCCAACATTCGGCGCCTGGTCTCAGAGGGCAAGCTGAGACGGTACCCGTCCACCTATGCCCTGACCTTAGTAGATGCGGCCGAGGTGGAAGCCCTCAGCCAGGCCAACCGTGAGAAACGTGAGTCTTCACGCCCTAACCCGGTGCTGCAGGCAAAGAGAAAACAGCTCCAGGGCAACTCCAGGTCGGCCGCCCAGCTGAGGAGACGGGCCAGGGAAAGACGGGAACGGGCCGAACTTGCAATGAAAGACGATATAGTATAGAATTAGGCTAGCACTTAATGCTGGCATTAAAAATGCCGGGTGTTACTAGCACCCGGCATACAACAAAGCCCCAAAATTTTCTCAACCACGAGGATAATTTTTAGGGGATTTTTTCAACCAGGCCGCTTTGGCGGCCCCGCTGTCTTTTTATAATACCTGCCCGGCCTAAAATCGGGCAATAAAAAACCCCGACGGTGATCGGGGTTAGGAGACTTCAATAAGTTTATGATAGCAAACACCGAGCAGACAGTCAAGGCAGAACAGCCCAAGCCCCGACGCTTCGGCCGACACCCGCTCAACATTGTCAAACGCATGGTACAGGCCAAACTGAGCAAGAACCAGCTACTGGTTTACATGGCCCTGGGCGAGTACCTGATCAAGAACTCCAACACTACTGTTTTCCTCACCGACGACAAGTTGGCCGAAGTTACCGGCCTCAGTCCGCGTAAGGTGGAGGACGCCCGTCAGGCCTTTAACGTCTCCGACGACGGCCCGGAATTTGTGCGGGTTCGTCCAGCCACTACCAAATACAACAAGCGCATCGTTGGCACTTTTGTTTATCGTCTACTAGAGGCTGAGGAGCTGAAAACGGAGATCCTGGAGCCTGATTTTATAGCCGAAAAATCGGGACAAAACCCCCAGAATCTGGGAGAAAATCCCGAAAAACCGGGGACAAACCTCCCAGAAACCGGGGAGGAAATCCCGAACTTTTCGGGAGGAAATCCCGAAAAACCGGGGAATCAATCTGGCGCAAACCCACGCCCGGTAAGGGAATCCCGACAGATGTCTAAGTCTTATACTAACTATATTACTAACTACACTACTAACTACGCCCAGGGGGGCGAGTTGTTGGTGGGAAAAATAGTTAGTCAATGGGGTGAAATTCGGGGGAGTGCAGCCAAGCCGGAGCAGGTGGAACAACTGGTCCAATACTGCCAGGCGGCCAACCCCAAAATCGAGGATCAGGAGCTGCTGGAGATGCTGGCGACCGCCTTCAAACACCCTGAACATCTGGAAGGTAAAACACCGCTCTGGTTTGTGACTAACAAGGGCCGAGGCCTGATCGACGAGCTGCTGGCTAAAAAGACCGGCCAGGCGACCCAACGGCGCCAACGCGACAAAACGCAGCAGATGCTGGCCCAGATGACGAAACCCAGCCCCAGCCCAACCGATGACGACAGCCAGGACCTGCTGGAAAAGGGGCGGCAGTTCGTACTCCGCTGGACCGAGTTCGGCGACCTGACACCAGCTCAGCGCATGGAACGGTTCTTTAGGCGCCTGCCTTCAGCCCTATTTTTAGACTGCGGACTGCGGGCCAGTGGCCAGGATCGGGCCCGGCTGAACAAAATCCTGCGCCAGGGTTTAACCGAGTCCGACTTTCCCACCCTGCAGGCGACCGAAAGCCACGGCAACATAACCATCGACCAGGCAGAACAAGGAACTCAGCGGATCGGCGGCTTGATGGCTGAACTGCTAGGGGGACATCGTGAATAAATTCCAAGCCCGACGCCAGGAGCTGATCGACTATCTGCTGGCGCGGCTGATCAAACAGTTCCAGGCCTTCGGGCCCGACTCGGAGCAGGTGGACCGGCTGGTCGAGCGGCCGCAGTTCCAGGCCGATGTTCGAACCGCTCGGCTGGAGATGGCAGACTTATATAACCGGGCTTTAACTAAATGGAAATTGAAACAGGGAGACGATGGAAAATCAACCCGCGCGGTCAAGGCCCAACAACGGCTGACCCAGATGCTGGGTTGAGGCGACGATATGAGCTATAACAAAACGATATTGATGGGTAACTTAACCCGCGATCCTGAGATCAGATCACTACCTTCCGGGGCCACCGTGACCAACTTCGGCCTGGCAGTCAGCGAAACTTGGACCGATAAGGCCAGCGGTGAGAAACGAGAGGAGGTCTGCTTCGTCGATGTCGATGCCTGGGGCCGACAAGGCGAGGTGGTACTGGAGTATTTTAGCAAAGGGAAGCCCATCCTGGTGGAGGGTAAGCTGAAGTTCCGCACCTGGGAGGCCGACGACGGCAGCAAGCGCTCCAAGCATAGCATCACCCTGGACCGCTTCAGCTTCGTCGGCTCCAGGAACGACAGCAACGGGGCCAGCTCTGACGAGTCCGGGGATATACCGTTCTAATGGCTGAGCAATTACATCCAAACTTGCCAGAGCTAATACATACCACTAGAGATCTGGCCACTGCCACGGCTGAAGACTTGCCCGACCTGATACAAGGCGAGCGCCTGCTGAAGGCGGCCCAGGATTTCACCAAAGGCACCCAGCAACACCTGGAAACCAATCGCCTGTGGATCGAATACGGTTACACGCTAGGCCGTGTTTTGCTGGAGATGGAAAAGAACAAAGGCGCCCAAGGGCGTTTTGCTGAAGTTACAGGCAGTAACACGATGTTACCGCCTGCAACTCTGTCCGACATGGGGATACACAAAATGGCCGCCTCTCGCTGGCAGCAGATAGCGGGGAACATAGCCGACGAAATCGTGCAGGCATATGTCGAGGAACAGCACCAGAAAAAAGAACCGGCTACCCAGGCGGCGCTGTTGCGCATGGTGGCCAACAACCAGAACGAAATCATCAGGCGCGGCAACGCGGAAATGCCCGGCGGTAGGTATTCGGTTATCTATGCCGATCCGCCCTGGAGCTATGGCGATGACAGGAAAGGCCTGTCCAGTTACGGGGGAGCTGGCACCCATTACCCCACCATGAGTATTGACGAGCTGTGCCAGTTGCCGGTCCACCAGCTAGCGGCCGAAAACTCGGTTCTGTTCTTATGGACCACTTCGCCGCTGTTAGAGTCGTCTTTCGAGGTGATCAACGCCTGGGGATTCAACTATAAAACGTCTTTTGTTTGGGATAAGGAAAAGCATAATTTCGGCCATTATAACTCTGTCCGCCATGAGTTTCTACTGGTTTGCACTCGCGGCAGTTATACGCCATTGGCTCAAGATCGAAAGTTACATGATAGCGTTGTCTCTATCCCCAAAACCGACAAACACTCAGAAAAACCGGAGGAGTTCAGGCAGATAATTGACCAAATATACCCAGATGGGCCAAAAATAGAGTTATTCGCTCGCCGAGAAGTGGCGGGCTGGAAGTCTTGGGGCAATGAGATAGCCCAGCCATGAAAGATGATTTCCAGGCGCAATTGGCCGTTGGCTCAAAGGGTGAGGATCTGGTAAAGGCGTGGTTGCGGCATTATGGGCACACGGTGATCTCTGATTTCAGTAGCAGCCGCCAGTTTCAGGGGCCGAGAGTTTACGGACCTAATGGCAAGTTGATTCAACCCGACTTGCTGGCCATTAAGGACGACGAGGCCGTGTCTAAGTTTTGGGTAGAGGTAAAAACGAAGCAAGTCTTTGGATGGAACCGTAACCGTAAGATCTGGACCACGGGGATCGATTTGGATAACTATTTACACTATATTGAAGTCTCGCACCAGACGGATTGCGACCTGCTGGTCGTGTTTCTGCACCTAAAGCAACGCAGCCATAAGTATCCAGATTTTCCCTGGCCCTGTCCGACCGGTCTCTTTTGGCAATGGCTGGAAAAGCTAGAGGCAACGGAAAACCACCGATGGGGGGCAATGGTTTATTGGGACTCGGAGGATTTGGTAAAAGAGTGTAGCCTCGGCGACCTTCACCAATGGAAGCAGGACCAGGATGAGGGCGATCTCCTGTTGCCTGTATTGTCGGAGGGTGAGATGGAAAAACCGCCGACTGAATCCCAGCTGGTGCTGTGGTAAATGAAAGAGTCCCAGATCCAAACCGCTATCGAACAGGTGCTGCGCGTCTACGAAAAGAGCGGGAGCTGTGTCTACATCAAAAACAACACCGGCGCTCATAAAACCGATCACGGCGCTTTCATCCGTTTCGGTAAGGTGGGATCATCTGATTTCCTGCTGTTCCTGCAAGATGGGCAAACCGTCTTTCTGGAGGTCAAAACACCCAAGGGGCGGCAAACGGATCGGCAGAAAGACTTTCAGCGCCGGGTGGAGCAGTTAGGGCACAGCTACTTTATCGTGCACTCAGCGCGTGAAGTTTGGCAGATATTAGAGCAATGAGGATGCTGGACCTGTTCAGCGGGATCGGCGGCTTCGCTTTGGCCGCTTCCTGGGTGTGGGCTGATGATCTGGAGTTACAGGGGTTTTGTGAGATAGACAACTATTGCCAGAAGGTGTTAAAAAAGAATTTTCCAGATGTGCCAATTTATGAAGACATTACTGAATTGCAGCCTGAATGGTTCGATGATATTGATTTGCTTACTGGCGGCTTTCCGTGTCAGGACATCAGTGTGGCCGGTAAAGGGGAGGGTATAGAGGGTGAAAGGTCGGGTCTTTGGTTTGAAATGTTACGGCTCATTAGCGGAATACGACCCCGCTACGCACTCATTGAGAACGTACCAATGCTCCTTCATCGAGGGCTTGGACGAGTTATCTGCGACCTTGCCAGCATCGGCTATGATGCGGAATGGCAGATTATATCCGCAGCCGATGTGGGTGCGCCCCATCTCCGTAAAAGGGTCTGGATTTTGGCCTACTCCGAGGGCGAACGAATCAACGGAATCATGGGAAACGATACAAAAAAGAAAAGTAAAAACCGGATTCGCACAAACAAACTTGACAGCCGAAGTGAACCGCTTTCCCACGCCAACAGCGAATTGTGGGAAGAACAACGGAAGCCCATCACAACAACGCCGAAACACAAAACCCTTGGATGTGGTAGCTGGTGGAAAGTTGAACCCGACCTGGGTCGAGTGGCTGATGGGGTTCCCCACCGGGTGGACAGACTTAGAGGATTAGGAAACGCTATAGTGCCGCACTGTGCGGCTTTGATAATGGATAGGATTAAGGCATTCGGCTAAGGGGGCAGATACTAGAGCAGTAAACCATGTTTAACAGCAAGATTCTGGTCGGCGATGTTTTGGTAATGCTAGGCACGCTAGAGGATGCCTCTGTTGACTGCGTTGTCACTTCGCCGCCTTATTGGGGGTTAAGGGATTATCAAGTGGAAGGGCAAATCGGGCTAGAGCCAACGCTGGCGGAGTTCGTGGCCACTATGGTCAAGGTGTTCGGCGAAGTGGCGCGGGTGTTGAAGCGGAGCGGCACCGTTTGGCTCAACTTGGGGGACAGTTACGCGAGTGGTGGTAGCAAGCCACAAAGCAACAGCAACCACGATGGTGGCGTATGGCGAGATGGCAAGCACGCAGATGGGTTTAGGAACTCTGCCAAATATCAGAAACAGACATCTCCTAATACTGCCGTTTCTGGACTCAAGCCCAAAGACCTCTGCGGCATTCCCTGGCGTGTAGCCTTCGGCCTACAAGACGACGGTTGGTATCTACGGCAGGAGATCATATGGCACAAGCCCAACCCGATGCCGGAATCGGTGCGTGATCGCTGTACTAAAGCGCACGAAAGCATCTTTCTGCTGGCTCATCCTGATAGTGGGGGCAAGTATTATTATGATGCTGATGCGGTGCGGGAGCGGCATAAAGAGCCTTGGCGGGGGAGGGGTGAACATGAGAGCTTGACACCACACAGCGGCCGATTGGATGATGTGAACAAGGAGCAGGCGGCTTTCACTGTTGGGGTGCGACAATATAACCCCCTCGGCCGAAACAAACGCTCAGTCTGGACGATCACAACCAAGCCATACTCGCAAGCGCATTTCGCCACTTTCCCGCCCGAACTGCCGAGAACTTGTATTCAGGCCGGATGCCCTGAAGGCGGGACGGTACTTGATCCCTTCGCCGGTGCCGGCACAACCTTATTGGTGGCTAACCAACTACAACGGCACGCTATCGGCATCGAGCTCAACCCCGAATATGCAGCTATGGCTGAACAGCGCATTTATGGCGAGGCTCCGTTACTGAATCAGGTAGCAGTTATATGAAGAAAAAATGCGATTCATCATTTATTTATGTTTGGGCCGGGTTAGCCCTGTGGAGCCTGCTGTTCTGGGCTGGTATAGCCTGGGGCGCGGTTAAGGCCGTCAGGTGGTTGTTTTGACCGAAGAACAGACAGCACTCCGTGAAATCGGGCTCAGCCCTCCAGCGGTGGAACCGATCACCGAACGGGAAATGATAACCAGGCTGATCAGCACCTGGCGGGGACGGCTGCAAGAGCTAATCCCACGACGGGAGGCCCTGGATAAGGAGCTGGTGCAGGTGCAGAAGATGATCGCCTTCGGGCTGCGCGAGGTGCGCGAGCTGGAGTCCGAACTTGATGACTTAATCGACTGAGGTATTAATGGCAAACTTTGACCAGATATTCGAATCTATCCTTCACCATGAAGGCCGTGTCTTTACCGACTTCAAAACCGACCGCGGCGGGGCCACCAAATTTGGTGTCACCCTGGCCACCCTGCAGCAGCTACAGCCTTCGGCCACTAGGGAAGACGTCGAGGACCTGGAGGAGGCCGAGGCCCGTGACATCTACCTCCGGTTATGGGACGAAGCTAAAGCCGAGCAGCTGGAGATCGACGAAACAGCGGCCGCTTATTACTTTGATAATTATGTTAATGGCGGGCCGAGGATGGCCAATATGACGCTGCAGGCGGCTATCAACCACAAGCTGGCGGCTGGTGATCCTAGTCAGTGGATTTCGGTCGATGGCGCTATCGGTAACGGTACCCGCTCGGCCCTGAACCGGGTGGGCAGCGTGTCCAAGCTGGAGCTGAAAGTCCAGCGCTCCGGCTGGAACTGGAATAATGTCCTGATCGGCTGCCGGTACGGCTACCGACCGGAACGGGGCGACGAACCCAACCGCACCAACCAGGAGATTTATATTGTCGGCTGGGAGAAACGGACCTGGGAGCTGGACGATCAGGGCCGAACTTCACTGGCCGATTGGTCTAATGCTGAGCTAGTGGCCGAGCTGAAATCGCGCGGCTATAGCGGCGAAACTTTACTGGATATGATTCCTTGAATAACAGATGCTAACCACCACCACTATCAGCTGGGATAAACCTGTTGGCCGAGAATCGGCCCGCGCTTTCGAGTATTTTGTGCTCTATCGGGACATGGCCGCCTCTGAGCGATCCCTGCGTCAATTGGCCGGGGTGGAAGTAAACGGCACAAAAACCGGCTGGACCCAGTTGGGGCGATGGTCGACCAACTACGATTGGCAAGAACGGGTTAAGGATTACGACCTGCACATCTCTAATATGGCCCTGATCGAAGCGCGTCAACAACATGAGGGCGAAATACGGACGTACACCGAGAACCTGTTTACTACTTCCAAGGCGTTTAACGCCGCTGTAATGAAAAAACTGGCCTGGATTAGCAAGTTGCCAGCCGAGGAGATGCCCTGCGCTGACCTGCGGCAATTGGCCCTGACCTTCGATATTTCCAACCGCTGGCTGTGCCAGCTGATCGGTATCCAGGAGGGCCCATCAGGCTAAAATGGCTGAGTTACAAGTTCAATACATCGACCCGCAGGAGCTGAAACCGTTCGCCGACAATCCGCGACACCACTCGGAACGCAACATCCAGGATATACAGCGCTCGATCAAAAAGTTCGGCTTCACCAACCCCATCCTGGTGCGCCAGGAGGATAATATGGTGGTGGCTGGACATGGGCGCCTAGAGTCAGCCCAGGAGCTGGGCCTGGAGGAAGTGCCTGTCATCTACCTCGATTTCAGCGAGAACGACGCCAAGCTCTACGCCATCACCGACAACCGCACCGCCGAAACCTCCGAATGGGATCTGGTGGCCCTGGACGAACTGGTGCAGAGCCTTGAAATGGACGAGGACGAGCTACCTGATACCGGATTCTACGCCGACGAGCTGGAGGAGATCCTGGCCGAGATAGACAGTAGCTCGACTTCCCAGGGGGAGGAGCAGGCCGAGGTGGCGCGACAGACATTATCCCAGCGGTTCCTGGTGCCGCCCTTCTCGGTGCTAGACGCTCGTCAAGGCTACTGGCAGGAACGGAAACGGGCCTGGTTGGCCCTGGGTATCCAGTCCGAGCTGGGGCGTGGTCTGAACCTGCTTAAATTTAGCGACCTGGCCAGGGGAGAGAAGGCTGGCACCTCGATCTTTGACCCGGTGCTCTGTGAACTGGCCTATCGCTGGTTTTGCCCGCCTGGCGGCTCTGTCCTTGACCCTTTTGCCGGTGGCTCGGTGCGCGGCATTGTGGCCGCCAAGCTGGGGCGCCGATACGTTGGCGTTGACCTCAGCGGTCCCCAACTGGAGGCTAACCGGCAGCAGGCCGAGACAATGCTGGACGAGCTGAGGCCGGAATGGATACAGGGCGACAGCCGTCAGGCGCTGCCACCGGGCGAGTTCGATTTCGTGTTCTCTTGCCCGCCTTATTTTGACCTGGAAGTCTACAGTGAGGAGGAGGGCGACATCTCTAACATGGACTATCCCGACTTCCTGACAGCTTACCGCGATATTATCAGCCAGTCTTGCCAGCGGCTGAAAGACGACCGCCTGGCCTGCTTTGTGGTGGGCGAGGTGCGGGACAAGAAAGGCAACTATCACAACTTGATCGGCGACACTGTCCAGGCCTTTCTGGAGGCCGGTCTAACTTATTACAACGAGGCTATCCTGGTGACATCACTGGGCAGCCTGCCCATTCGGGCGGCTCGAATGTTTTCGGCTGGCCGCAAGCTGGGCAAAACGCACCAGAATGTGCTGGTATTCCTAAAAGGCGACGCCAAGCAGGCCGTTGAGGCCCTGGGCGAAGTGACATTAGATGAATCTATCTTCAATCAATCTGAGCCACTACCGGAAACCGCTTCTGCGGCAGATGGCCAGCAGCTTCTCACCGTCTGAGCTGATACCTATCGAGCAGGCGGCGCGGGACGACCTCTACCAGGCCGACCCGGCTGGCTGGGCTGAGGACTTCCTGGACGTGCACCTGTGGTCTAAACAGCGCCAGGTGCTGGAGTCGGTGTTTAATAATCGACGCACAGTGGTGCGGAGCTGCCACAGCGCGGGCAAGACGTTTATTGCCGCCGTGGCCGTGCTGGCCTTTGCTTATCTGAAGCGGCCCTGCAAGATCATCACCACCGCCCCGACCTGGTACCAGGTGACTGACCTGCTATGGTCTGAGATCCGGCGCCTTTATCGTGACCGCCTGCTACCGAAAGGGTTCCAGGGCGAGGTGCTGACTACTCGTTTAAGGCTGAGCGCCGATCATTTCGCTACCGGTATCAGCCCCAACGAAAGCGTCAATTTCCAGGGCTTCCACTCGGAGAATATCCTGGTAATTTGCGACGAAGCGCCAGGGGTGGCCCGCGACGTGCTGGAAGGGGCCGAGTCGTTAATGGCCAGCGGCAACGCGCACATGCTATGGATCGGCAACCCGACCATACCGTCCGGCCACTTTTATGACGCCTTCCGAGTGGGTGAATGGGAACGGATCAGTATCTCCGCCTACGATACGCCCAGCTTCAGCGGTGAGGAGGTGCCGGACGAGATGGACAAGGTGCTGATCTCTAAGAGCTGGGTGGAGGAAAAAGAGCAGGAGTGGGGGCTAGAATCGGCCCTTTGGGCCTCCCGTATCCTGGGCGTGTTTCCTGACAGCACGGACGAGCAACTGATTTCCTTGCATGAAGTAGAGCAGGCTGTTGAGCGACGTGTTCGGCCCGATGGCGAGGTGGTCATGGGCGTTGACGTGGCTCGGTTCGGCTCTGATGAGACGGTGATCCTGGTACGTCGTGGCGACGAGGTGTTGGACATCCAGAGCAGGAATCAGACGGACATGATGGAAATTTGCGGCCTGGTGCAGGATACCCGTACCCGCTTCAGTGTGGATCGGGTGCAGGTGGACGAGATCGGCCTGGGGGCCGGTGTGATCGACCGCCTGCGCGAGATGGGGGTCGAAGCGGTGGGCGTTAATTCGGCCCGGAAAGCGGCCGAGAGCGACAAGTATTTTAACCTCAGAACCGAGCTCTGGTTCATGATTAAGGAGTGGGTCGATCACGGCAGCCTGCCCGACTACCCTAAGCTGACCGAGGATCTATCAGCGCCGCAATACAGTTTCACCAGCCGTGGCCAGTACCGGCTGGAGGGCAAGGACGACATCAAGAAACGGATCGGGCGCTCGACCGATTTCGGTGACGCTCTGGCGATAGCATTATACCAACCGCCACCAAAACCGGTTTACAAAATGCGCAAGGTGCGCGGCATATGAACAGCCAGCAGTTTTGTGGCCATCTTTTCATCATCAAGTCACAGGGGCTGCCAGCCTCGGACCCGTACAAGGTGGAGATATATCTGGACATGAACGAATTTGAGTATCTGGGCCTGGAGGCACAAGGCCGGCCCAGCCCGGACCAGGTTCTGGTCGGTGATACCGAGGCTGAGGCGCTCCAAAGGGCCAAAGATCAGATCAATGGTCAACTGCTTTTATTATGAGATTTAGCCGAATACCGCACTCTTTCTACCTGTTCGACCTCAAGGACCCGGTGATCGAGGAGGACATCGAGGCTGGCCGTTACGGCCGCATGATTATGTTGCGCTGTGACTCGGATCTGGAGTTCCGCGATCTGGTCCACTACGACAAGACGCTATTTATCGTCACCCGCACCAAGCTGGTGCACCCGGATTACTGCCGCTATCGGCTGATGGAACGGGGGCGATTCCTTGAACTTTGTGAGGCCAAGTACGGCCAGCGCTGGGAGCGCAAGGCAGTCAGCATATGAACCTAGCAATCAAACACCCCATCTATGAGTCACTGTCGGCGGATTGGTCATTCTTTCAGATGGCCTATGAGGGCGGCCGAGAGTGGGCCAGCTGGCGGTCCGATTATGGCAGCCAGGGCCGCAGCCGCAGCGACCAAAACTTATGGCAGCATCTGCGCGAGAGCTCGGACGACTACCAGCTCCGTGTCGACCGCAGCATCTACCCCAACTATTGCCGGACGGTGGTTGACGTTTACCGAGATTTCATCTTCGGTTCTGACACCACCATCGGACGGGAGATAGACCTGCCAGACATCGACCTATTCCTGGCCAATGTGGATCAAAAGGACTCCTCGATTGACGATTTCATGAAGCGGGCGGCTATTTATGCCCAGATCTACGGTCACGCGGCCATCTTTGTCGACGCGCCGCAGGCCGATCAGGCGATCTTCACCCTGCGCGACCAGCAACAGCTGGAGCTGAGGCCCTATTTCAGCCTCTATACCGCGCCGGACATCGTGGACTGGAGTCAGGACCGGTTTGGCTCGCTGGAGTGGGTGCGGGTTCAAGAGATCAGCTATCGCTCTAAAGATCCGTTCCAGGAGGAGAGCGAAAAAACGACCAGCTACCGCACCTGGACCCGTGAAGCCTGGTATATCCACGATCAGGACGGCCAACTGGTGGCCGAGGGCGAGCACCAGCTGGGCGAGGTGCCGATGGTGCTGGTTTACTTCCAGAAGCATCCGACCAAAGAATTTGTCGGCCTGTCGGCCCTGAACGATATAGCGCCCCTGAACCGGATGCTGGCCAATACGGTGTCTTATATCGACGAGTTTATCAGTCGTCAGGCCTTCCCATTTTTGGCCGCGGCTGATGATATGAGCGACGGGCAGGAGGAGGAGATGGTCATCTCGGCCGCCAACCTGTTCCAGTACCCGGCTGAAGCTCAGCCGCCCACTTACGTCAGCCCGCCCACCGACCCGGCTAGCTTTATGAAAGACTACGCTGACGACTACCTGGTGAAAGAGATTATGCGTTCGGCCTCGCTGGACTATTTTGTTAATGCCGCCCAGAGCGGCCTGGCCAAAAAGATGGATTTCCACCGCTTGAACAACGTTTTAACCAGTTTTTCGCGTAACCTGGAGAAAGCCGAAACCGACATCTTCCGCCTGTGGGCCAAGTGGCAGGAGATCCAGGAGCCGCAGGTGGTAATCGACTATCCAGACGACTATGAGATCGAGGGTATCGAGACAGTGCTGAAAAACGCCGAGCTGATCCGCAAAGTCTACGGCGACCAAAGCCCGGCCTTTGTTTCTCAGTACCTGAACCAGGTAGCCAACCGGCTCGACCCCAAGATGACCGAGGAGGAACAGCAGCAGGTGGGCGACCAGCTGGACGACAACGCCGAGGATAACCTGCAGGCCCTGGCTACATTGGAAGCTCAGCGGGAGCGGTTTGACGTCTGATGCCTAACGCCTATCAGCAGTCGATTCTCAGCTTACGATACGCGCCGCTGAAACGGACGGCCGAAACCGAGGAGCGGGTACTAACCGCCCTGCAGACGGCGGCCGATCAACTGAAGCGACTGATAGGCAATACCGACAGTCCGTTGACCAAAAAGTTTTATAACCGGCGCCGGCTACAGGTGGCGGCCCTGATGAACCAGCTGGCCATCGGGCTGAAAAAGGACATTAGTGACCAGGTGCAAGCCATCGCCGACGAAGTGGCGGCCATTATGCAGGAGGAAACCAATGATCTGCTGCAGGAGAATTTACGGGCCGACGTGGTGGCCGATTTTACCCAGGTACCGCGGGAGGTGCTGAACTGGTCGGCGGATCGACAGGACCGGGAGGGGCTGAAGCTGAGCGCTAGCATCTGGGCCGATAACCAGACCGACCAGATCGAATCGGTGCTGCTGGCCGGGATAGCTCGCGGCGAATCGGCCCGCAACTTGAGCCTGAAGCTGGAGCAGTTTGTTTTGGGCGGTGGCCAGGGCATGGGCGACTCGGTTCGTTCCAAAGCCATGCGGCTGGCGAGGACAGAGATCAATAACAGTTATTGGGAGGCGCGGCGCATGTCGTCCGAGCTGTCGCCAGTGGTGGAAGGCATCAAGTGGGAACTATCAGCTCAGCACCCAGAATGGGACGTTTGCGACTACCTGAGCAAACAAGATCTATACGGCCTGGGGGCGGGTGTTTATCCGCCGGAGTTGCTACCGCCTAAACCGCACCCGAATTGCCTCTGCTACAGCGTTGACACCCTGCGTGACGTTGAGGCCTGGGACCAGCCAAGAGACGTGCCAGCGCTGAAGGTCAACCCCTTAATGGTGCCGGACGGCAAGAAACCGAACGGGTTTACTGAGAACTACATCCAGCGGCAGAAATTAATGTTTGTGCAGTCTGTGACCGATACCGAAACGGCTTATTATGGGCGGGCGCCCACGCCAACGCCAACACCCGAACCGGCTCCAGCCACCTTCGGCGATTCGGTGCGGCGCGAGATCTCCCAAGGGCTGACCAGTGAACAGGATTATATCCGTGTCGGTGCTATGGTGCGGGCTGAGATGGCGGCCGAATATGAGACGGAAAAAAACAAGGGGCTGGAGGCGTTTAAGTCAGGCGGGATCGCTACGACGCAAGAGGTAGCGATCTTACGCAACCTGGGCAAAAGACTGGTGCAAAAGGTTCAGCCAGAGCTAAAAGCCAACCCGTTTGACAGCGCTGTCCGTACGGACGCCTATAAGTCCATTAATCGCCTGGTGCGTGATTTTGAGGGCACCCTAATCAGTTCTAGGGAGTTGACGCCGCTAGCCGAGGCCGCTTTTAAGAAAGTCGATCACATTCTGGATGTGGTTAGCGATAGGTACTACAAGGATGTGCCGACTAATACCGGCATTAGTGTCGGTGAACTGGCTGGCATCCTGGACGTTTTGGACACCTTTGTTAAAACCAATGAAAACACCGCCGTGTCCGGCTTGTTCCTGCAAACATCCAATGCCAGGGTAGTCAGGAAAGATTTGGCCCAGGTGGTAAAAAAGACCCTAGCACAGATCCGATCTGTGGGGGCGCAAGGGCAGAAGCATCAGTATTCGCCTGGCAGCCTGGCCAAGATGAAGGACATGATAGGGGAGGCGGCGGAGCTGTTGCCTTCAGATTGGGTCGATAACAGTATCAGCAACCAGTTCGAGTTATGGGCTATGAATACCCAGCGGGGGTTTTACCAGCACGGCAAACGGCGGGTGGTAAAGGGTGTCCCGACCTATGTGGGCAACTTTAGGGCTACCGCCAACAGCCCCACGGCGCCGACTACGGTATTGCATGAGTTCGGCCATCGGATCGAATATACCACGCCCGGTGTGCAGGATCTGGAAAAAGAGTTTTACCAGCGACGAACCAAAGGCGAGAGCCTGAAATGGTTGGGCAGTGGCTACGAAAAGAATGAGCAGACACGGCGCGACGATTTCACCGACGAATATATGGGCAAGGACTACGGCCGAGACGCCTGGGAGATTCTGTCAATGGGGTTGGAGGGCGTCTTTTATGGCAATTATGAACTCTACGAAAAGGACCAGGACTATTTTGATTTTATCCTGGGCCTGCTAGCGGCTAAATAATGGCCTACACCGTCAAGCTGACACTTTTCGGGCGACCCGAAACGGTCAAGTGGGACAACGGCACCATCAGCGCCGACGAGTTGGTGGAGGCTGCCCTGGCTGGCATCGCCGAAGCGCTGAGCAGGGAGGGGCGAACAGTCGGCCCCATTGGTATGGACCTGGACCCGCAAGACTGGAAAGACGGTCTAGCCTTTTTGTTTTTATGCAAAGCAGCTAACGAGGATGGCGAGATCGGGGTGACTGGCCAGGTGCCAGAGCCTCCAGAAGTGCCAGCCGGCGCAATAATTTAACAGTCCGACGGGACACTAAACACGGCAGAGGATCAACATGGTTGAAAATCTTAATTCTGACGAGAATCAAAACACGGCCACGTCCGACGGGACTGAAAACACGGCGCCCGAATTTACGCCAGA
>Ga0209349_1000761_pt1 | contig 16122 bp, 17 predicted proteins | sample ETNvirnome_2_130_FD_184067 | JGI IMG/M metagenome (GOLD analysis project Ga0209349, IMG submission 184067) | Marine viral communities from the Pacific Ocean - ETNP_2_130 (SPAdes) (version 2) | ecosystem: Environmental > Aquatic > Marine > Oceanic | place: Pacific Ocean | collected 2013-06-22
CCCGTCGTGAGCGGCGGCTTGTTGCCCTCTTCTTGCCGGCGATCTTCCTATGTTATCTTGCTGGTGTTTCGTTCGCCTACTTTGTTATGCTCCCTGTGGGGATAGCGTTCCTGCTGCAATTCGGGGAGAACATTGCTGTCCCGACCGTCCGCATTAGTGAGTACCTGGGGCTGGTAATAACTCTGATCTTCTGGCTCGGCGTAATCTTTGAGCTACCGCTGGTCATGTTCCTGTTAGCGAAGTTACGACTTATCTCGTACCAACGACTTAAGCGAGTGCGGAAGTTTGTTCCGCCCGTAGCCCTTATTGTCAGTGCGATCCTTACTCCGACGATGGACATCGTTAACCAGCTGATGTTGGCTGGGCCAATCATAGTTCTGTACGAGGTTGGGTTATCACTTGCGTGGTTTGCCCAGCCAGGAAAGGGGAGACTTGTGATCCGTAAGATTAAAGCTCTGCTAGTTGGGATACTGCGGCGAATTGCCGTTATCTTAATACTTGTCCCGTCACTGTTAGCTGGGGTGCTCTTCGTGACTGCCTTAAGTTTCGTGTTCTTGTGGGATGGACACCTGTCCACCGGCACGCCATCGAGGGCAGCGGATAAGTTGGATCGGGTATACATAAAGGTACTCACGGTAATCGCTAAGGTGGTTAGGATAAGCCAAGGGCACACTAGCTAATAAGTATGGTAAAATTAACCTTAGAGAGGATTGACTAATGCCTAAAGTCGGCAACAAGAAGTACCCGTACACGACAAAGGGCAAGGCGGCTGCGAAACGTGCTGCTAAAAAGAAGGCGTTTGTGCGTAGCTTTCGGTCGGAAGTAGTTCTTGACGACTTCCGTGGTCATGCCTTCTGGAGAATGAAACAATAACGAAGTCTGGAAGGAAATAAGTGTGCCTCGGCGTACTAGACAACAACGACCATCCGAAGCTGTACACAAAACGTCACGGAGGCCTAAGAAAGCCAAACCGAACCTTAAGAATAGAAAGGCTCGTGGCATAGTAGACACGCCGTCCGAAGCTTCACATAAGACAACCGGGCAAACGGGGGCCAAGCGAAGGGCAAGGACTAGAGCTGCGCGTAGTCAAGCATCTCCTTTGCGAAGGGCGCTTACTACAGGGATTAAGTTTCCAGTAACAGGCAATATTAAGGGTGTGCAAGCAGTTGGAGCTGCTGTGAAGCGTGCTGCTAAGAAAAAGACTACGAAGTCTGGAAGGAAGTAATCATGCCAAGACGTACAAAATCTCCACGTAAGCTATATACACCAGACGAGTCTGTACATACCCCGCAGTCCAAGGCAAAAAAGAAAAATCCCCTTAAGCCAAAATCGGGGTCGGTAAAGCGTCGTAGGCCTGGATCAGGTCCTCGACCCCGTAAGAGAGTTCGACCTGGTTCTTCTGGTGTAAAGCGTAGGAAAGTTCTGTTACAAGGGGGCGGCCGAGGTAGGTAATAGATATAGATGGCTATAGAATCTGTAACTCGACGTACACTCCGTAGCGTTATTGCGGATGCAGTTGGCGACTTAGTTGTCGAGGGTACTGCTACAGCCGGAACCTCTACTACACTCACAGACACCGGTAACCTCCTGTTTACAGATGATAGTGCGTTAGTAGGTGCTTGGGCGTATATACACACAGGGACAAGTAATGGTGATGAACGGGCTATCAGCGCTTTCTCAGCCAGCTCAGACCAAATCACCAGCTTAGCCTGGAGTTCTACACCAGACGCAACCTCTCAATACGAGATACATCGTAAGTTCCGCGTACGCCAGTACAACAGGGCTATAGACCAAGCGTTGCGTCGTTCACGTTGGGCCTGGTTAACGAGCAAGGAAGACACCAGCTTTCTAACTAACAGTAACCTGTTAAACCCCCTGTTTACTAACTGGAATACTGCTGGAACTACTGCGGATAATTGGACTAACTCCGGGGCCAACTACTCCCAGAACGTAGTTAATCGCGCTAACAACATAGGCAAAGCTATTACGATTCAAGCGATCGTATACTCAACCTCCACAACCTTCAGGCTTCAGGTTACCGACGGCACTACTACCGTGAATGATGCACATGATGGTTCAGGGTGGAATCGTTTATCTGTGCAGATCACACCGGCTAACAACACTACGGCGTTAACGGTGCGGATCAATCACAGCACAGGCTCTTCGTTGACGCAAGCTCAGGAGTCTAGTATCCATGTGCGAGGCCCGTACAGTGTAAGGCTTACTGAATCTGGAGGAGACATCTGCTACGTAGATTCCGTGTTTGCCCCAGACTCCTTTACAGTTTATGACTACCCCATGTCATCTGCCTTTCACACTGTTAATCTGGTTGAGGTAGAAGACGGGGGGCTTATGTCCCAGTTCTCTAGTGGACAGCAGTTGGGAGGTTCTGGAGACGCTGTAAGCAACAGGGGTAAGTCACCTCTTGTTAGTCGTCAGTGGCGTGCTACAGCAGGCCATGTAAATCCGGATCCAGTCTTACACTTCGATTCGAGCCTTTACAACGTGCGTGGTAACAGAGCTATCACGATACATGGTCTTACTACCCCCAGCATTCCAACTGCGGACACTGACGTGATAGCCGCTAATATCGACCCGATCGTAGAGTATGCAGTTTACTGGTTAAACCGCTTCTCGGACCAGACTACTGCTGCCGTAGCCCTGAATCGCTGGCGTGAGGCCCGTGATGATACCAGGATATCGTATCCGGGTAACAGCAGGATAGTTAACCCTCTCTAATGACTAATATATCTGTTCCGCAGGGTGTGTCTTTAGACGGCATCAGGCTAGTTACACGTAACAATGTAATCCAAGTCGAAGCTATTAACGCGTGGTCAGATCCAATTCGTACCGTAGGTAACAAGCAGCGCGGTGACCGTATAAACGCTGACTTCTGGGTACAAGAAGATTGGTCTGGGGGTTTGGGATACCACACTCATAGGGGCAGCGCTACAGATCCCAACAATACGCACCCATCTATTCGAGGATTCTTTGATTCAACAGTAGAGACTCGGTGGCAGGGCCAAGTCACGTTGGCAGAGAAAGTACAGACTACTACTCAAGATACTGCGGCTGATAACTTTTATCGCTTCGAGACAGCTGGGTCATCACTGTATGCTTTCTCCGAAGAAGAGGACAAGGCTGTAGCTGCTTTTAATGCAGCTACTCCTAATTGGTATGATGCGCTGGATATGAGTTCAGGGTATGCCAACCTTGTGTGTTATGCCTTTATCGAGCATAACGGGGATGTGTACGCTTTCGGCGGTGACCAAGGTAGTAATATAGTACCGGCTTTTGGTTTACGTTGGGATGCTGGTACATGGGCCAAGTTTACTCCCAGTGGTACACAGCATCACGATGTAGCTCGGTCTGGTATTTCATTCCAAGACATCATGTACTTGGCTACGTATGACACCGCGGATGATATTGTTCGTATTGAACAATCCCTGGATGACGGTAACACGTGGGCTATTATCGCTGGTATGGAAATCACAGAGGCTAACGGTGATACAGTCGAGTTAGTCAGGTACTTTGATGGTGCGGGAACTCCGGCTGTTTACCTGCATACAGACCAAGGTCTGTACTTGTTGGACTTCGCTAACAGTGATCTATCCCCAGTAATAGATTTTAACCTGGCGGTGAACCTATCCCAGGTCGTTGTGTTTAACACGGGTAGACCTGAAGTCTGGAATGGTATGCTTTACCTTCCCCGGGGTCAGGCTCTTATTGAGTTTCATTACTCAGGCTCATGGCGAGACATTAGTTTTTTGTCCCAGGCTAAACTGCCTGCAACCGTAAAGGTTAATACGTCTAGCTACGTAGGTGCTATAAGTGCCAGCGATCAGTGGTTATTTGTAGGTATATCAACCGCAGGTAAGAACTCTATATGGGCTTATGATGGTGAGGGATACCATTACATATGGTCTGTAACTGCTACAGGTGATGCAGGACAGACTCATTCTTTGCGGGACATTCAGGTGTTCCATGATAAAACTCATGATCTAGACCAACTTCATATTGTTTACGACAGCAGCGGTACTCACGTTACGCAGCGGTTGGATTACGTACTGTCAGATCCTGCGGAAACTGCTGCTAAGCCCTATGAGACTGCAGGGTTTCTGGTCACGCCCTGGTTCGATGCCGGTATGACGGATGTAGACTCCGTGATCTTGGCCTCCGCTATGGGGTTTCAAGATGTAGATGCCAGCGAAACCATCAAGGTAGAGACTGCGGTTAACTTCTCTGCAGCCTATGAAGGTGACTCTGACCGCATCAAGACCTTTAATAACACAGACTCTTCGGGAGATATCTTCAGGTACGAGTCCGGTGCAGGGTTCTCGGGTAAGACGTGGCGTCACAAGTACACGTTTGCAGGCGCAGGATCAACGGACAGCCCTATTATGTATTACCCGATAACATACTTTGAGAAGGTGTTCTCTGACTTAAGCAAGTACACGTTTGATATTGACATGAAGAAGTCATGGCAGATAAACCAAAGCTCATACGCGTCAGAACAAGACCTACTTAAAGCACTTCAGGCGTCCAAGGTCAAGGTGCCTTTGCTGGCTTTTAGCTATGCGGGTACAGGCATAAATACAAGTGCTACACGTTACGTTCGTATTGAGAACATGCCGAGGGCGGACCGTCCTGCTAGTTCTGGTGAATCTATAGACGGCGGGGACTCAGACGAGGCCTTTGTCCGCATTGAAGTAGGAGAACGACTCTAATGGCTTGGCCCCCCAGGACAGTGCAGGGTGGCAACCGCTACGGACGCGACTACTTGATTCCCTTCGGTACGGGTGCGTACAAGGATACTAAGGACCCTCGTGAGGCATTCATGGCTCCGGGGTTTAAGAACCCAGCCATTGAACAGTTACCAGCTAGTACGGAAGGTATTGTTACTGTAGACGGAAGCGGAGTAACAATACAGTCTGATAACTGTCGTATCTTTACAGGGACGTATACAGGAGATGGAGTTATATCTCAGATTATTACGTTACCTGGCGCTGTCTCAACCACAACAGTAAGATACTTACGTATCTGGATGCGTCAAACAACTGACAATACGTCCTTAGCTATTTGGGAATCCACTAGAGAAATCAATGATGATATAACTGGTGGAGCAGGTGTACAACCCTCGTATATTTCAGCCGGAACCTCTACAACGGGAATTTCGTTTGCGAAGAGTGATACTATTATTGCCTTGGGTACAGATGGAACTTTTACTGTAGATGACCGTGGAAGTGATTACCACCCAAACAAGAACGGTACGATTTATAACTACTTAGCCCTAGGGTCCCCCACCTAGTAATGCACCACCTTGTAATGTTCAGCGGTGGTATTGCTTCCTGGGGAGCGGCACGCCGGTGTGTGGAAAAGTACGGTAGTGAAAACGTAACCCTACTGTTTTCAGATACCAAGATCGAGGACGAAGACCTCTACCGTTTTCTCTATCAGACCGCAGACATGCTTAAAGCACCGCTCGTAATTCTGGCTGATGGTCGAACGCCATGGGAAGTCTTTAAGGACGAACGGTATATAGGTAACTCACGTGTTGATCCCTGCTCACGGATCCTAAAACGAGAGATTACGCGCAAGTGGTTAGAAGACACATACGGACCAGAAGACGTCACTGTTCATTTAGGTATGGATTGGACTGAGATGCACCGAATGGATCGTGCCAGGCCACACTGGGAACCCTATACGATCGACGCACCGCTTCTCTGGGAACCTATGATTGGTAAGCCTCGCCTCATAGCGGACCTCGCTGAGCTAAACATAGGGTTACCCAGACTCTACAAGCTTGGGTTCCAGCACAACAACTGCGGTGGCTTTTGTGTTAAAGCGGGACACGCTAACTTCAAGCTCTTGTTAGAGACGATGCCTGAACGTTACGCCGAACATGAACGGGAGGAAGAAGCGATGCGTGAGTACCTAGGCAAAGACATAGCCATTATGCGAGACCGTTCAGGCGGGAAGTCAAGACCATTAACACTTGGGAACTTTCGTTTGCGGTTAGAGGATAAAAACCCTCAACCGGTGGATGAACTTGACTGGGGTGGTTGTGGTTGCTTTACTGATGAAGACTAGCTCATGGGTCAGAGCAGTCGCGCATGAAGCCGCATGTCGGACATCGTAGCTTGCAATGGAGATCCAGCATCTCAGTGCCGCAAAGATCACATACCTGGTTACTTGCCGCCACGGTCAACATAGTCCTTTCCCCGCCATCGAGCCCTACCATGGTCAATAACCACAGTATGCGCGTCAAACAGTTTTCTGGTACTAGAGAAGTCTAATAGCGTAATGCCCTGTTGCCAGCCTCTACGGTCTGTACTGGCACCAGCGAAGTCAGGTGGTACATTCGGGCCCTCTACGTTGCACAGAGCGCCATTAGACCACCAACCGTGGTGAGTTTTCCACCCCGGTTCGAATGAGTTGCCTATCCGATGAGTGTGCCCCGAGACCCCAGACTCATGGAACTTAGCAATTTCTGCAGATGCCGGGTATTTACCAACAGCCGTACCATGCCTAGCAAGGAACGAACCGCCTCCACCGAAGTTAATCTCTAAGGTCTGTGGATACGGCTTAACGTAAGTTAGTTCCGACGGGAGCTGCATAAACACAGGAAGCGTTAACGCACCACCTTCGGTTGTTAACTCATAAAGAGCGTCAGCCCTGGTTGTTACGTAATCTCGAAGGCGTTTTTCGTGATTACCCTCGATCAGTGTGTAAGCCTTTGGGGAAAGCCCGGTAGCAGCCAGATCCTTCTCGATAATCTCTAAGCCTAGTTTACGTACCATACCGAGTTGGTTCCGGAACTCTGGAGTACGAGTAAACTTTGTCGACAGGTCAGGCAAGTCATAGTAGTCCCCTACGTTAATGATCCGATGCGGCTTGAAGTCCCGCATAATCTCACGTGCTACTCGTATAGCTCGTGCATCATGGTAGGGCAACTGATGGTCACCTATTACTGCTATCCGAAGTGACATCGTTAAACTCTAAGCTTCTTAATGATATCGTCGTGTTCTTTTTCGTTAATGTCTACCCACCAAGGATTACCAGCTTGTCCGGTCATCAACATTAGCTGCCAGGGTTTCCGTTGCTTTGCTTTTGGTGACCCTGTAGGTGTTTTATGAATCAAGACTATCGCTTCGAGGTTAACATGTCGTCCGTCGTTAAGGGGGTACAGCCACATTTTATGTCTCCGAGCACGTTAGTGTAATTATTCTGGTCTTAGTATACGTGAATTTTAGAACGGCAGTTGGTCTCTCCAGTTAGGTCCGTAAGTTCCGTCTACTACTAGGGGTACCTCTAGCTTTGCAGCCGACTCCATTACTTCTTTAGCGTACAGGTATGTAACCTGCTCAGTCCCCTTGGGACATTCTAATATCAGCGAGTCATGTACCGTATTAAGTATGGAGAACCTACTTGAGACAGTTCCGCTCGGGGTGTAGTAAGGCCATAGCTTAAACCAAGCCATCTTAAGTATGTCGGCTGCTGTTCCTTGGACAGGCATGTTCACGCCTTCTCTCAGGATAGCTCTGTTAATCTTCCTAACCTCGTAACTGTTACCTTTAAGGTACTGTAGTCGTAGCTTACGTCCGAATAGCGTTTCGACGTAGCCTTGATTCCTGATTTGGTGGTCGATAGCTTTATAGTACGCGGGAACCATAGGCCAAGCTTTACGGTAACCGTACACAAGCTCTCGTGCTTCGTTATCAGTCAGTACAACGCCTTGGGATCTGGCTGTGCGTTTAACAACAAACGCTGCAGACGAATCATCAGGCTCGTAAGCACAACCAAAGTTCAGTATCTTGGCTAGACGCCGATCGCTAAGCCCGGAGAGTCTCATCATCTCCTCGTGGACATCACGGCCTTGTCGGTACGCTTCCTGCAGATTAGTGTCACCTGTCATATGAGCCAAGACTCTAAGTTCGACCTGTGAGTAGTCCATCTCCACGAGAGTGTGGTTCTCACTTGCGACAAAGCAGGCTCGTAGCAAGTCGGACTCTGCTGCTTCCTTGTCTTCCCACGCCTTTGCTTTGGGTAAGGTCTGCATGTTCAGGCCCCATGACTCGCCCTGTATCTTCCAACCAGAAGCCGAGAACCTTCCTGTATCCGTGCCAACGATGTTAAAGGACCCGTATGCTCTCGTTCCCATCTTAGCCAAGTTTTCGACATAAGATGTCTGGAGCTTCTGCAGGTGCTTGAAGTCTCTGATCCCGAGTGCTAAGGGCGTAGCGATGGCCTCAAGAGTTGACGCTTTAGCATCCTTCGTTCCGAGTAAGGCAGATGCCTGAGATGCACTAGCGGGGTTGAGGGCCCATTCGAGGGATTTTGCATGGGAAAGACTTTTGGGAGGTCCGACCCGTCTTCCACCAGCCAGAAAGACTGGTTTGGTCCGGTGCGGTTCACGCTTCGTAGGTGCAGGCTCTTCCCCTTGAACCAAGAGTGGGTTAGCCAACTCCAGTACCAAGTTATGCTGGGTTTCCGCAATAGTTCTAAGCTTACTTCGTGCGCTATTAACTGCTTGTTGGTCAAGTGAAAAACCTCCCTTAATCATGGCGGCAACGGGTTTTATTAGAGGACGATCTATCTGGTTGTAGACTAGCCAGTCAGTTTCAGTCATCTGTTTTTTGAATACCCTGTATAGCCTTAGAGTACTAACTGCATCATCCACGGCGTAGGGTGCTATCTTGAGTGGGTCTACTTGGTCCATCGTAAGCTGGGTTTTACCTGCTGAACCGATAAGTTCTTCAATAGGCTGCTGTTGTACGTTTAACTCTGATAATGCAAGAGCCTTTAATCCCAGGAACTCCTTGCCTAGAGCACGTGCCATCATCATAGTGTCGTGGAAGTTGATGCTGTTGTGCATAGCGATAGCCGCTTCGTACACAGCATTGTGAGCCACGACAACCTCACATTTACTGATCTGCTCGTACAAGGCTATTAGCTGAGCCTTATTCCATTGTCGAGTATCAAGATACACACCTTGACCTTCATCCCAAGCTAGTGCGATTCCAACGACATCGGCTTTATGTGGGCGCAGGTCTGTAGTTTCAAAGTCAAAGGCCACCGTGTCGTGCCTAATTACCTCAACCCATACGTTCTTCATCTCTATGCTTTCGGGGTCAGAAATTAGTTTCCACTTAGCGCGTGGAACGTTAGCCTCCGCTAACCTGTCCCAGAACCTATTGAAGTCTTCCTCGATCGTAGATTTAAGACGCGGGTTATACATGCCTGCAGCCGGGTGGTACATGGGCACAAGCTTGCGTCCATTCCAGTTCTTAACCTGACCATGAACATCGCTAATCTTGTCGTGGGGGAAGAAGAAGTTAAGCGGCATCGCACCCAAGGTAATGATGATGGGAGCACTACAGGCTTCAATCTCCTCATCAAGCCAGAGTTCTGTGCAAATGTCACGCTGGGAAGGCGTAGGTTTTAGCGCTCTACTAAGTAACTTCTTGGGGGGTAAACATTTTACAATGTTTGTGAGGTGTATATCGTGGATCGGAAACCCGTACTTCCGCATCATGTTATATAAGGCATCACCCGACTCACTTTGAAAGGGCTTGCCGAAAGTATCATCAGCAGCTTCGGGGGACTCCCCAATTACCATGATAGATGCGGTCTTAGGTCCTATTCCAGGAACTACGTTGGTTGCACGTGAGCCTGATTCGATATGCGGTGACAAGGGACACGCGTTACAGTCACGTATGTCATCAATACCGAGTAAGGCTTTAGATATATCGTTTACGAGTTTACTCATGGGTTAGCCTTGAAGAACGCTGCTGCGAAGCTTGGGGGTGTAAGGGATCTTAATAACTCTCGTGATGGGGTGGGTCCCCAGCGCTTTTCCCAGTCAGTAGGCACCATGCCCCAACTCACCAGAAGTTCGATTTGTTTTCGGGTTGGTTTTGGACTTAGTAAGAGTAAAGGACCGGCAGGTCTTGTGCCACTTGGAGGCCATTTGATTGGGGTCTTGGGAGGGATGACATGCTTACCCCAGATACAAGTTCGTTTTTGCCACGGGTCCCCGTACTCCCACGGGTGGAATCTCCATGCAGGATTTCCGAGGTACGTTGTGATTCGTCCAAGCGGATTCTCCAACGCCCACCACTTAGGCTTAGCCTCCTGAATGATACTCATGCAAGCGTTTACTGTGTCTACAGCGTCGGCTAAAAGGTAAGGCTTAGTGGCTGCTTTACTTTTCCACCAACGAGCACCCGCCTGAGAAAACTCAGTGCATGGGGGAGCTGCTAAGATACCGTGAACATCGGCAGGAACAGTAAAGTCCTGTACGCGTCCTGTACCAACTATCGGATCAACAACAATAACATCGTAACCGGCGTCTTTATAGGGTTGTGACCAGGAACCACTGCCACCACATAAGTCAAGAATTAACACAGTTTAAGTACGTTCTTTATTACAGATTAGGAATCGAGATGGCTTACTGCGGAAGTGAGCTACTCGTGTCCCGGCTGGTTGCGGTCTCCTGGGGGGAGCAAAGTCTATGAAGTCGATGACTCTCCAGCCGTTAATCCGGAGAGACTCTTCGGCATCGTATACAGTATTGTGGAGTCGTCCCGATTCAATAACGGGTTGAAGCTTAATGATAATGCCACGAGTAGCAAGCTTGATAGCGTTATGTATACCCCCGTTGATAAGGGAGGTAACATCATGAATGTTCTGTGGAGCACCAGGGAGGTCCCGAGTAGACCCGTACCTGTCCGCATCTCTCTTGCGATCGCTGGGTGGGCCTTTGGCACTGAACGGCGGGTCAAGCACAACAACATCATACTGTTGGGCTATCGGGTACTGAGTGAAGTCAAAGGCATTAGCTTGATCAACATGCTGATCGCCGTATGGCTTGGGTAACTCAGTAAGCGTGTACTTGTCGTTAACAGCGAGATGCTTAATACGGTCATACCACGCCCATTTCCAGAAAGTACCACGGCCGTATGTAAGATCCAGCACACTACTTGTATCAGGGAAATGTACTTCAAAGATGTCAGAGACTATTTGTCCACTGTGGCCCTTAGTCCGTACCGACTGATCGCTATTCATTTAGGATAATCCTCGTGGTCAGGGTAAATCTCTCGTTTACGTTGTCGTTCTGCAGCCCGCTGTTGCATCCCTTCGAAGTTCCGTTCATGGGGTTTCCCCTCAGTCTGCAAGTACCATTCGTTTTCCCATTCAGCCTTGCAGCCTAGCGGATACAGCCGGGTCATTTCATGTGAGCCAGCACAGCCGGGGCAGTACCACGGAATCTTCTTTAGGTACTGACAAAAGGTACAGACGTATGCGTGTTCACTACATATGTCAGCACCACAGCGGGCACATATTACATCCGCTGCCTTCCAGTACACATCATGTGTAAACGGGCAGCCGGGCCCCCACTGTCCTGAGTTTATAAGAGTCATCGCCCCGTTACTTTTCTTACAGTTGTACGCCCAACACCTGGCAAGTTTGTAAGGTCCTTGATCTTTACATCTTCTGGGATACAGATGGGATCACGCCAGTAGTTGTTTACTAATGACTCTAGTGCTTTGTAAGGCACACCTGGATACAGGCTGTTAGCGGCTGCTACTCGTGGATCAAGGGTCGCTGCTTTCTGTCTAACGACTCGGGCTGGTCCATCCTTTAACGATCGCTTGTACGTAGCAGCTATCACACCAACCAATTCAAAGGGACCAGCAGCATGTAACACAACGAATCCGAAATCCTGCAGTCGGGCTAAGTAATTCGTCACAGCCGAATAAGGGAATTCGTGCTTGCGAAACTTCCGGAACATGTGTGTTGTGGCTTTCCAGCCTGTGACCGTTATCTGTGGAGAAGCGGCCTTAACCTCGGCATAAGTCTCACCTCGGTAGCCCGCCCGCAGTTCCCCCTCAACGAACAAGAACTTCCTGCCCGGAAGTTCTAACATACGTGCTTCTTGGTCTTGCATGTGTCCTGATTTCAGGCTTGTAACAAGATCATCAGCCGACTTGAGTTCTCCCCAACACTGTTCTTGTCCCTCCCAATAGACATCCCCTTTTAGCAACCGGGTGATGTGTACAGTTGTGTTAGTTAAGCCGGGGAGTTTAGCCTCCAGATATTTTGGGGAATTACCTCTATCATCTAGGATAATCATTGTTGCTCCTTATATGATGCTCCATGCTCCGTCTTCCTTGACCTCAATGCTGCCGTTAGCACCGCCGGGCAGGAGATACTGTGAATCTTCAGTCAGTTCACAGTACTGTTCCCAAAGGTCAAAGATAGGAACCTTACGGACTTTGCCTGATTTCAGTGTGAATTCGATAACCTCGCTAGGCTTCGTGTCTTCCTCTAGCCAAAGCTCTACCGGCAGTAGTGGTACACGGCTTACGTCCTTTGCTAAGGACAGTGAGTATGCTCGTACCAACCCCCAAGCCTTAACACCTAACAAGGTATTAAGCTGGAATGTCAAACCCTTCTCTGCTTCCGGTGCATAGCCAAAGGGATTCCAGACATCAAGCAGTTCAGTCCTGTCTGCAACAGGTGAGTTACCATCTGATTGTCTGATAGGCCTGCTTCCCGCCGTAAGGAACACGTGACACGCCATGTGCGTTATCGTGTTCTTAACCACGTAGTTGTACCAACCTCGGATCGTCTTCCAGTCTCCCTGGAATCCTTCGAAGCCACCAGTCATGGCGTTTTTGTTCTGCTCTCGGAGCTTAGCCATCTGGTCAGACAGGTGAGCACCAAGCCCATCCTTGTGTCCTAATCCAGCAAACTTCTCTTGAGCCTCAGTCCAAATGTTCCCAACCATGTCGTACATAACAATGCCGAATTCTTCCGGGCAGTTACGTAGTGCTGGTACTACAATCTCACGCTTTGCGTACTGCATCTCATCCAGTGTAGGCGTGTGCATCACGAGCATGTTGTCGGGTACGCCCCCCAGGAACGCGGCTACTCGCTTGACCTTGCCCTCTGTGTCAAAGATGTAAACAGGGTGGCTCGGGTTGTTTTTGGCTATTTGCAAGAGCCAAGTGGTTTTGCCGGTTTCAGGTCCTCCGATGAGTCCAACTGTTTCTCGCATGATTCCTCCTGCATTTCGTGTAAGATACGTCCTAATTTAGACAGCCACTCAAAGTCCTGGGTCGGGGGCAAGTGAATTACGTACCCAAAGGCACTCGTCTGACCTACGTCAGCTTCCAAGCAGTGGTTGATAAGTTCCTTTGCTAGGTCTGCCCTCAATGTCGTTACCTCTTATCTAAAATGGCGAAATAAAGTCCCCGTTTTCGATGGCAGGTGGGGACCAAGCCTGTGCCTACGGTGAGGAAGTACCGTCCATCTATGGAACGCTAGGTCACTACTCCTAGCGTAGGGATTAACCTGCGTAGGTGCCCATCAAGATGTCGTTCTTGATACGGCTACCCTTGGGGTCAAGGATGGCGGGATGTGCAAGAGCGGCGTCACGGAACTCACGCCCCGGACCAAACTCGTCGTACAGCCTCTTGGCTGCAGCATTAGCATCCTCGCCACTGGCAACAGCACTTATCGGTTTACTGCCCGTGTGCATGGCATAAGCCGCTGCACCGTCTTCGGTCATTACAGCCCCCTCAACGTCATGGCCCATAGGAAGCATGATTTCATCCCACATGCCGATACCGTCCATGATGAACAGCGGACGACCGTTGTCCCAGACGATTTCGCCCGCACCATCGCGCAGGTATTCGAACTCACCGTCCTTGTTCCAGAGGCGACCACGGGAGTCTGCCTGTTGGTTAAGGGAGTCGTGAGCGTCTGGGCTGGATCCGTTCTTGTGACGCTTGCGGACCGAGTAAGTTTCTCCATCCCGGTTACGTCGGGGAACTGTGTGTTCTACAAGAAGGAGAACATCGCCTCTCCATGACTCAAAGTCTTCGAAGTCATAGTCAAGCCCTGCATACGCAGGTTGTACAGCGTCGTAGAAGATAGACTCTTTACGAGGCTTTTCCGGAACACTGGAGCCGTTGCGCTGGATAGCAGCACCGAACGGGTACGAGTGGCTTGTTTCGTTAGACGGCAACTCAGGCTCAAAAAGCTCAGCCGTAATCAAACGGGTTACTTTCCGAAACGTGAGGTTGAAGCGGAACTTGTCACCCGCATTGTTCGGGACTAAGCCGGGGGCGTCTTTGATTGTGCCCTCGATCAGAACCGCACGTCGTTCCCGGTTAAAGGTGGTGGAGGAACCGGAGTCCCGGCCTCCTGAAAAAACACTTTCGCTAGTCATTAAGAAAGCCTTTCAAGCTCTGCGTCTGTCAACTTAATAAAGTCTTCGGACTGGTGCTCGCGATTGTAAGACGCCAGCATGTCAAACAGTTCAACAAGTTCTACGGACGGATTCAATACTTTGGTAAGTCCGCCTAGTTCCGTGTCTACCTCGTAATACAGTTCACCTTCCTTTACGTACTTGTGTTCGTTATCCCAAGTCGAGGGGTCAATTCCCCGAAACCCGTAAGATTCCACGGTAATGGGGGTTCGCATCTCGCTGGGGACAGGTTTGTTGTCCTTAGTCAGGTTGTTTATGGCGACTAATCGGGCTGCGTCTTCGGCCTCGATTTCTTTTCTCCGTTCGTCGGAGGCGAGACGCCGATTCATCGAGAGTGTGATGACTCGCAGTGGCCCATGCGAGTTCGGAAACACCTCGGTAGACGCCGTGGCGGTAGTGCCAGGGCCTGTGGGAAGTTCTACGGTTTCAACGTAAACATCCTTGGGGTTTAAGTTATCGGGGGTCATGTTTCTCCTTTCGAAATGTATATCCAGATTACTCCTCAGACTGAGTTGCGTCAACCCATTTATACTCTCCTCTTTTTATGTTGGTGGCTAATCCTTCTTTAACTAAATCTCGTAAGTACTTAAAGACGGTAGCACGGGATATGTTATTAGTCTCACCCCACTTAACAACGTCGGCTGAACCAACCTGTCCTGCTGTGCTAATCCAATTCCTTACCTTAGTACTAGCCGTAGTTTCTGGGTAGTTCTGTGTGCTCATAGCCCCCGTGTCATTATCTAAGTATACGTAAAACGAATCTACGTTGATATGACGAGAGCGGCCCTTACTCATGGCTAACTTAGCGGCTGCTGATTTACCCGGGTCACTTCTAGTCATGTGCCACATGATGTCAGCATGGCCTTCAATCATAACGGAACCAGAATACGACTTCTCGCCTTCGTCTATCTTGTCTCCTCTGAAGTCATACTTAGGTCTGTGGTCATGGTGTATAAGGACGACTCCACGATCAGGATGCGCCATCTTGAGGCGGCGAACTCCATCCATCGCTTCATCTACATGTTGTTGATCTGATACGTTACCCCCAGACATAGACGATAACGAATCTAAGAACACGACGTCGTACCCAGCACATACTTCGATCAAGGACTGGAGACTGCGTTCAGACCTAAGGTTTACAGACGGTGGTATATAAGCTTTGAAGTTATCTTCGGCACTAGGCCATATGGTCATGCCGTATTCAATGCGCTCTGCCAAGTCAAACTTAGATCCGTCAGTTAGCACGTAGATACAGCGTACTGGGGTTTTGTTAGGCGTAGAGAACGCACCCCAGTTGCCGCCTGCTGCTCCCATTATGGACATGAGCACAGCCCAGTAGGTTTTACCTGCTTCGGGAGGCCCATGGATAATTGTTAGTTGTTCCGCGTGTACGAAGTTCTGAATAACTGGCGGTGGCCCGCCTGGTGGTAACTGTGATAAATCGGACAGCGTGTACTCATACTCGCTGTTGTTCACTTAATCTCCGATAGACAATGCAACTTCAGCTAAGCACGGCTGCTGATCCAAAAAGGGACAGTAGGTGCAATTAGAGTCGGATGTTCGAGTATCTATTCCAGGTAGTGTACCTATTCTCTGGTGTTCCCGTCGCTTATCTCGCCTTCTCTTTAACCAGTCCCACCTCTTTTGTACTACTTCATCGGTTGCATCAAAGCGGAAAGTCTCAGCGTCACCCGGGTTAATCCAGTTAATAGTAAGGTAGTGAACACGATGCCCATACAGGTGCATGTTCACCAGCATGTGGTTCCACCATGCTTCGTTATCACGCACGAGTACGTCTTCAACTGACAGCCCTGCCTCTAGATCAGCCTTTTTCAATGCCGATC
>Ga0209349_1000764_pt1 | contig 16111 bp, 19 predicted proteins | sample ETNvirnome_2_130_FD_184067 | JGI IMG/M metagenome (GOLD analysis project Ga0209349, IMG submission 184067) | Marine viral communities from the Pacific Ocean - ETNP_2_130 (SPAdes) (version 2) | ecosystem: Environmental > Aquatic > Marine > Oceanic | place: Pacific Ocean | collected 2013-06-22
CCGGTGTACCGAGGGGGGAGGTTCTTGGAAGCAAGCTCGACCTTCCCCCATTTAACCCACAGAAAGGATGAAGATGTCTGCTAAGAAAGTAACCGAGGCAAGTAGAGAACTGTCCGGACCTGACCTTACCTGTGTCCAGTATTTTGAGGTCTGTCTGCCGATACTGATGTCAATGGCTACCAGCATGAAGGAAAGGGTAGAGATCAGGGAGGAGATGCTCAGGTTTGCTCAGAAGATTGACGACCACAATTCTGAATACTCTGAAGTAAGGACCACGGACGAAAACAACAACTCAACCATTGAGACCGAGGAAAGAAAGGAAGGCGAAGATGACTAAATTCGATTGCGTACTGGATGAGCCTCTTCAGGTAGACGATACAGGATTAGATCCGCTGTCTTGGGACTATGAAAATGAGTTGGCCCAAAGATATGCTCTCCTTCTGTCCGATGCTCTTATGGAGGGGAGACCCCTTTCGGTGAAGATGTACGACACGAAAGGAAAGAGGACCAAAACAGGCAAGCCCTACAGTAAAGATGTCTGTCACGGAGAAACGGCCTAAAACGGCCTTCGAGGTTGGACTGTACGGGACTTTATTGAATGGGTGTGACCCAAACTACCAAGGAAAAGAGGCCAATAATGAATGATACTGAGATGAAGAGAGTTGTGAAACTTATCAAAGAGGGCTTTCTTGACGATGCTGTTGACATGCTCGAAGAGAAGATTTCGATAATCGAATGGGCTTGCGGAGGTAAATGACATGGACAAAGAAGAGTGGAATGATCTTGAACGCCAAGTTAACGACTGCTTTGAAAATATAGGAGGTTCGACCTTGAAAGGACCGGACAGGGGTAAAGACATTGGGAACCTGATGACTCATCCCTTTTTCATCAACAGAGACGGCTCCATCCCAATACATGAAGGGAGAAAAAGGGGGATGCTCATGCAGATCATGCCGAAGTTTGATCTTGGGGTTGTCGTCGGAACTCCTAAGTTCAAGACAAGAGTAGATGCCGATGAGGCTCTTGTAGCTCTCAGTCGCCACGGAATAGGTGATTGGGGGGAACTCTGCAAGGAAGACAGGGACCACAATGATGAGGCTCTCGTAGACGGTATGAGAATCTTGTCATCGTACAAAACCAAGGCTGGAATAGAGTTTTGGATTATCACCGAATCTGATCGAAGCGTTACCACAGCCCTTTTACCGGAGGAATATAAATGAGCCAAGCTAGGAAGATCTGGGACGAGATCACCAAGAGGAAAACCCCATTCACCGCAAACGAAGTAGCCTCGAAGATGGGCCTTGACGCTCAGACAGTTCGGCACTACTTCACCTATTGGAGAGGAAAGGAAGCTCTTAAGGTGGAAGGCAAAGTTGAAGCTGAGGCGGGTACTTTGGGAAGGCCGAGAAACCTTTGGCGTGTCGTATCCAAGGAATTTGTTTCGGTATGGAGGTAAGATTGAAACCACTAAGCCCTAAGTTCAAAGATCTGTTTTTAGGAGACGACAGAAATGGAAAGCGAAGACCTGAACGAATACCAAAGAAGAGCAAAACGGAAGCTAAGGAAACTGAAAGAAAGGACTGCAAAGATGAGTGAAAGTGACTTGGACAAGATCATTGTGAGGCTCAACTCCCTCGAAGAATTCGCCAAGGATGCGAGAAACCTGAGTAACAGGGTTGACAGTATAGAGGCAAGGCTTGAGGGGACTTTGACCGCCTGTGTAGGTATGTGCAACGCTCTCGACAAGCTCGTTACCAAGCTGGCAGATATGGCAGGAGAGAGAGGGGATATTGGCAAAGATATAGCTGCCTCTCTGAATGAAGATCTCGATGCCTTCTTCAAAGAGAAAGTTGAAGAGATATTTGACTGCGTTGTTAAGCTCGATGAGAGTCGTATCCTTTGCGACCTTTGCGGTAAGGACTGGACCGAAAGCAGGAGGACGGGCGGGATCATGTTTGCGGGAAAGGCCTGTTGTCCTGAATGCGAAGCTGGAGTTGAGGAACAGGCGATTAAAGAGGAGGAAGAGAACTATATCACGGCTCGATGTCCGAAGAACCTTAGTCATGCTGAATGGATAACCAGCATCATCAGGCCTCTGGCTAAGTCTGGAAACGCAACCGGACTCAAGTTCAAATCAATCTCTGAGTGGATGGAGTTCGTCAGAGAATCAAAGGAGGGGAACAATGGATAAAAAATACGCCTATCGTCCGTCGAGCCTTGGCCGTGTGAAACTCTGTGCCGGATCTGTGGCTCTGACCGAGGAGCTTATAAGGGATGGTAAAGGAGGAGGTTTTAACTCTCCAGAGGCTCAGGAGGGAACGCTGCTGCATCGCTGTGTTGAGCAGAATTCGATACCTCTTGAACTTAACGAGGAACAGATATCAGCAGTTCAAAAGTGTATGGACTACAAGTGCGATAGAGTCCAGCAAGCCTACCCTGATTCTCAGCTTTACGAGACTCATAATGAGAAGGCTATGCACCTATATGACCCCGAAGATCATTCGCACCTTCTCTCAGGGACCGCTGACTTTCTCTGCTTCGAGGGTAGATCTGGATTCATTGTTGATTGGAAGTTCGGAAGGCTCCCTCTTCCCGAGGTGTCAGTAATGCTCCAACTGGCTTGTTATTCAGCGATGGCAATGCAACATTTCGATCTGGATAATGTCGTCGCCTTCGTCTACATGCCAAGAGGCGGTTGGGAGTATAAGGTCAAATTTACAGGAGGGGCTGACGCTCTCATCAAGGAAGTTATCCTTCCCGTCCTGAAAGCTGCCGAGGTGGAGGGAGCCGAGAGGTCTTCATCGTTTGAGGCCTGTCAATACTGCCGAGCACTTCAGCATTGTCCCGAGGCGATGGCTAACCTTGACGAGATTGTCGATCTGGCAGGGGTTAACTCTGATAACAGAACCCCAGCCGTGGACCCCGAAACCATTGACGACATGATAGAGAAGATCAAGATTGCCGAGAAGATCGGGAAGCAGTACATGGAACAGGCCAAGAAGTTCTACAATACGGGTGGCGAGTCTCCAAGATGGGGAATGCAATCAAGAAAAGGCTCACTAAAAGTTGACGGAGGGACAAGAAGCATTTATGATACTATATCTGAATCAATCACCATCGAAGAGTTTATGGCAACCTGCCGAGTGAGTCTTCCCAAGCTCCGAAAGCTCTTCATAGAAAAGAAAGGACTCGACAAGAAAAAGGGAACGGACGATTTCAACCGAGCTATCGAGCCTCTCACTTCGAGGGGGAAGGATGTTACGGTGCTTCAGAAGAAAAGGGATCAGACCAATGAAAAGCAATGATCTGGATAGGGTTCTTAACTCAACACTAAAGGCTCTCAGGGCGATAATGGAGCGTCAAGATGAGATCAATGAGAGAATCGGGAAGATTGAGCTTCGATCCTCTCTCGCAATAAAAAAGCTCAATGTGCTTGAAGACAGGGGGAACCAATGAGTTTCGGAGACATTAAAAAGACGGAGGGAAAGAGCATGGATTTTGTAGACGGGTTCAGCGAATCGCAAAAGGAAGAACTTTCAAAGAAGCTCGACATTCGGAATGTTAAGGATCGAGTTGGTGGAGGTGGAATGCGACTCAGCTATATCGAAGGCTGGTTCGCCATCAAAGAGGCCAATAGGATCTTTGGCTTCGGTCAATGGGATCGTCGCCTTGAGGAGCTTACCCTTACGGCTGAAGATGAGGAAGAGTCTAACAAGGGTAAGAGGTTCAGGGTCTCGTATCTTGCCAAGGTTCAGGTGATCGTACAAGTTCCTGACGCTAAAGAGTCTATCGTCCGAGAAGGCATTGGAGCCGGACACGGCATCTCTCGATGGAAGGGCGAAGCTCATGAGGCTGCTGCTAAAGAGGCTGAAACCGATGCAATGAAGAGGGCATTGATGACCTTCGGGAATAGCTTTGGACTTGCTCTCTATGATAAAGAACAGGCCGATGTCGAAATTGAGGTCTTTGAATATGATCTTCCGGCCCCTAAGAATGGTACGGCTGACGATGTAGCTGCTTGGGTTATATCTCAGGGGGGAAGGATCGAGGGTAGAAGGGTCAAGTCTGTTAAGAGAATCCCTGCTCTTGAGAAAAAGAAGTCTGATCGTTCGATTGAAATGAATCCCGATATCCTGAAGGAGAATACTGATGGGTGAATTCCGAGAGTATGAATACAACTATGATCGTGATCGTCCGAGAGGGCCAAGCTTCCCTATGAGCAAGATGCACAACTCAAGCTTCGGAGGATTTGGAGGGACGATGCTTATCATTGTCATCCTCATTCTTCTCTTCTCTGCTTTCGGCTGTGCAGGTATGGAGACTGAGGAAGTCATCGAGGCTGTAGCGGTTGAGGTAGCTGAGGCTGCTCCCATCGTGGCAAGCAGCCCGAACACCGTTGGAGTTTTGACTGGTATTGTTTCGATCATTGCCGGACTGGCTGGAGCCGGACTTGGCGTTAAAGCTGGCAAGGATCATGTTAAGAGGAAAGTTTCCGAGGGAGTCGTTGGCAATCATGCAGCCAAGAAGGTAGACTCTCTCTAATTGCAACCCCTTTAGAAAGGAGCCACAAGATGGCTAGGATCAATGTCAAGTTTGGTGTCATTCAGCGTACCTCGAATGCTGGAAACGACTATTACCTTATTGAGATGCGAACAACGGACCAGAATGGAGCTTACAGGGAACTTCCCGATGTAAAAATGACTCCGTTTACGGCTCGTCTTCTTCTTGAGCATCTTCCAGAATTCTGCGACTCGATTAAAGAGGGAGAGCTTATGAAGAAACAAGGCGGTCCGGCTCCTCAAGCTGAGATTTCATCGCCTTCGGTGCAAGATGAGGTGGTTGCGTCTTCACCGGCCTCCGAGGAGGAACTACCCTTCTAAGCTCTTCACTTCTATTGGCCCCCGCTGGTGTTAACTCCCTTTCTTCCAGCGGGGAGCCATTTCTATCAGAAGGGGAGAAAGAAAGGTGAGACATGAAGGATACGAAACTGCCACACTTCCCATTCTTCGCACGAGACTGGTTGACTGATGAGAGGGTTATGCTCATGACTCTTGAATGCCAAGGAGCCTACCTGAAGCTGCTTTGTTACCAATGGCTGGAGAAGTCCGTCCCTGCCAATGTGAAGCAACTGGCTGCTCTTTGCGGTGTAACTCCTGAGCATTTCTCTGAGGAGATATGGCCGGACCTTACGGAAGCATTCCAGAGTATCGGTGAGAGGCTCCAGAATCCCCGCCTTGAGAAGATACGGGTGTCTACTGAGGAACTTATCGCAAAGAAGTCAGAAGCCGGTAGAAGGGGAGCAGAGAAGCGTTGGAAGGGTAAGGATAGCACACCCATTAGCACACCAATAGCTGACCAAAGCGACCCTAATGCTATTCATATTCAGAGTCATAGTCAGATTCAGGAAGAAGATGGTAGTAGGGATTCTGATTCTTCAGGGGTAATGAGTGAAGAGTCTGCTACTGTTCATGAGGCTCTGATGTTTAAGTTCCGCTTCGGCCATCTCAAGGCTATGGATATAGTGGAGAGGCTTAGCCCTACTATGGCTGACCTTGAAGATTGGGATCGCTACGAGGATGCAAAGGGTACTCGACTTGCGATGCACAATATGAAGCGGTATAAAAACCCAAGGGAGATCCCTCAAGAGAAGCAGGGAACTGAAACCACCACAACCAACAAAAGAAAGACCTTCGCCCAGATGGATGCAGACGATTACGCAGCCAAGAAAGCGGAGTTCGATAAGGAAAGGGAAAGTGATGTATCAGGGAATACAGACAATGCATAGGCCTATCTGGAAGGATGACGACAAGGACAAGCTGGAGAAGGTTCTTCTTGAGCTTTGGCCCAACTCTAAAATCAACCCACGGAAGATGTGGGCCTACCAAGAGAATCTCAAAGGGTTCTATCCTGAGCTTGTCAACGAAGCTATTAATAGGATCGTTGCGACTCAGGAATTCGACAGGAGGCCGACGATTAGCAAGATCCGTAAAGAGTGTCAGATGCTCGTAAGGTCAAAGCATGAGGAGAGGAATCCACAAGAGCAGGACGAAAAGAAAGACTGTGATTGGTGTGGATATTGGGATCGTATTTGGGTTGGTCTCTACATTGAATCCCCTGAGAGGTGTATAGCTCTGGATATAAAGGGAAAGAATGTTCTTATCCTCAAAGACGGTTGGGCTATCCGTCCCGATTGGGGAAAAGAGCTTAACCTTACCCTTAAACAGTACACTATCCATTGTCCTCATTGTTCCTCACCCTCTGTACTTGGCAGGGGAATATCTAGTGCTCTCAGGTGGAATGAGAAGTTCACGCCATTTACAGAGTTTAGATGCTCAGGCAACGGGTATACTGATAAACAGCACGAACACGCCTATACTGTGTTTCAGAGAATGATAAGCCCAAGGCCTACACCGGCTGAGGATCATGATTTTGAAGGCACTAGAAGATCAGAGGATCGTTTCCATAAGTATCTAGAGAGTCTTCCCAACCTTGGGGAATTCCGTGAAAGGAAAATGAATTTTGTCGGAGAAAACCCCACAGGAAGAGAAGAAGAAACCGAAAGTCTCAGCGAGACAGAGGCAACGCAAGGGGAGATATTACCTACTGAAGACAAGGGACTATCTTAGAAACCTTGGCTACGAGGTTGATATAGTTGAGAAGACCCAGAGGATCGTCACTAAGGATGACAAGGGTAAACAGTTTATACTCTTCCAGAAGAAAGACCTCTGGGGAGCAGACCTTGTAGCAAGGAATCGTGAAGAGCTTATCTGGGTTCAGGTCAAGTCTAACAAGGGAGATATTGGTCGAGGGATCAAGCAGCTTTCCGAAGATGACAACTGGCCCGATTCTCAGATAGTGAAAAGATGGGTGATGTGTTGGGAGCCACGAGTACGAGAACCAGAAATAGTAGAGGTCGTGATTGACGAGCAGACTATTGAAGACGAGAAATTATCTTCAGACCCAAGCATTAGTGAAAGCTAATCGTTAAAACTGTAGTAACAACACATTCAGATTGCCTAGCCCAACCTCCACCACTTCCCAAACAAGTCTGCTGGTCATACCTCTACTACTGACCCGCCGGAGGTTGGGCCTCTTTTTTAGAGGTAGTTTGGGTCGAGTGTGGTAGATAAAGTCGCTTAGGGTGGAACCTCGAAGGCCGAAAAAAGAGAGAGGGAAGGAATATCGCTTCTGCTGGGGAAAACAGTAGGAATCCAACCCTCTCTCAATTATTCATCAACTTTGGCTTTCGCCTTTTCAATCCTGTCCTCAAGAGCTATCAACTCGCCAGCCCCATCCTTGGACTGGACCGCTCCAGATTTCCAGATGAAGTTTATTGCATCGAGAAGCATCTGAGCCTCACGAGCAGTAACTTCGATTGAGGTCTTCGATATTTTATGGCCTGTTGTACCAGTCGTCTCGTTTGTCATTTTCCCCATTTCTCAAGAAGGTTCTAAGCTCCTTGATTGCTGATTCGAGAGACACGATTCTATCACTAAACATTTCCAGTATCTTTCTTACCTCACGGTCTCTCTTATTAAGGTGAGAAATGAACGCTATCACAATTATCACAATGCCCCCGACAAGGGGAGCCTCAGTCATTAAGTTTTCCATTGGTTAGTTGAGCTTCCACTCGCCGTAATTGTTTTTAAAGTACAGGTCGATTATCCCGCCACCAGCAGCCTTGGTGTAAAGAAACGCTTGGTCGCTGGAGACAGTTCCGATAGTCCCAGACCCGCCAGCCCCGTTGAACGCTACAGACTTGGTTATGTTTGTCGGTTGGCTGAGTGCCGTGGTTGACCCTACGGTTGTAACCGTTCCCGACGACACGCTCCCGGCAGTCTCGAAGTAGCCTCCCCCCACCTTGTTGGTGGCCTCTACGACCAGCCCCGACAACCCGCCAGTCTCAGCGGTTGTCCCTCCATACGATCCTTTACCGGCAGAGGTTATGCTTGGGACCGCATCGACAGCACCCGTAATAACGACATTGCCACTCTCCTTGACATAGAAGGCGTTAACCCCATCGGCGGTATCCACCCTGAGAGTTCCGTCCGTGTGGACATACATCTGGAACCCGCCGTTAGAATCAGAGTGAGCCGTAGTGGACAGCTTACCAGTTGTGAGGTCTGGAAGTCCGAAGGCCAGCTTAGTATTGGGAGCCATGAGGAAAGTTGAAGTTGACTGTGCAGCCGGATCTTCAATGACATCTGCATAGTTCTCCATCCCGTATTCAGGAGGCATAAACATAACACCGCCATCAGCAGACTTACATTCGTAGCGACCTTTATGAGTTCCATCGGGTTGTGTTCCAGCGGTGTATGCCCAGCCGGGACAATGTGGCCCCTTGTGATTCCCCGCATCCTGATGACCGAATGCCTCAAGTCTCGCTACCGCCGGAGTGTATTCCTTCTCACTCTCTACAGCCTCCGGTGTCTGGTTAAACCAGTTTCGGAAGTCGAGAGAGTGTTCAGATATATGCTGTGGTCTGAAGATGAAGGCATTACTTCCCTGCTCCAGAGTCGTGTACATATAACACTTTGAGCGATTGGTCGTTGTGGTCGCATTGTTAACAATCGTGTATGAACTCTCTGAACCCTGCTTAGGTGGTGTAGTTGTAGTCGTGGTTGACTCTTCGGTAGTTGAAGTTGGAGGGTCAGCCCAATCAAAAGCTATAGGAGGAAGACTTACATCCACAGGAGAGAAGGCAAGAACATTAGGATCAAAGCCAGCCCCTCCACCCTCACCGCCAGCATTAAATTGAACCTGTCCATGACCGGGACTGGTAAAGGTAGGTGTTTCAGGAGGGTTGTGGGTGTTGTGGGGAACCGTAGCTCTCCAACGGTGATAACCCTTCTGTCTCTCACAAACAAAAGGATGCCTTCCATCATGTGTAAGATCAGTAGGGTCGTCGTCATATTCAAGAAATACCTGAGAGCTATAAGGATACTTCTCCGCTCCCTTATAGAGTCCATTGTGATGCTTAGGTCCGTCAAGCTTTCCAAGTGAGTCAGTAAAGAAAGCATCAAGGTGAATATGAAGTGGATGAATGTCCTTCTTCTCTGGAGCCTTACCGACAATAGTTTTATGAGGAGATAACTCTTCGGTAAGCTTGTGCTTGCAGCGAGTCAGAACAAAAGGACCATTCAGGCCATCGTACTCTACCGCTCCAGCGATCTTTTTCCGTCCATCATAGACCCAACCACCGTAAGCATCTTCACAACCAGACAGGGTGATATTCCAAGCCAGAGTTTTCTGATCCATGTCCCCGCAGATATTCCCGACCTTATCGCAGAAGGGACCATTATCAATCACTCTCAGGAAACTGTGTAACTTTGCCTTCCGTTCATGGTCTATACGAAACTCATCAGTTACATCGCAGACCTGTGTAGACATGTGAGTATCGCTGATATTGTTGACCGCAAAGAGCCTTGGATCTGTTGGGAAATAAGTCTCGTCCTGATCCCACTCATAAGTACCAGACATAGCCATTCCCACATGACCAATAGGGAATTTAAGGCCGGGATAAGGAGTAAAAAGACCCTTCTGAGCGAAGTCTATATCCTGATACGCACCACCCTTTGTAGGTTGCCACAGATGATCGTTCAGGTGAGGACACTTTATAAACCCGTCTTTGTCTTTCTCAGGCGTAACCTTCTGCCTGACATCTCCCTCGTTCTTATCACCCCCCCCCCAGCCAATAGGATTGAAAGTATCAAACTCTCCAGTCTCAGGATTAAAGACAGGAACCACCGGCAATCCACGATTAACAGCCCTATCAGGAACAGCCGGTCCTACAAGTTCAGCCCCAAGTCTATTCCTGTCATCATCAATCTTGTCGCCCTTCTTCGGCTTACGAACTTTTACGACAGGCCACGACCACCGCCAACCGGGGAACCCCCTCTCTCCTGTTGGACCCGCTGGATTACCTGAATCAGTCTCGTCGGTGCTATGATTCCAAAGAAAAGAGCCGATCACATCTCCGAAGCTGTCGGGATCAGCTATATAAGGACCAATAAAACCGTCTGGGTCTCTAACCGTACCGCCACCCAACCGCTCAGGAAGAATACGACCAAAGACCCTTCCAGCTAGGACAGCATGACGACCATCCTTGCTGTACTGCTGATCTCCAGCGGGTGTATCAGGACGCTGATGGTGCTGAAGAGTTAGGAATCCCAGACCCTTGCTGTTTCTTGATTCGTTTAGGAATGTCATTAGTCAACTGTGGGAATCTGCATAATAAGGTTTCGTGTACCATCGTCGAGGATGGAGAAAATATCAATAGCTGGTATCGGCTCCGCAAGAGCAAGACTCGTATACGCTGCCCCCTTTGGGTCAATTGTATGAGCAACCGAACCAATGTATCCAGTCACCTCAACATTAGAATTCAACGCTCCGTCAACCGTACCAGATAGTTTGTCTGCGAAGCTTGCATAGATCTTGGCAGCATAGGCAAGAGCGATCTCATCTACAGCCGGTCCTCTAAGTGCATTAGCTCCACCTCCACCGGGAATAACGAACTCGTCTGCTCCAAGATTAGCTTTGTTGATAAGGGTATCGTCCTTGAACTCAAACTCAATCTCGTCCTCTCCATTCTTATTAACCTTGGGCTGATCTATACCAAAGTTGTTTCTCGCAATCTGGGCATGATGAGGAGTGTCCTTCCAAGCATACCTAGCCGTAGTGGTAGTAGGACCAACACGGACATACATCTCAGGACCATTAGCTTCATCAAGTCCCTTCTGTGCTACTGGAGGAAGCATGTCTTTTATATCCTTCGGCTTAACCGTTACCTTGTGAAGCTGTCGAATGTCGTTAGGAGCAGCAGGTATCATTGTGAGAATAGTCGCCATCCTGTTCTCCCTTGTCATTCGGGTAACACGAAGCTTCTCTGCATCAACCCAATTCCAGCCCCTTGGAACTCCACCTCTCGCAGCCCAAGTCTTCACATCCTGACCAAGCTCATGATTCTCTTCATTGAGGACACGCTCATTAATATTCTCATCGGCAAGATTCTGATCCTGATTATCAATATGTCCGGGAATCACGACATCCATAAGCTTGAGGGGATCGGTTCTCCAATCGACTCGCACAATTCCCTGATCGTGATCTATTATCATAAGTGTGGCAGGGCCGGTTCTTGTCTTGGGATCAATTACTCCCATCTTATGATTCGGGAAATCTGGATGGATTATGAAGCTATCTTCCGCACCACCCTCATATTGTGTCAAGTCATTGGGATAGCCATAGATAGTCCAATATACAGAAGGGGCATTTCCATGAGAGTTCATCATCCCCTCATTGGATAAGGCATCCAGTCCCTTAAACATATTTCTCATGGTATTGGCGATAGTGTAGTTGGCATAGACCATGCTGGGGGATCTGGTTCCCGTCTCCTGATCCACTACGCCTACACGGTAATTCTTTATCTGGAGACAGCCATCTATCCAGTCATTCGGAATACGATAGGTCAGTCTCCAGTGCATCGGAATAGCAAGAAGACGAGCCGAATGCAAGGCACTTGGAAACCTCTCTCCAGCAGCGACAATACCACTCCATAGATCTTGCCAAGGAATCATGCCCTTGCGAATGAATCCGAAATCAAGCTTAGTACCAATGGGATTCCCATCAGCATCAAACTTTATTGCAGCTATCTGGTTCCCATTCCCATCATCCACCATCTCCTGCTCTTTTGGTAGGAACGGCCAGATACCCTTCGCAGCATCATTTTCTATACCCTCCTGATCCAGATTATCCACATTAGCCCAAGCATTAAGAGCCTGATGGAAACTGATCCATGAACCATTAGGCAGAGTCTCGAACTGTTGAACAGCTACCGGAATATCGGGCTTTACCTCAACCTTAAGTTTGTAATCGGGAACAGGTAGAACATTCTCAAGAAGATGGATCTTGGACTTCTCGCCGGGAGCCATAGCTCCTGTAACAGTTGAACCAGAAGCAGCAACCGTTTCCTCCGGCTCATCCTGAGAATCAAACCGAACCTCTATTTCCTTGGTGAACATGACATGTATTTTGCTGGGTCTCACATTGGCTTTGCTTACCCAATCAATATGTCCAGTCCCAAAGATCTCAGGTCCAAGAGTATCAACCATCTCCTGATCCCCACCAGCCAAAGCATTATAGAATTGAATATCTCCGTTATGCTTCAGGTGCATATTCACCATCGGCAGTCGAGTCATCATCCTGTTAATCGCCTGATCCCCAGAATCATCAACCGTCATATCATCAAGGGGATACTCAGTAAGAAGATCCATAAGCTTCCGATCAAGGTGATACTTCCTCTTCTGAGGAGCGTTGTAGACATCGTGTTCAGCCTCGAAATCGAGAACCTTAGAGATAATATCTTCAAGAGCCTCTTGGGCAGTCCACTTCCCTTTTATCCCCAGATCAGGATCTTTCAGGCTGAACTTCTTATACCAAATGTCATCCTTAACATCGGCAAGCTCTTCATTAGGAGCCTCAACCCTCTTAAACCCAATTCTTCTTCTGACATTGTAGCGAGAGACGATATGAAAATACTCCCACATCCAACGACAATCAGCCAAGACGAAGGCGAAGAACTTAGGATGCTGAGCAGCCGGATAGTCGAGAATATATAGCTTCTCTACCTTGAGCTTATTCTCTGCCTTGGCAGCACCAATCTGACCATTACCCATATCAGGTTCAATGTTAAGAGTAACAAGACCCTTAGCCATCTTCTTAACCTGCTGCTCTCTATCGGGAATTGTATGAAGAACAGTTTGAAAAGGACCGACACCCTTCTTCTGCTCCCAGATTACAGTCGAATCAGCAAGCAAAGGAAGATCATCATGTCCAGTAGCACTTAGATAACACTTAGTAGCCATACATCAACGCTCATTAGGGGCGACAGAACGACGACCACTACGATCATTAGGAGCGACAGACCCTCTTCGTTCAGGCTCTTGTGAACCTTTAACAGCAACAAACCTCTCGCTTACTGTTGAAAGAGTGTAATCCGTGACTGTATATGTAGCTGTCTCATCTATAGGTCCAGTTGGAGTTCCTACCTCAACGACTGTAGATTCAGCATGGTGCTCCATCAATGTCCACCCATTACCCACAGGTGTTATCTCAGCCATGCCACCATTGATATCAACGAACTGAACACCAAGGAACTCCGCATTATTCTTACCCGCCATCCCACCAATATTATCGGCGTTATTGCCATCAGCACCCTGAACATTCAAGACCCGATAGACTGCCGAAATTCTCCTGACATGAGAACCGGGACCATTGAAGAGATACTTAGACAGACGACCACCCTGATTCGCCGTAGCCCAGACCGGAACAAAATATCGGCCTAAACTCTCATCATCGGCCATCGTGATAGATTTCTGAAGTACCTGACCCTTTTTATTTGCAGCACCGATAATGATATCAACCGTCATGGAGGCACTTATAGCCATTCCAGTCTTATCGTAACTAACCGTCTCTTCAATGATAGTACAAGAGAGAGGTTGGGCATCCCCCTGAAACTCCTCAAGGTTATTCAACTCATGGATCATGAAGGGACGAATCGTATCGTTGTACTTTATCTCAAGCAGATCAGTTACATCAGACTTCGACCAATCATTATCAGTTGTGTCGTCCAGATCCTTTTTCACAAGGCAGGAGTAATTAGCAGTTCTCTTTGTGATCCGGTAGCGTTCAGTAGAATTAGGAGAATCTCCGGGCCATGAGCGGGACTGAGATATATTTACCGACTGATTAAACAGATCAGGGTCATCAAAAGGCAGGCCATCTTCGTCTCTCCTACGCTGTGGATAAAGGATCTCCTGTTCACCAATACTGAAATTGAGAATCTTCTCCTGATCGTCATAGCTATAGTCTTCTGACACTCTCTCGAAGACAAGAACAGGCGTAGGACTGACAGCACCACCATGACTTTCGATTGATCCAAATAGAGAGGTCTTTACAGAGGTAATATAGGCATTAACCGCCCTGTAATAGTTCTCAATGGCACTCTTCTTACCGGCATCTCCAGCAGCAGAATGAACGGCATACTCTCCAGATATATTGAGAGACATTCTGCGATTCGTACTATAGGCAATAGAGATCTGGGAGCTTCTTCTCCCCTTCAGCCCAGAGTCCTCAAAGGGCAGACCCACATCAATCTTTGCATGAAAGGTTCTCGCCAACCCTCCATCCTTAGCCCCACCTACCTTATTGAGAGTCGCCCTTGAGTTGTATCCCGTATTATCGTCATGAACAAAACTCCAAGCGGTCTGACCATTGATTGTGATAGTTACATCCTGACGAATCTTCTTGAATGCAGCCTCAATATCATTCGTCTCGGCCTCAAGATTAGAGACACTTGTACCCAGAATAATAAAGTCAAACTCTATAGAGAAGTTCTCAACGGTCTGATTGATACGAAGCTTTCCTCGTTCGGCATCAACCTGAAACTCGTTAATTCCAATGGTCTTATCCCCATACTTTATTGTGAACCTTCTACCTGCCGATGCTGGGATAGCCATATATTAGAACCTCTGTGCATACGCCTTGATAAGATTAGCAACGGTATCATAGCTCACATCAACACTTTGCCACATGTGCATACCCATCTCTAATCCCAAAGCTCTCTGCTGCCTTCTCTGTAACCTGTACTGAAAGTCGTGATATTCGGCATACCTGTGGAAGTGTGAATAGAACTCCTTTTGGGTATATGCGTGTCCCGCCGGTATTGAAGTCAACGCACCAAGAGATCTCGTTTCTGAAAAGGCCTGATGAGCCGAAGCTACACCGGATATCAGCCGATCAATTTTCTTATGACTCTTTTCCCAATCAGCATCCTCAAGATTACCACCCGTCTTAGACCACTCCCCTGCATTTAACTTCCCACCCTTAACCTGCTCTCCAAGCTCCTTAGCCTTCCAGACTGTTCCCTTTGTCTCAAGTAGTGCTTTCTTTATCTTTGATCCATAGCCTCCGGTCTGCTCATCAAGCCAATCAGGAAGAACAGAATCTATAAGAGCAGACACCCACGGAAGCTCTATACCAACAGCAGCAGCAGTTTCTAAAGCACCCACCATAGCATCAGGGGCAGCAGCCACACCCCTTGCCATCGTTCCAAAGAATCCTATTCCCGGCATCGTCTCCACTACACCACCAGCAGCACTAAGCATCTCCTGTGGCGACTTAGCCTGAGTCATAGTACGGAGATCCTGTACGCTCCGCAGATACTTCAGAGGGTTCTGCAACTCACCGGGAGATCCACTACCGCCACCTCCACCCGTACCCGTCGAACCTCCTCCGAATTGAGCCGGAGCCGAACTCATACCGGGATCTTTTACCCCTCCACCGGCTCCACCCATCCCTCCACCAGATGGCATGGTTCCACCTCTCGCATCCCCAGCCCTTCCACCTATCTGAGAGGTACGCTCATCTAAATCACCAACATCCCCCTTGATGCTTTCGATCTGACTTCTTGCTCTACCAGTCTCGATCCTGACAGAGATTACAGCATCTTCTAATCTGGTTGTCATAGCTTAGCAAGCTCCACAGGACTAACATCTTTCTGATCTTCGGGCGTATCGTGATAGTCATCATAAGTAGCAAAAAGACCATAGGCAGTACCGCCAGAATGAGTAACTGATTCTCCTGTTCCGGTATAGATAGTCGAGGCTCCTGACCCATCAATTGTCTGAACCTGAGAGATCGTCCCTGTCCTTATTACCATATTGTAGAGATCAAAGCGATCAGGCTTATTCCACACCAGATCACCACCCGAAGCTCTGAAGTGAGTACCGCTCGGAAAGGTCCGTTCATGAGTAAGCTGAGCCTCAAACTGATAATCTCTCCAACAGACATATCCCATCTGTGCATCAAGGATGGCATCCACTCCACCCTTGCTTCGACAGATCATATTAACACCGTCATCGGGACTGAGAAATTTAAGCGAATCTAAAACAATCTCTTCTATCTGTAAAAGCCCCTTGCCACTTGAAGTAGCCTTGGACTGATCGTAAGGCTCATCATCATAGGAAGCATTATCAACAGGACTGTCTTGAATCTCAGGATGATGAGCACCAAGCATACACATTTCCCCTACATCATCTCCCGGAACCATCTGGAT
>Ga0209349_1000765_pt1 | contig 16094 bp, 5 predicted proteins | sample ETNvirnome_2_130_FD_184067 | JGI IMG/M metagenome (GOLD analysis project Ga0209349, IMG submission 184067) | Marine viral communities from the Pacific Ocean - ETNP_2_130 (SPAdes) (version 2) | ecosystem: Environmental > Aquatic > Marine > Oceanic | place: Pacific Ocean | collected 2013-06-22
CACCCATTTATAAGTCAGACGTTAATTCCGGCAGGTGCTGGGTTATCTGTTCTGGACAATAAATTTAATTTAGGCCCGAACGACTTGGTTCAATTTAAGTCAGATCCAGGAGCTGCAGGGGTCATTAATGTGAATGTTGTAGAGTATTACCCTGAAGGCTCTACACCCCAACCAAATTCTCTGCAGTTTTCAAGCAGGCAACGAGTGCAGGGGATCATAGGTACCGGAAAAGCAGACGGCGCAGACTACGCGCCTATATGGAGATAATTTAGATGGTACCAAAACTAACCAACATAGATGCTGCACAGCTTTCCCTGATTCCTACTGTTTCGTTGCAGTCTCTGATTAATTCTGCAGGGCAACAGAAAGCTTCCCTCAATACTAAAATAGCGTATAAAACTAGACGCAAAGATCGCTTAGCCGGTATAGTATCTGTGTATTCTCCAGATCAAGGGAGAACTTCTGTAAAGAGTTTCAATTCCGTTGGGGATGAAATAATGGCTGCTTCTAAGCTCGCTCTCCCGGTAGCGTCACTTTCCCAGACATTAGGGGCATTGGCTGATGATACTAAAGATGTTTTAACGAATGACCCTCTCGGTCTAGGGGCTCCGGTAAATAATGCTAATGCGAAAGTTCTACGAGACAACTTATCCGCGTTCAATAAGGAAATTGGAGATCTTGATGGTAATGCGACCGCAAAGAATTCCGACAAGGTCATTCTTCTTGATGCTGAGATAGGAGGTCTCAGATCTGAACTAGCAGAAGTGAACGCTCTTATGACACGATGTAATGATGTTATAACGAGGAGAGCTAAGGGAGAAGAGGAAGAGCCCCTAGTGAATGTGGGGGAGCTCTCAAATACCTATAAAAATGTTGCCGATTCATTTAAGACATATGTTTCTGAGAACATTGTTCTTCCTATGAAAGCAAACTTTGAAACTTTCAACTCTTTTTCCTTGAGTTTGCAAGGGATGGACACTTCGGCTCCCCCTCCGATATTTGATCTAACATATGGTCCTCCAGTTTCTGTCAAAGGGCAATTTGTGCTGTCTCAAGATGGACTTTACTACGATTCCAGAGGAGGGGGTCTTCCTGTCGTAGAGGGTACCACGTTGGATGCGTCAGCTTGGGAGTTGGAGTACGCTCCTAATCTAGGAGGTAAGGGTGTATTCTATGGAGATGAAAGGTTGGGGGATCTCAAGAATACTGTTTTCAGTCAAGATTATATTTCTAATTCTGAGGAAGTGGCTAAGTATTACGATTCCGACGACATCCTAGAAAACCTCGAGAGAAACAAGGCTAGGCAGATTTCTATAGTATCAGGTCAGATAAGTGATTTATTGGCTTCAGGATTGGCTACTCATTCGGCTATGGTTACGAATTACTATAGTAATATTGGTGCTGTTGCAGCCGCTTACGATTCTAAAATTAGAAAAAGAAGAAAGCAAGTTCAGCTGATTGCTCTTTTTGCTTCAGACATCTATAGTTTTACCGAGGCCGAGATTGGCAGTCCAAAGAATCTCGGTATAGGAGATGGAATTCTTATTGAGTACAAGACTACCTCTATGGAATCCGAAGGTTTTTGGACCCCAATAGAAAGGGTTCCTGTTAATGATTTTACTTTCTTAAAAGGAAAGCCAGTCCGTCTCACCCTAGAAGATCAGAGGGATATAACACTATTTTCTGAGGATTTGGACGATTCTATTTTGCCGATAGTTCCTAAATTTCTAGTCTCAGAACCTCAACCTTTTTCTGTTTTAGACAAATTTTCTATATCTCCGACACCTATAGGAGAATTTCCTATCGTAGACGGTTCTTCTTATGTCAGTGGGTCAGGGCCTTTTGTGCTATCTCTTGAGGACCGGATTGTAACTGATAGCTTGGTTTGTGCGTATAATTTCCTCAAGCCTGATGTTGTGACGCCCTCCTCGTTAGAATTTAATCTTGATAATAAGGTTCCAGATTCTAGTGGGCTTTTGGATGCTCAATTAGTAGGTTCCGGCGTAGATTGGGTTTTCCCGTCAGGACTAGGGATTCCATATTTTAGAGGTACATTCTATAACTCTGATCAAAATGGCGCTCAAGAAGACGAATCAGCCCAGGGTGGTTCTTATGCAGTACTCCCAACAAATAAAGATTGGGCTGGCACGGAAAACATCTTTGCTTTGTCATCATTAAATGATGTTGGATATGACACAATTTATGACGCAAATGATGTCCCTAAGGGAGGTGGCTTTTCTTTTGATTTCTGGGTTCATGTACCAACTCTGAATCAACCATCTATGAAGGACTATCACAGGTATCGTCTTCTTGTGGCAAATGAAAACAGTGGTGGTAAGTTACGAACATATTTTATACTTCCAGATAAAATTGCGTGGTATATAGACCCCCTCGGTCAGACTGTTAAAAAGAACCGCACAGACAGGGTTCATGGGCTGATAATGGGGTTTAGAGAAGCCAGAGATTTTAGAGAGGATACGGATCTGACTGCTAGTGGAATTGAATTTATTATTCAACCAACTGTATCTCAGAACCAGAAGGAGGGCAACGCAGCGAAGGCATGGGGTCATAGCGTTTGTCTTGTGGAGGATTTTGGGGAGACAGGCCCCGAAGCAGGGACTAATGTCGTTCAAACGGCCTCTTCACTAACAGAGTTAGGGGTAGTGGCACAAGTTTCCAGTACTGTAAACGGGGTGACATTAAGTGATGTTAGTTCTACTTTCATGCACATGTGCGTTAGCTTTGATTACCAGGCTAGTAAATTAAGAACTATGGTTGATGGCGAGGTGTGGAATGAAGTTAACATGGCTAGTTCCCTTATGATAGGGTATGCTGAATCTTTACTCGTTCCCTCTTTCGCCAACGCTGAAGGCTCAAATCCAGCATATTTCGAGGAAAGTTGGACAACACCTTTGCTTAATGGATTTCCTTATAACGGCCCATCTGTAAATTTAGAAGGTACGACTTTTACTCCTTGGATCATCGGAGGGGGTTTTACGGACGGGATACCTTCCAGGGGTATAGCTAATGAACCAGACTATATCGGATTTTTAGGATATAATACAAACGATATTTATTACGGCGACTCCCAATGGGGTGACACAGGCTCCTGGGAAAAATCACAACATGGTAGGACTTTGAATCCTGTTACTAGTACTAGGTGGCAAAGTGGGCTTAATGGATATATGGGAAGTTTCAAGGTGTACGGAAAAGCCCTAACTAGTACTGAGGCCAAGCAAAATTTTGACGCTCAAAAAGGATTCTTCAAAAATATTGTAACATGATATCAACACCACAGAGAATTGATTTTTTAACGACTTCTAAGTTTACACCTATTCTTGGAGTAGGATTTCCTGTAGTGTCCGGGACCGGAGGTTATTTTACTGCTACACAGGGAATGACTTCTATTTCCGCCAGCCTCAAACAACTTATTCTCACCAACAAGGGGGAAAGGGTTATGATGCCAAATTTTGGGACTAGTATTCGTTCGTCCGTTTTTTCTCAGATGGATGAAACTAGGAGAAGAGAGCTAAAAGAAGAAATCCAATCTGCCGTTGCTACTTATGAACCTCGAGCAATACTGAGAAATTTGGATGTCTCTTTTGGGGACACACAACACCAATTGACAGTATCTATTTCTTTCTCCACGGCAGAGGACATGTCAACGACACAAATAGTGGAGATTAAATTATAATGGCACAAAACGACAGTATTTATGGAACTAGTGCATTTGACGGAACCGTTAAATCTGATTTCCTTGCCTTGGGGATAGTACCTGAGAACTTACGCTCAGAGTTTATTGATTACTCAACTGCTGATTTTTCGGAGTTTAAGACGTCACTTTTAAATTATTTAAAAGCGGTCTACCCTCTTGATTATACTAATTTTGTAGAATCAGACCTTGGAATTATGCTAGTAGAGTTGTTCTCTTATCTGGCTAGTGTTATATCTCTTAAGTCTGATCTGCTCGCAAATGAGCTCTACTTACCGACTGTACAGACTGTTGGCAATTTGTCCAAGCTATTAAACTTGATTGGCATTTCTATGAAAGGGCCTATTGCGAGTAAAGCTACTGTCAAAGCAACTCTAAGCCCTCCTGATAGTGTGGCGACCGGACAAACCATAACAATCCCCCTCGCTAGTAGGTCGTTTTCTGTTCCTAATAGTAAAGATGGAGGTGCTCTGTTTTTTACTCTCTATGAGGTTAATACCTCCACTGGGGAAATTGACTTAGATAATCCAGATATTGTTTTGGAATTTGCTGATTCTGCGGTAGGAGGGACTGAGTTTGCTAATCTTGTTTTGTTGGAGGGAGAGCTTCGCACTGACACCGGAACGTTTTCCGATTTGAACACTATTAAATCTTTCTCTATTACAAACCCCTCCATAGTAGAGAAGAGTATTACAGTTTCTGCTAACACTGGCAATACTTACAAGGAAGTTGACAACTTATTTCTAGCAGAGGATGGAGAGGATAAAGTATTTCAGAAAATCTACAATGATGACTATTCGTGCACGGTTATTTTTGGTGACAACACGCGAGGCAAGTCTCCAGCAGGTGGGGTGAACTATAGAGCTTTCTACAGGATTGGAGGGGGTTCTAGAGGTAATGTCCCAGCAGGTACTATAAATTTGAATGTGGCAGCTACTCATTCTACTAAAGGCTCTGTAACTATTAACATTCAAAATTCTACTTTCGCTGCTGGAGGAGCAAATGCCGAAACCGTTGAACATGCCAAGAGATGGGCTCCTTACTTTTTCAAGACTCAATATAGAGCTGTCACTGGAGAAGATTACACAGCATATGCTAATCAGTTCGTAAGTACTGTAGGACAAACGGCAAAAGCTCAAGCTGTTTTGAGGAGATCTGGCGCTGGCGCTAACATGATTGACATTTATGTTATTTCGAAAGCGACTGACTTGCAGGTTCAAAGAGCGACTCTCCCCTTTAAAAGGGAGTTATTAGCCTACCTTAACAAGTATAAGATGATTACAGACGAAGTGACCATTGTGGATGGGCTTGTTAGAACTGTGGACCTGGTCCTAACTATTTTTGCTGATAAAGAGTTTCAAAACTTTGAAGAAAGTATTAAAAGATCTGCGGCAGATAAAGTTATAAATTTCTTCAGTGTAGATAACAGATCTTTCGGAGAAAGAGTAAAATTGTCTGATTTGCAGAGAGAGATTTTCTCGGTTCAAGAGATTAGATTTTCTAACATAGATAATTTTACAGAAGATATTAAATTGGACTTTAATGAAATAGTGCAATTAAACAATGTCGAGATAAACATCGAGTACGTGTAACATGGTTCGAAGGGCAGGCTTAGGATCACTCGGGAAGAGCAAAAATTACTATCAGTATAATTATATTGATGTAGTGCAGAAGCTCGTACCTTCAGTATACCAGGACACCGACGCATCCATTTTCGGACAGGAAGAGGATATCCTATATTCTGTTTTGGGGAAAGTAATACTTGCTGCGAAGGATGCTTTAACTCTTATCCCTCTTAGCGCCACTGCTCCAGCTTATACTCTGAGTGGTATTCAACAGCAGTTTATCCCTAGAAACAATATGACCGATATTGAGCCTTATTTATTTGAGAATAAAATTCTTAAGGCTTTTGGAAGGAGATTATCTGATTTTAAAAGTATAACTGATTGGTCGAATTATGTTTCTGGGACACTACTTCCAAGTATTAAACTTAATTATCCGTCTGCGTCCTTTGTGTCTGGAGTTAAGGCTAACATTAATGCGGCGGTTAGCAGTGCAGGTGCAGCTCATCAATATTTGATTGATAACTTATCTTGGGTGTATCTCCTCAATTTTGAAGGTCCGGATCAGTCCACTTTGAGTGGTTTTGACCCTTCCACTATTTCAAAAGATCTTTTAGTTAGTTCTACGTTCTTAGGTAAAAGTATTCAAGAGGTTGATGGTGTCAAAGGGTTATTCGAGTATATCTGGAGAAATAAAGAGGTACAAACTGCATCTGGGATGAGGTACATTCCTCCCGTTTTTAATCAAACGAGTTCTACTGTGTCAGCAAATATCTACGCGTCAGGCACACAACTTTTAGATGGGTTGAAAACCCTTATAGGAGTATGGTATAATCCAAACGATGATGCCTCCACGGAGCTACAAACACAATTAGAATTGTTGACATCCTTGGGGACTTACGACTCTAAAAAAATAACTGCGGGACCTTTTCAACGATTTTTAAAGGCTCTTAGTTTTGCAGTTTATGATGTTAATTCCCTTGTAGATGATATAGGTACATTGTTAGATGTGGATAGGTGTGATAAGAGATTTCTCAATTACTTGGGATCTCTTATAGGATGGAAAGTGCTTACCGGGGACATCGATAGATGGAGAGGTCAACTCAGGCAGGCGGTCTATCTTTATAAGGCAAAAGGAACTCGTAAAGCCTTAGAGACTGCTGTATCTTTAATGTTTCCAGAAGCAGGTTTCAATGCTGCTGATGCAACCGAAGAAACGTGGGAATCTTACATCCCCAGATTAATTTATTATCTTATTGCCACTGAGTCTAAAGTACTAAATGATCCAAACTATGACCCCACCTCTTACGATTCCGGTGATCCTAACAATCCGGCAACTACGGTTTCTATTAATGGCGTTAACGCCGTAAGCTCCATTGAAGGTGATCCACTATTCGATAGTGATGACCACGACAACAACTATAGGTTCGCTACGGATTACGTTTTGGATTCCTTACAACACGCAACCAACGCTATAACGATAAATGGTGTTCCATATGCAGCCAGTTCTTGGGACCCAGATGGAAATGGAGAACCGTTTGCTGGGTTTGAACATAGAGGAGCTTTTGTTCCAGTCCCCCCCTGGGAAAATGATAGATTTTACGATACGACTTACACTACGATGACACAGTTATCGTATGTGTCAAGTTTGTTGTCAGAGAACCGAAGCAACGGAGGTCTTGAAGTTCCTTTGGAATATGTAAAAGGGTTTACACAACATGTTCTAGACAACAACTTAAACTCTTCCATGATGGCAGGTCTTAACCTAAAATGGAAGTTCTACACAACTAGTTCAATACAACCTCCTAATTTCGATACTGTAGTCAGTGGAGGACGAGCGAAGGACATCAGTCTAAAAGACTACTGGAACTCTAAAGGGTCTACGCTGTTAACCATCATAGAAACAAGTGCTCTAACCCAATCCCTTTCTCCGGGAGTGTCTGGAACCATAGATTATAAAGGAGCTGCGTCAGGAGATTTTTCCTACAAAGCCGACACAGATGAGATTGTATATGTTGTAGGTCAGATATTTAGACAGTTTATCCCCTTTCACGCACTTGTTAAATTTTATGCTATTGATGACTTTCAAGATCGGGCAGATGTAGCAGGGAGCGGTAGCAGAGAAGGATTTGTATACGCAGCTGTCAAAGATAATCTTGTTGACCAAGATGATCAAATTCTGAGAAATTTCGTATTGAGTGGGTATGTTGCATCTTCTGTCACTGGGTTGGACGCACCTAGTTCTAATAGGAGAGTATTCACGGGGGTTCCAAGAACATCTAGAAGAAGAAGGAATTTGGAATACATTATCCCTGGGGCAGCGTACTATAGAGACGGAAAATCTATGCCTATAGCAAGGGCGTTTGTCGGTTCCAGCACAGAAAATCCAGGGTATGCATCTTCGGTCATAGATTACGGTACTGGGCCTGAAGGAGGTCAACTAGAGGTAATATTCAGTTCTGTAAACAACTACATGAATGTTAGTTCCTTCATTCCTTTGGGGTATAATTTTTCGACGGGTAGTTACTTCTCTACGAAAGGACCTGACGCTTGGATATATGATACTTCTAACTTCTTAGCTCTTTCTGGTTTGAATATGCAGGAGCAAGGTGCCGCGACCAGAGCTAGACTTGCGGACACCAGTGCAAGCTACTATGGTATCGACGTGTCCAGCACTTACCCTTGTCGTGCTCTTGGATATGTAAGTGGGATTTCACTGATGGGCCCCCTGGATAGAACAGCTATGGATTACTCCACATGCGCCATTTATGGAACTGTCTTAAGAAATCAGACGTCTATAGATATGGTTCCTTCATTAGCTCCAAGTAGCATTGCGAATGTTGTTCTAGGCTCTCTCTTCTGGGACCTGTGGCAGAAGCACCAGAGATACTTTGGAGGTACTAATTTCAATTACATCTACGATGCGTACTCCGCATCCGGAGCCTTAGAAAGGTTTTCGAGAGCAGGAGGCAGGAGCCTTGGGGCTCAGCTAGAAGGCCCAGGATTCTTTAACAGTAATTTTGCCGTGCAAGGTCTTTTGGCTAAGGGAGATTTTGGGTCCGCCTCAGCATTCAAGGGGGAACCAGACCTTATTTCCAAATACCCACAATGGAAAAATATAGTTGCCAAAGAGGAAGCTGCAGGCAAAGAGTACGAAGCTTTCTCTGGCGACATTGTCAAAATACAATCTCCTGTTTCTTTTGGTGCTAAGGCTAATGAAAATTCCCGGGTTAAATACCCTGACTATGCAGACACAAGCTCCTCCAGATGGGCAATGAATAGTGTGGTAAGTGGCGTATCTTTAGTAGGAAGGGATGAGCCTGATGCAAGACCCTCTTGGGCTGTCTACAACACACACCAGTGGGGATCTTTCAACACTTCTTCCAATGCTACTAATGCGCTTGGAGAGCTTCCCGGAACTATTTCTTTGTTCAATGAAAAGAGGAGCGAATCTCCACCTAATATGACTGCCAACAAGAGCAATGCAATTGGTATACGATTTTCTTTAAACCAAGGAAGAGAATACTTAGCAAACCCTCAGTTTAGGTGGAAATCTGCAACTACCAATGCAAATGCTAAAGGCGAAGAAACCGACACACCGTGGAAGAGTAATCCAAGCGCAAGCGGGATTTCTGGATGGGCTCTACAAGGAGCCAACACTAGTAAATACGATGGAACTGAGTGGCATACGGGAGACCTGTGGACAGGGGAGAATGTATTTGCATCGGCAGGGTATTTTTTGTCCGGTATAAATCCTGACACTGATCAATATTATCTTTCTGCAACGGCTTCTGGAGCTCCTCTCTGGAGGGGACAAAGATCTTCATACATAAGATCCCAGAAAGGCACAAACCACGGTGGGGAGAATGCTAACCTATACGGACTTGTTCCAGGGAGGAAATACAAATTAACCGTTCAGTTCATGACTAGAGATGCAGATGCTAGTGGTGTCTCAGTCGTTCTGAAACGTCAAAACCCTGATTCTAACGGAAGGGACACCCTATTTAATCGCTCTGGAGGGTGGTCTGTCGGAACAAATGAGAATAACACATGTCCAGTCTTAGCTCCAGGTAATAATCAAGGGTTATTTAACACATCTTCCTTGGACATTAATGTAAGTTCTACTTTCCTCCCTTATGACAGATATGACCTGCAGATAGCCCCCATAGGTCCTAATAATGGATCGTGGGTAGAAAGAATGACTAGGTACTTTTTTAAGGAAATAAAACTTGAAGAATACGATACAAGCCCTACAAAGAATAGGCTAATCCCAGAGAAAGACTATGAGCTCTCTGTTAGGTTTAGGCATCATCCGAATCCTAACGATGACAACGCTTTAATAGGCATTAGGATTAGGGCGGATAATATCCCAGTCAACTGGAATAATACGGAAAATGGATACGATTCAGAACATCAACCATTTTTCAAAGGAAAGGGAAATTCCCTCGCTTTTGATATCGTAGACAATCAATGGAAGAACATTATAGAGTCAGATTATCGATATTGGGATCCGGGAAATCCTGGCGCAGGAGGACTTAATAATGACACTGGTAGATTGAAAAACTTGTATTATGAGTTTAAGATGGATTCTGATTTTATCTCTACTGATCCTAATGACAGTGACTGGAAAATAGTGACTATCCCTTTCAACACTAAAAATAATAATATAAACTCTCCAGACCAGTGGGACGATTACTCCACAGGTACATATAAAAAGTTTATATACAAAAATGGGAAACCCTTACACAACGTGGATACTGTGTACCACGTGGAAGTAGGAAAGTTTAGCTTTGATGAATATAATACTCCCGCGTCAGACAGAACTTTTCTTACAGTAGATAAAGTGTCCTTTAAACTTAAAAATTCATACGATGAGTTATTAAATTTTTACAATTTTGAGGGGTTGGATAGTCTTTTCAGGAAATTTGATCTCCAGCTTTCTGGAGATTCTTCGAGGAACAGCTACTACTCAGCTAGTGCCTATCAAACCAGTGGAGGGTCCAGACTGTCCTATGAGGAAGAGTACGGAAATATTTACTCCGGAACGGTAGATACGACAAATATTTATGGTGACGCTAGCGGAGTAGTGTACAATTTAACAGACGACTAATGAGAGGATTCGTAGAAATATATAAAGGCAGAGATGACGACATGGAGTTGCTCCATGCCGATGACAATATCATTGTAGACGGAGCTAAAGAACATATTGCTGATCTCCTGACTTTTATCCCTCCCCCCACAAGAGCGCCGTACGATCTTTCATCAACCGCCAGAAGTAACAGAAACAGTTATCTTCCAGCATCCGCTTCTCTAGACACTTCTAATTTCAATGTTAGGGGGATGACCATAGGTTCAGCTCGTGGTAATTACGATTTCCGTAATTCTAGGATTACCCCGTCAGCTTCTGAGGAATTTCAAAACCATAAAGGATTCTACCACCTACTTCCTTATGTTAATAACCATGACTACAGGTCTTATTCGTGGAATGAATATTCTCCGTTTGCCGAGAAAGTTGAATTATTTGGAGATAACAAATTTGAGAGTGTGGGTTTTGATATCCTTAAACAACACGGTCAAAACATTCTCGGAATAAATAATGTAGGAACTTTCAACAATTTTACCCGTGTCCATGACTATCTTCTCTTGCCGGAGGGTTGGACCGGAGCTGCTCGGTATGAAGGTGATTACCTGGGACCTGGAGCTAACGGAAGAGGGCTGCGGCTAAAGAATGTTATTGCAGGTGGCTGTTGGGCCGAGCTTCTTCGGGGTTCGCCGCCGCAAAGAATAACAGAAATTGATCAGACTTATAAAGTGACATGGGATTTTCTGGCTTTGGACAACAATTCCCAGAGGATGCTCATGTGGGATAATCAGTGGGGTGGTACTAGGATGTACCCATCCGATTACACCACTTTAGGACCTTGCTCGCATACGTTTAGCCCCAAAATATCTTCTCACTTGCTGGCGTGGAGTGGCATGTTTCGGTTCGGGTTTGGAAGTACTCTTGAGGGGACAGGTGCTGATATAACCATAGACAATATGAAATTGTACAAGATGACGAACCCTCCATTCGGTTCCTCTCTCTTTGCAGTCTCTGCGGCTGATTTCACTCAGTCTCTTGGTGCTGAGCCTGAGTCTCAGTGGGAAGAAGACCCAGTCTACGATGAAGACCCATACAAACAAATGAGACCCAAAAACTGGGTAGTTGAAAATGAGGATTATGAAAACTGGGAGAACGGAGATAAAACAGGTACTATAAACGATCCAAGCATACCGATGAGCTATGTATCTTGTGTTAACATATCGACTGAGTGGGGCAGCCCCGCATATGTCTCTGGTCTAGTATTTAATCGGTGGGTCGGCGATGACCCACTAACCACTGGAGTCAGTTCTTTAGGTATGTATTTCGATCCCGAAGAATCTAGACCCGACGGCTGGAATGAACTTAGCGCAGGCACTTATAAACTGAAGTACACATTCCTTGGAAGCAACGAAGCTAACGGTTATCAGCTGTATGTCGATAATTATCCCGGGGGCAATCCCGTAGATGAAAACACTGACTCACAAGAGATTGCATTTTTAGATACTACTCCTGGAACTAAAAACTCTTATCGCTCAGTTTTCGCATATGATGGGGATCTCACTAGAGAGATAGAATTCACCGTGGACGAGCAAAGTGAAGGCAGACCGTTTGGGATATGGGCTAATAAGTTCTTAGATCCAGGTGGTGGAGCGGGAAATACTATACCCGTTTATTGTGGTATATGCCACCTTAGACTATACAGGAGGGTTGGGGAAGATGCGATAGACCCCCATTGGGAATTAATACTAGAAGGATCACCCTCTTTTGGTAATGACACGTCCGGACCTGGATTAGATTTTAAATCTTCTAATGTTGGAGACCAAGCTATCCTCCGTCAAAATATAGAACTTAAAAAAGGAAATTCCTATAGATTTAATATAACTGCATCCGGTAGTGATCCTGTAAAGATTAGGTTATACCGTCAGAGACATACTCACATTTCTGACCCTACAGAACCTTTTGATTTTAAATACAATGCATTTTTAAGTGCTAGACAGGCCCTTGATGCATCTACTGGTCTATACAGGGATACAGGAAAAATAATCAAGCTTACGGGAAATCGAAGTACTCATACCGTAGATTTCAGAATACCGGAAAACCCAATTGATACTTCTGCATACTCAGAAGATGGGACTTCTTACTATTGGGAGATAATACTCCCTGCCGATGCTTCCGATTTCCTTTCAGATATCTCTATTGATAATGTGGATTTAATCGATTTGGAACAGGAAGTTCTTCGAAACGCTAGTTTCACTGAGACGGAGTCCATAATACCTAATTCCGAGCTGCTTAGAAAGACATTAGCACCTTCGTATGGAGCGAATCCCAAAGGCTTAAAAATTCTTGGTGTTTACGATTTTTCCGGCACTCCAGACAATATAGATCTGTGGAGGGGCGCAGCCCGAGATGTGGTATCTCCTATTGATAAGAACACAACTTACCCGAATGTACATCAATGGAATAGACAAACACACAACCCAAAGGTTATTACCCCTAACGCTGCAAGCATAACAACATCAGGAAGTGTAAGTTATGTTTTCTCTTCAGTGGGGTTATCAAGTGTCCCTGACGTGGGGTATGTTGACATTAATTGTCTGAACAGGGGCTCTGTGGCTCCTTTAACCACTAGAGCTCATTTAGGCGCAGAATTTCAAATAAAGGATTTGGGAATGTTCACCGATAGTTTGGGCACTTTGGCGAATTCACTTGGTGACAAAAGTAGAAATATCCCAATGCAATTATCTTTCTGGTATAGCACAGAGAATCCTGCTGCTGATAAACCTCTCACAGTCACCTTGTGGGCAACAGACCCACAAGGTGCAAGACACCATTATGGTTTTTCTGCGTGGGATCCAGGAAACAGCGGTGGATGGAACCAGAGAAACATGTGGCATGAATCACCGCTTGGTACAGGAGGAAATTATTTAACCGGTCCAGGTACAATTCCAAAAACGGGGCAGGGAGAATGGAAAAAGATTTCTACCTTAGTAAACTTGACTCAGGATATGTACGAAAATCCGGAAGATTATAAATTTGACTTACGTTTCCGACCTCTAGGACAAGGTTCCAATTGGAGGTCAACTTACATCAAAGGAATATCTTTCGGTCCTATTCCCGGATGGAGATATGGATACCTCGGACCTAGTAGTACAGCAGGTATTTCAGAAGGAGACGCGCTCATTTTGGATTTGTTTTCGCATACCGACTCAGGAACTGGTATCTCAGATTCAGGGGAATTGTTTATAGGAGCTACATTTAGCGGAATGGTTCCAGCAGGAGTGTCCCCTCAACCACAGTATAGTTTGATTGTAAAATACAAAACTAAAGCGGGGGTTACTGATGATACAGATGTTTGTAACCTTCAATTATCAGGGGTAACAGGCTCGGGGTGGGCAAAATGGCATTATAACTGGGGAAGGGAACAAAATAGGTGGGAAGCCTGCCCCCCAAGCATAGCAAGCAATATTAAGCAAAAACTGTCAGGGACTAATGGTTCCTTTGTAACAAGCTCGTTGCCTATAACTGGTATGAATCAAGAGGTTGGTGGTCACGGTCCACTCTTCACTAATGTCCATCAGGAATTTTTCCTACGAATAGGTTATGAAATGGACGTCCAGATTGAGTTTGAATCTATAAAACTAATGCAAACATCCAGATCTGGGTATACAGGATCTTTTAATAAAGATTCCTTGAATCCTTCCATGCCAACTCGAGAGCAATTCGACTTTACCCAGGATAATCCTTTCTGGGCGGATGGGGTCATGACTAAGTTCGATGTTTCTGCTATTCAAGTGGATTTCATTCCCTCTGGATATGTCAATGGTCTCGATGAAGGAGGTTATGTACAGGTTATTAACCCTGTGGACATACGAGCAGCTAAAAGTGGTATTCACTTTATGAAGACACAGAGAGATCTGGGTATTGTTCAGGGAGATATAGTAACTGTATCTTATGGGCAGTACGATGGAGGTACCTCCACATATCAAAGCTTGGTCATAACCGTTTGGGATCCTATTCAAAAAGAACAATCTTGGTGGAATGGTTCTGATTGGGTAAATTCCGGTTTTGCCACCGTACTACTGAGTGGCAATGAAGTTCCCGCTACTAGCGTTAGCGGAAATTATCCCTTCCTCGAAAGACAGGCTTCTGGGATACCAATTCAAGGTTCTCAGTTCCATGATGACACCAGATGGAAGGTTCAACTATACACTGCTAACGAGGCTGGAGGAACCCCTCCCTTTGTTCACAGGAGATCTCCTGTAAAAATATACAAGACGGGAAGAATGGTGACCGTCGCAGATGGCTCCGTAGTTTTCAATCAAGATATTTCCTACGCTAGTTCTTTGCCAAATGTGGACATATCACCCATGGATAGAACTCTGCAACCTGCATCTCTAGATGGTAGCGGACCTGCTAGGATGGGACACTTTTTAAATTCCATAGAATTCTCTGGAGCTCCTGAGTCCTCCGGTTTAAAACTAGAGCAGGTTATTCAAAATGGCTGTTTCTTGCCGGGTAGTGGATTAGAGTTGGGCAAGTATTCTTTCGGTCATACAGACAAAGACACCGTTAATGCATTCTCCGGAATAGTTAGTGGGATGTTAAATCAGCAGAGTGTGATTAACAGCGACGGGTATATTATGGAGACTCCAGGGTCCGTTAGTGCATATACAATTAAGGATTCTAGCGCGGGTTATGTAGTATCAGCAACCCCCGTTTCTTCAACTTATGGTTTGAGTGCGTACAATAGCAATCCTGCTAAAGGGATAAATGGACGAGAGGTTAAGTACGTTTTGACTTTGACAGCAAATGATTGGAGGTTCTTGGACTACTACTACGGAGGTCTTGGTAACATAGGATTACATGTTTTTGATTTTCCAGCCACAGCTAAGAAATTTGCTGGAGAATTATGTAACGATCAAGTACCCCAACCATTTCTAAACAGAGATACAGGGACTCCGTATGGAACCCCAGGTAACATGGGAGCAGGAGGTAAAACTTCCCTATATAATTTGACAGATGCAACAAAAAACCCAGTGTTTAAATTATTTGCTAAGAAAATTTTCCAACCAGGAGGATTAAAGCTGAATCATGTTGACTATAATGATTTTATAACTATTGTTTGGGGTATCAAATTCTAATGGCTACAGAAATACGAGATTCGATTAATCCTACAGGACATCTTGAAATTACTAAAATTTACAAGAATGGACGGCATGAGGTAGTGTATTCCAAACACAATATCATAACTGTTGGTATGGGAATAACCTTGTCTGAATTATTTGGGGCTGCCATTGACAGCAACACAGCGGTAAACTCCTTAGAAAGTTATAAAATTAAGTATTTTCAGATCGGAACTGGTGGCGATAGTGTGTCCGCTACAAGTAGCCTAACTTCTTTAAAAACTGCATGTTCTTTGGGTCAATATGGAGTGCAAACAAGTTTAGCAGTCGTTCACCATAATCTGTGGCAAAATGGATCTGTCTCCCAAGCTGCGTTTGCTACGATAGAGGACGCCTACATGACAAAATCTGGGAATTCAGGTGTTAGTTTTAAATTTGACATAGGAGCAGAATCTGCTAATGGAGTAGCCATAGATGAGCTCGGCCTATTTAGTTCGGACCCATTCAGAAGGATGTGGTCTACTGATCAGGTCAGATCCTCCCTGCTCTGTGCTTACAGAAAATTTCCTGAAATTACTAAAAGCTCTGATTTTTCGCTTTCCTTTAAATGGACA
>Ga0209349_1000769_pt1 | contig 16043 bp, 22 predicted proteins | sample ETNvirnome_2_130_FD_184067 | JGI IMG/M metagenome (GOLD analysis project Ga0209349, IMG submission 184067) | Marine viral communities from the Pacific Ocean - ETNP_2_130 (SPAdes) (version 2) | ecosystem: Environmental > Aquatic > Marine > Oceanic | place: Pacific Ocean | collected 2013-06-22
ATTTTCTAAGTGTACTTAAAAAATTTCCTTTCCATCCAGTGTTAGCCATTCCAGGTATAAATTTACCCATCAGTTGCGGTGCAAACATAGATAAAGCTGCTAAACCTATTGGGCTTTTTGCAATTTTTTTAATACTTTTAAATGGTTTTGTAATTGACTTAACTAATTTACCTAAAAAGTATCCTTGTCTAAGATCCGTGATCCCTCCACCAGCATACCCAGTTCTTCCACCGTCAGCTAATGTTAACATATTAGTGCTTTGGTTAAATTGATTAGAAGGTAGATTAGAATAAAAATTTGATGCGCCTGGTATATAATATTGATTTGTAGAAGCTAAACCAGTAACTGGATCTGTAGGAATTGTTGGATCTTCTGCTTCTGCTTCTGCTGCTGGTAATGATGATGATGCTGTTTGAAGAGGATATTGACTTGTGATTCCTTGACCGCCTCCGCCACCTGCTGGTTCAGGACCTGTTAAAGTATCAGCATAACCTAATTTATTTAACATAAGCTTAGTATCTGGATTATTCCATTCGTCTTCATCCCAATCTTCCCAGCCCCAGTCATCAAAAACAAACCCTCCAGGATGTGGATTTTTTTTTATGTAATTCTCTAAAAATCTTTTTCTTCTCCATGCATTATGCTTGTTTTTAGCTGCGTTAAGAATTGCAAGTGAGGGTGTTAAAAATTTATCTTTAGCTTTTTCTAATGGTGATTTTTTTTCAACTACATCTGTTCTTTCGTTTATTCTTGGATCGTCTATAGCGAATTTTTCTCCTCCACTCATTACATAAGGTGCTTCCTTTTTATATGGTGCTGGTGCTTGACCTTTTGGCGCTGCATATGATCTTGCTTGATAGCTTTGTCTTCTATCATCTGCATCAGTAAAATTAGAAGATTTGTTAGAAGATTTTGATGGAGAAGGACTATTATAAACTCCACCATAATTATAGTCGTCTCCTTTATACCCCGGTCTTGAACCGTCTGCATTTTCTTTAACAAGTTGCATGACTCCACCACCTGCAGCCATGGTCCGTGGTTCTTGCATCATGCCTTCTATACCTTGAGGTTGAGAACTCATCTGTGCTTCAGACATAATTTGTTCTATAAACTGTTGCATGGACATTGGCTCTAATCCTTGTTCTTCCATTTCAAATACATATTTATTGTACTCTTCTTCTAGTTGAGCCATTTGCATTTCTTGTGGTGATTTAGGTCCTTCATTACCTGAGTAAGTAATGTCTGGTGCTCCTGCGTCTAGTGATTCTAATCCTGTTTTCATATAATTTTGTATGTTAATTTTAAAAGCAGGATTTTAACCTGAGGGTTTCTAACATTACTTGTTTTTGTCAAGTAAATCAAGTCTATGTTGTAACTATTCTAGGTTTAATTTCTAGAGCAGACAATACAACATGTAATCTATTAGCCGTTGCTGCAGTTACTTTTATAATCTCACTTTCTGCAACCACTAAAGGCTGAGATAGTAATTCTGATGTTCCACTGGCCGAGATTGCCTTAACGCTAAATAGGCTAAAAACAGCACTATCCGTATCTGTAATAGTAACTGTTATTGTATCCGCGTTCCCTGAATCTTCAGACACAAGGATTGATTTAATCACAGCAGTTGTAGCTGTTGGTACCGTGTATAAAGTCGTAGCTGAGGTAGATGTTAAATCTACTTTTTTATTTACAAATGTATTAGCCAAAGAAATATGCCTCCGCTTCTGCTTCGTCTTTTAAATCTTGTTGAAAAGAAGTGTTTAATTTTTGTATCACACTATCAATATCCCTAACAAATGATTGTTGTATCTGTTGATCGTATTCCTCTAGTGGTTGTGTTAATGATTGTACAATTCTAGCCATTATATATCCCTGCTTCTTCCCATTAAAGGTTTATCAATTATTCCACCTTGTGCAAAAGAACCCATTTCAGCAGCAGTACCTTTACCTCCCATAAAACCTTTATTACCACCATGAGAAGATTGATAACCACCAGTTTTGTTTTTCTTGTTTTGTGCTGCTTGTTTTTTTGTTGCAGCTTTTTGAGCTGCTTCTTTAGCCGCCGCTGCATCCGCTTTCGTTTTCGCTGCCGCCGCTGCATCTGCTAATTGTTTTTCTTTTATTTTTTTAAAAACGTCTGTTTGTTTTTTTATTTTTTCTTTTTGATTTAATTTTCTTATAGTTGAAAAAATATCTCCGACATCTAAATTAGTTTCATCAAAATTAAAATTTGCTCCACCCATTGATTTTAAAAAAGCATAAGCTTCAGGTGAATTAGTTGCTTTAGCATATTCATTGGCTAAAAAACCTAGACCTTGACCCACTGTAGCACCCCAACTTAATGGTGATGCATATTTTCCTAAAGTGGTAAGTGTGGGAACTGCTCCACCTAAACCACTAACTACTTGATTAGCCAATAATCTTGCGGAGGTAGGTCCAGTATATTTTGTACCTAATTTACCAGCTAGATTCATCATCTTTGTAGCTCCTTTAGGAGTTGTAATCATTTCTTTTCCAATTGCTCCTGTTGCAAAATTTTTAGATGGAAGAGAAAAGGTATTAGTAGGTGATGCCATTTTTATTTGACTACCATAACCTGCCGAAAAAGCTGGATTGTTAGACATAAATACTTGTCCAGGAGCAATGCTTTTTAAACTACCTGTTTTAAAACCTTGCGACTGTATTTGCGAAATAGGGGATTTTGTTCCATGATATGCTAATTGTACTGCCATTACCTTCTCCCGTCCGCTTGTATATCTAATCTAAAAGTTCCAAGTTTCCAGTGTTGTCCGGTACTTGTATTGTCAACCTTTAAAGATATAGCTCTTGCACGTGCTCTTGTGTCTATTTTATCTGTACTTGTAGTTGTAGTAAACGGACCTAATGAAGAACTTGCTTGTGCATCCGTTGGATAATTTTTTAAGTTTAATGTAACTCTTGCATCTCCAGTTTGTTGTAAAAAGTCTGGAAGCACTCTTCTAATTTTCATTATGTGTTCGCCATCTCCTCTTAAATCTGCGCCGCCTCCTTGTCCCATTGATATATCAAAATCACCTGATTCAATACTTGCAGCAATAGCAGTAGCTGACCCTGCTTTTATTTGATTAACTCCTGTTTCGTGTTCATAGTAAGTTGTAACACCGTCAGTGTTGCCAACGGTTGAATCACTTGTTGCACTTGAGTCGTATTCTGTTGCATGTGGTTTACCAAATATATGTGAATCAGACCATGTAGATCTAGAAAGTGAACTTGTAGTCCATACAGGTCGCTCTGGTGTTGAATCCATAAAGTTATAAGTTACTGATCTATTATTGGATGCAGCTCCACTACCTGGATAAAACCAAGTAACTTCACCAAATAAATTATTTAAACCTGCATAGATATGTTGTTTTGGAACTGTATTAATATCATCATAAACATAGTCTTCAACTAAACATGCTAGTGAATCTAGTTTACCAGTATATCTAAAGAAACCATTTTCTGACATCCAGTATGCAGAACCATCTACTTCAACAGCTGCATTCTTTCCAATCAATCCACAATTAGTCCCCACTTGTTGAAATGAAAATACAAAAGGCGCACCAACGAATCTCATAATAAATAAAGATGTATCGGTCCATACATAAATTGCATCCCTACCTCTAATCGCTGCAACAATCCGTGTTCCATCAGCCAGTCTTTGTGTACCAGAAGTATTAGTTGCAGAAGGTGTCCAAGAAGTTGTAGCATTAATTGATTCTTGATCTGACCATCTAATATACATATCATCCTGTGTTGATGCTGTACCAATTGTAGTTTCTGTTCCAAAAGCAATTAAGTGTCTGTCTGGAGTTGATACTAAAGTTTGTAATGATGCAGTAGGACAGTTAGCAACAATCGTTGCTCTAGTAGAAGTTGCGCCCGCTGCATTTGAATCCCATTCAAAAGTTGCACCATCAAAGATAGTTGCAATTAATTTATTGCCAAAATTATCCAGGGACCAAAGTCCTGGAGCCGTTACAATGTCACCTGTTTGTGATGCACCCCATTTAGTATAATCCGATGCGTCATAAACTGTTGCTCCATCAGAATGTGATGCAGCAGTTGTGTTGTCTGATCCTCTTGTTAGTCCTGATAAAGTGTCTGTTCCTGTAGTGTTTGAAGTGTATGCAATTCTTTCATTATCTATTAAAACTGTTCCTGTTGCAGGCATACCACCTGAGTCAGATAAAACTATACTAGTTGAACCTGAAGTTAATGCGCCATTTAAAGTTGCTGTAATTTCTCCAGCAACAGTACCGCCCCATAAACCTAAACCCCAACCAGCAGCTGATTCTTCAACTGCAGGTCCTATTGAATAAAAATGTTGAACTCTTACTCCACCAGAAGCACTAGCTCCTGATCCAGATTCAACGGACCCCATTTCAACAGTAATCGTTGTTGAAGTTGGAACGGATGTAACCATAAAATTAGTATCATCAAAATCATCGGAATCAAAATTAGAGTTTGTTGCGGATGAAAAATTATCTAAACGAATAATATCATACTTAGTAATATTATGATCAGATGCAAAAGTGATTGTAACTGTAGCGTCGCTTTGCGTTGTTGTAAAAGCGCTAGTTAAAGTTGTTGTAGATTTAATAGGAGTAATATCATAAAATGCTCCTCCTGAATATACATATAAAAATCTGTTTGTACCAATGGCTGCGTACTTAATTCCTGACGCATTAACAAAATGATGGAGTGCTGTATTTCTACCTGTTAAAGTATTATCTCCAAGTTGTGCCCAACCACCTATTTTTTCAGGTGATCCATATCTAAATCTAACATAATCACCACTAACCCATTGACCCTCGCCACCCGTTGAGGTAACTTGTTTATTGAATCCTGGCTGTATGTTAATTTTCTGCAGCATAATAGTTTATGCCTTATGGTTTAGTTGGCCATGTCGCGTTATTACATTTATCAACAGTGTCTTTACCAGCTGGTAAATCTCTTAAATCTTTACGATATGTTTTCATATCATCAGAAAGAGTTACATCAGATAAAGCGTAGTAATCAGTTTCAGCAAGTAATCTGTTTCTTTTAGATCTTAAATTAGCTAAAGCTCTAGCAGGAGCAGCATCTGCAACAGCTTTTTCTTCAGCGTCTCTAGCTGTTTCTTCTTCAGCTGTAAACTGAACTCTGTTTCCGTTTATGTTATGATATCTTGGCATAATTTTCTCCTTTGGTTGTTATGTATCATTATTATAGTATTCCGTAAAGGCAAATATCTCCGAGATCTATATTTCCACTATCAAACTTAAATTGAATTTCGTCAATTGCTGATGTTGTATTAAAGTAACCAGCTACGTAATTATCATTTACACTATTATTATCTTGATATGTGCTGTTGCGACTAATAAAATGTGTTACAAAAGTTGTGCTTGACGGATTGAAAAGATGTAAATATCCACTAGTACACTCATCATTACCATTACCTACACCACCAGAAGAAAATCTTTGAAATGCTGTACCTTGTGCTTGATCTCCAGAACCATAATAAGATACTCCTGATTCACTATCTGCTTCATCATGGTAAGCATAATGAAATGTACTTGTTATAGTTTCGTTATATCCACTACCACCAGCGGCATTACCTTGAAATGAAAATTTAGCAGCATTTGTAGCTGGATGTATATTATTCCAAGTAAATAAGTATTCCTTGTAAGTATCATCAAGAACAACATCACTTGTTCCATCAACAAAAGATAAAGTGCTATCACTAGAAGCTGTTAGCTTTTTAATAAATGTCATATTACCTAAACTTGTTATAGAACCAATAGCAGTTGCGTCCTTCACACCTCTATTATTTAATTTAACTATGCTCATTATGAATCCTTAATTCCATAGAGTTTTATTTTCCCAGAATCAATATTGCCACTATTCATTCTAAAAATAACAGCATCTACTGCTGATGTTGTATTACCATATCCAGCTACAAAAGAATCAATAGTTTGATTTGCACCATGATAAGTATTTATATCTGCCATAAAATGTTTAACAAAAGTTGTTGAACTTGGATTGTAAATAAATAAACTTCCACTAGCAGATTGATCATTATCGTTTCCAATATTATTTGTTAGAATTTGATCTCCAGTGCCTTGTGCTAAATCAAAACTTGCATTGTATTCTACTGCAACTAAACCATCTATTGCATAAGAATGATAAGAATAAAACCAACTGGTTGTTTTAGCTACATTATAATTTGAACCACTATCTATGCTCATATTAAATTGAAAATCTTCTCCATCACTTGCTGGGTGGATATTAATAAACTCAAACTTATAAATAGGATATGTGCTATCCAAGACTACGTCTGATGTTCCATCTACGAATGACAGTGTAGCACTAGAACTAGCAGTTAAAGTTTTAATATGTGTTAATGCTCCACTTGGCACTGAAGCAGCAGCAGTTACAGCACTTATGCTATTGTTGTTGTATTTAACTAATGCCATATAATTTTATTACTCCACTATCTATGTTGCCAGAATTAAATTTAAATTGCACTCTAGTTATAGCTGTTGTGGTATTAATATATCCTGCTGAATAAGAGGCTGTTGAAATATTATCTCCACCATTTATATTAGTTAACACAGTAAAATGTTTTACAAATGTTGTGCTAGATGGATTAAATAAATGCAAATATCCAGAGGTAGATTGATCATTATCGTTTCCTACACCATCTGAAATATCTTGAAACGCAGTTCCTTGAGCTTGATCTCTACCAGCAACATAAGATAAACCAGCTTGACTGTCTGCTTCATCATGGTATGCGTAAAAAAAAGTAGATGTTATGGTTTGATTATAGTTTGTGTTTGTTCCTGTATCTACTTGAAAACTAAATCTTTGATTATCTGTTGCTGGGTGAATATTTATAAATTTAAATACATAAGAATCATAAGTATCATCAATTCCAGATGTAAAATCTATTGTAGCTGAACTTGACGCTGTTTCGGTAGCTAACAAAGTCATAGCACTACCACTTAAACCACTTGGTTTAGTGTCGATTGCTGATAAGGAGTTGTTATTTGCGTATTTAATAGACATATTTTATGATACTCCATAAAGTTTAATTGTGCCATCAAAATTTCCACTAGAAGCTGCGAATTGAACTGCATCTATATCACTTGTAGTATTAAAATATCCAGCAATAAAAGTATCAACACTTAAATTTGCAGCATGATAATAATTTACTCTAGCAATATAATGTTTAACAAAAGTTGTACTGCTAGGATTAAAAAGCATTAATTCTCCTGACATACTTTCATCAGAACCATCACCCATATTTCCACTTCCAGCAGCACCAGCTAAACCTTGTCCACCAGTTCCTTGTGCAATATCATGTGAACTTTCATATTCTAAACTTGGTGTACTTCCATCTTCAAAATTTCTTGCTCTAAATACAGTTGTTGTTTGTGTTGCATTATAATTAGAACCAGCATCTATTGAACCTTTAAAAACTACATTTCTTTCATTAGTGTTTGTATGACAATTTATAAATTTAAAAACATAAATAGGATATGTGCTATCCAAGACTACATCTGAACTTCCATGAACGAATGACAATGTAGAACTAGAACTAGCAGTTAAAGTTTTAATAAGTGTCATAGCACCAGTTCCTGTAGCGTTTGATGATAAATCCATGTCGTATTTTATGCTTGCGTATGTTGCCATTATGCTATCCCGTAAAGTTTGAATGTGCCAGCGTCTATATTTCCACTATTAAATTTAAATTGAACAGCATCTATTGCAGCAGTTACATTGCAATAACCAGCTCCATAAGAAGCATCTGAACTATCATCATTACTATTAATGTTTGTATTAAACATAAAATGTTTTACATACGTTGTTGATGATGGATTAAAAAACCAAAGTTCTCCAGATGCACATTCGTCATTACCATTACCCATGTTTCTAGTCATTACTTGAAAACCAGTTTCATTGTGAAGAATATCTCCATTACCAGCCGATGGCGAAGCAAATGAAGTTGATGATCCACTTTCATCATGTTCAGCTTGAAATAATGTTGTAGTTTTACTTGCATCATAATCTGTACTACCATCTCTAAAACCTACACTAAATAAAACATCGTTATTAGCAGAGTGTATATTTATAAATTTAAAAATATATGTTCTATAAGTATTATCTAAAACTACATCTGATGTACCATCAACAAAAGAAATAGTTGAGTCACTTGAAGCAGCTATAGTTTTAATGTGAACTAAAGCACCACCTGATCCTGATGGTAAAGCTATGTTGTATCTAGAATCTTGATATGTTGCCATTATACTACTCCAAATAGTTGTATGGTTCCAGCGTCTATGTTGCCTGAAGCAAATTTAAATTGAATAGCATCTACTGCTGATGTGGTATTTCCATATCCAGCAGAAAAGCCTGTAATACAATAACCAGATGATTGAGTATTATTAACTGTTGCTATAAAATGTTTTACAAAAGTAGTTGATGATGGATTAAATAGACGTAAAGTTCCACTTACATTTTCATCATTATCATTTCCAGTTCCACCACCAACAGTTAATATTGAATATGATGTAGATTGTACTAAATCATCTCCTGTATCATAACCTATAGAGGCAGCACTACCAGCTTCATTATGTAATGCCGTAAATCCTGTTGTTGTTTTGGTAACATTGTAGTTAGAACCACTATCTATACTCATATTAAATGTAAGAGAGGTTCCATCAGTAGCTGGATGAATATTATTAAAAATAAATAGATACTCTTTATAAGTAGAATCTAAAACAACATCTGAGGTACCATCTACAAAAGATAAGGTAGCAGATGATGAAGCGGTTAAAGTTTTGATTAATTTAAGACCACCTTTACTAAAACCATTGTATTTGACAGCGTTATAATTAGCCATCTTACTTCTCTTTTAACAACCACCCTTGTGTAGAATCAACATACACAAGTGTAAAGGCTGCTCTTTCCGTTGCAACTGTTAAATCTGCTGAAGCACCTTGAATCTTGTGTGAATTTCTTCCTACTGTGCAGTTATTAGTATCAAAAGTTGCACCATAATCTATTATATGTACTTCATCCCCACGTGTTGCTGAAGATGGAAGTGTCATTGTAATTGCAGCTGAACTTGTATCGACAAAGTATCCTCGACCTGCAACCATAGTTGCTGAAGCTGTAGCGACTGCTTGCCAGTCTACTATACCACCAGTGTTCGCTGCAAGTTTTGGCTCAGTCACGGTCCCGTCCGAAGGCGTCCCGATGTCGAGCACGTTACCTAATAACATTACGAAGTCAATCGAGTCACCCGTAGCGAGATTCGAGGCGAACGTCAGAGTTGCACCTGACACAGAAAATGAAGTTACTGGTGCTTGTAAAATTCCATTAAGTGAAACCAACATATGATTTGCACTTTCAGGTGTTACATTTGTTGAGCTTACTTGTAATGTGTAAGCTGCTTGACCATTAACTACAGTAATTGCATCGCAGACTTGAAAGTTTCCTACTATTGGTTCTTTTCCTATATACATTAATTATTCCTTTGGATATTTATCTTTTGTTGTTTTAATTACTTTTTTCCATTCATCTATTCCATCATGATAAATTTTATCTAGTTGATCTTTTATGGATGGATATTCGTTTATTCTATTATTTAAAACTACTTGTAATGCTTCCTCTGTATTACCAGCTGTTTCGTATGATGCTAATTGTTCATCGCTTGGTTTTGCAATATCATAACTCCAAGAAGATATAAAATCTCCATTACCATCTGAATTGTTTTGCAAAGATACTTTTGTATCATCCCAAGTTTTTGAGTTAGCTTTTAAATAAAGTTTTGTTTTTGTGTGAAGTGATGCCATAATTTTTCCTATGTTAAAATTCTATATGCTCCGAAAAATGTAGATTTAGTGTTAGTAGCAAATGATCCGTTACCACTAGCTAAACTTGTTAAACCAAATATTTCAAGATAATCTGTTGCTGATAAATCCATTGTTGCAACAATTGTTGGTGTTGTATATCCCATTGATGAATTTTCTGGATTAAATGCGTTACGGCTATATTCAGAACCATTTTTATAAATTGATACGTAACCACTTGCAAGTGTATCACCATCTGATGTTACTTGAACATTTGAATAAACAAAATATTTTCCAGCTTTTCCAGATGGAACGGTAAATCTGTAATTTGTTGAATTATCATAAGCACTATCACTATCAAATCTTTCTGTATTAAATGCAACTTTAGTAGCAGTTGCATCTGAAATACTTTGATTTGCACTTAAATATGCTTCAAAATTTGGAGAACTACCTAAATCAGCAACATCTATTCTTTTTAAAGTACCAGCATCTGAAATTATAATTTCGTCAGTTGAAGCTGGAGCATCTGCTAAAGCTGTTTGACCAGTAATAACTGTTGGATCAAGATCACTTGCAACAACTGGCTTATTAGCTGGTTTAGATCCTATATAACTCATCCTACGTTATCTCCATTATAGACAATGTGCCTGAAACTTTATCAGCTACAGAACAATCTATTTTAATTTCGTCTGTAGTTTCTAAAACTACCTTACCGCCCGACAAAAGCTCCAAAGAACTTCCTGCGGGGATGCTCACGTCTTTCGCTAAAAAAGATGTTCCATTTGTAACATTGTTAGCTCCACCTCTACTACCTGTATCACTAACTAATTCTACTTCAACTGTAACAGCCGTTGTATGAATATTAGTAAGTATCAAACCTAGTACAACTGTAGTTGTACTTCCAGCAACCGTATACATTTTGTATGCGGTACCGGCAGAATTGGGCTCTGCTGCGAATGTGATTACTTTGAACGTGTTTGCCATATTTTCCTCCTAAAAATTCTTCTTATATACCTAGCCCAAGGCGATTGCAAGTGCAGTGGGGTCCTCTATTGTTGTGTGGTTAGTTCCATTTAAATTTAATTGATCACAATATAGTGTGCCATCAAAATATCCGTCTTTAAATTCTAAGCCTGATGTACCTAAATCTACGTCATTATCTGTTACTGGCGCTATAGCTCCATCCGCCATTGTAAATTGAGCTGTGCCACCAGCTGAAAAAGCTAATGTATCTGCAGCACTAAAATAAAGTCCTGAGTTAAGGTCACCTGTATTACTAATAGAAGGTGCACCTGCTGTTCCATCAGCTGCTGATATTTGTCCTCCAGCAACTATTACACCGCTAACATCAAGTATACCATTTACGTCTACTGTTGTTGCTGTAATTTCTACTTCTGTATCAGCATCAATGTCTAATTGGCCATCTGTGCTTGAATTAATAAATATAGCTGTATCTCTTAATTGAAGTTTACCAGCGCCACCGATAAGCATGTCCGTGCCATCAAACGTTAAGTTTGCTTCTGCATCTAATTCTGTTGTTGTAGCACCAACGGTTACTAATTCATTCGCTGTTGCATTGTTTAAAGCCGTAACAGTTGCTGATGTGATTGAAGTCCAATCTAAATTTCCAGAACCATCTGTTTTTAATACTTGATTCGCTGATCCATCTGATGCGGGTAATTCCCATGCTGCAGAACCTGAAGCAATTGTTAATGCTGATCCTGAAGATGAAAGATATTCACCACCTGCTGCATCATATAAATATAATTTTGATGCACCTGCTAAAACCAAATCATCTGTAGACTCATCCCAAAGCATATAAGCTCCAGAAGTCGCACCGAAGAATTTTACATCATAACCAGTATCATTTACACCAACTGTTACTGTATTATCAATTTGAACTGCACCATCAATATCAACGGCATCTAAGTTTGCAGTTCCATCAACATCTATATCACCAGCAAGATCAATACCTGCTGCACCTGCTAAAACTAAATCATCTGTAGATGTATCCCATAACATGTAAGCACTTGCTGTATCTCCAAAGAATTTAACATCATATCCCTGATCGTCTGCACCAACTGTAAGTGTTGCATCTAATTGCACAGCTCCATCAATATCAACAGCGTCTAAATTTGTTGTTCCATCTATATCTGCGTTTCCACTAATATCTAAAGTTGCAGCGTCTAATTCTCCTGATAAAGTAATATTAGTAGCACCTGTAATGGCACCATCCATTGCAATAGCACCATTAATATCAATTGTTGTTGCAGCAATTTGTATTTCTGTGTCTGCGACTAAATCTAATTGACCATCTGTAGATGAATTAATATATAAACCAGTATCTCTAAAAAGAAGTTTGTTAGTACTATTTAAAGTTAATCCTGTACCATCTGTGTGAGTTAAAGTTGTATCTTGATCATTACCAAAATAAATAACACTACTATCCGCTAAATATAAATCAGAAAATTCTTTTGATGAACTTCCAAGAGCTTCTCCGTCAGCAGAATCAGGTGAAAATTTATTAGACGCTATTCCGGTATCAACAACATCAGTACCATTACAATATAATATTTTTGTTCCTTTATCTGTTGTAGCCCAAGTGACACCTGTTTGACCTGATACTAGAACTTGAACTGTGTAAGCTCCAGAAGTTTGGTTATCTATAATCCAAACTTTTTCTTTTGCTGTAACTGTTACAACTTGGTTTCCAGTGATAGTTCCAGTTAAAGCAATAATTGCATTTCTTGCACTGTCTCCTAATGTACCATCTGTATAAGTTAAAGCTGTTGTATCTGCACCACCCGCAATAGATACTGCAACATAACCACGAATAGCTTCTTCTAAAATTTTTAAATTTGTATTAGTTTTTGTTCCCCAGTTACCGGCGTTCTCGCCAGTGGTCATTAACTCTGTTCCAATATCCGTATATGTCGATGCCATTAAGCGCTCCCTACAAATACCTCAACATCACAAGAAGCTGTATCTGCAGTTGCTGTGATATCGACTAAATCATTTAATGATACTGTTAATGCAGAACCTCCTGCATGCATTGTATCTATAACTCCACCACTATTATCACCTGGATAAATGAAAGAATGTCCAGCGTCTACTTTAATAGCAAACTCTGTACTATCTTCATCTCTAAAAGTTAATGTAATGTGGTTGCTTGAATCTAAATTTGTAATTCTAATGTATCTAACATCGTCTTCATCGAATTGACCTGCTAAATAACTTTTTGATAAATCTGTTGAAGAAGCTGTAGAAAAACCTAACAACCCTGATTCTGTTGTTGAAATAGTCACTATTCTTTTAACAATTTCATTAACACTTGAAATATCTAACGATCTTTCACTGTTGTAACTATTATTGTTAAGTGTGATTTCTTCTATTACTTTACATGTTAGTGTTGCCATATTTTAATCCTTACGGTGTCTGAGACTTAACGGGTATACGTGGTTCACCATCCGTATAGTCGTCTCGTCTTCTTCTACCTAGTTGTTCTCCACCAAATTTTTGTACTTCGGTTTGATATTTTTGTTCGTATAATTGTAACATATCCATCGGGCCTTTTAAATAACTAAATGCCTCTACCAGACATGCGTATAAAAGTCCATTTCCAAAATTTAGACTTAAATAAGTTGTAGTATTTGCTGAACTCAATCCTAGAGGTCTAGCATTGTAATGAATTTTGTACATAAAAGCTGAAGAAGGTGTTGGCACAATTGTAATTCTTCCTGAAGAAGTTGCTCCCGTTCCATCTGCTCCTCCTGACATAGCATAATATTTTGGTGTGCCAGTAGTAGTTTCAGCTGCATCATATTCTCTTAAATAGCTAATATCTTTTTTCTCAAGCCAACTATTAGCTCCAGTTGCAGCTGTAGTTGAAGTATAAACTTGAAGTCCTCTGACAAATAAAGTTCCCGCAGGAGCATAAACATTGTCTTTTGAAGCAGTTAAATTACCTATCATTTCTTTTCGATCTGCATCAATTGGAATATCTCTTTGAATTCTAAGTTCTGAATTATCTATAAATTGATCAGTAATTGTACTTGACAATACTGAAGTTCCAACTTCCGTATAATTTTGAATTGCTGTTGTAAGTGTTGAATAAGTAAATCCTGCCATTATTTTTTACCTTTAGTATGAACTTCCATTAATATAATTGGACCTTTTTTCTTACTTTTTTTATCCAAGTGTCTGACTGGTAGATAGGTTATATCATACCCTTTTGCCTTTGTTTCTGCTTGTGATTTCTTCCAAGCTTTCATGTGTTTAATATTTTTTTTAGAGAATGATTTACCTGTTACTTGATCAATATATTTTTTAGGTGTTTTTTTAGAACTACCTTTAATAATTGCACCCATTCCTTTAGTTATTAATCCCATTATGCACTTAGGGTTGCTGGTCCTACTGAGACTGGAAACCCTCCTCCTTTAACACTTCCTGCTGTTGCAGTGTTTGTATCGACTGTAAAATAAAACCAATTAGTCGTTTGATCTGTGTCTCTACTTCCACTAACATACTTACCTGTAGTAATAGCATAACCTGCTGATTTTGCAATATTGGAGCCTGCTATACCATCAAAGCTGCCCGGATCACCATAAGTTCCTGCAGTTGTTGGTGCTCCTCTAAATCTGTACGTTGATCCATTTGTTAATCCGTGATCTGGTGCATACACATTTATAATTCCTGAAGAAGCTGCATAAGTTGTAAATGGATCATGAGGTAATAATTGTGCAACATCGTTTTCTGATCTTGCTGGTCTAGTATCCATTAATCCTTGAAAATCTCCACCATGAGCTTTTGGTTGAAGTTGTGGATGTTTGGGTTCAAATTCTGATTTATGTACAAACATACCATTCCATTCATGGACCATTTCTTTATATGGAAATTCCATTCCTGATCTATCTGATATTGCTTTTGCGTGTTTTCCAGTTGCCATTATCTTTTCCTTGTAGCTTTAGCATTCATAATTTTATCAAAACGTTGAATTTCTGTATCACCTATCATATGGTTTATATGAGTTTCACTTTTATTAGTTATAGGGTTTTTCATTTTAAAAGTAGGTTCTTTATTAAATTTTTTTTTATAAGCTTTACGAGGACCACTAACAATTTTACCTATAAGTTTTTCTTTTATTTTAGAAACTTTGTGTGCTTGAGATGTAGTTAATGTTTTTTTGGAACCACTTTTTATTATTGCTCCCATTCCTTTAGTTATTAGTGTCATAATTTTCTCCTATATATTCGGGTAGTAGTTTTTAGGAGTTATGTATGTACTAGCAGCAGAGCCATCTTCTGCCAATGCTCTTGCTAATTCATCTTCGTATAATAACTTCATTGTTTGTGTTAATTGTGGATTTACTTTTTGACTTAAATAAAAAGCTAATCCTGAAACCATACAAGGTACGAATCTGTATGGTAAATCTGTTGCATCTGTATATGTTGCATCTACATCCTGTATTCTTTTTAAATAATAAAAATGTAAATCTTTAGCTGCACTAGTTGAGTCTGCTGTTGGATAAACGGTTATAGTTGTTTTGTCCACGAATCTTTGAACAAAAAATTTTGATGGTGTTCCTTTAGATAATTTACTTGCTAACGCGGAATAAGTTGCTCTTGATACTTTTGTTAATGCTGAATCTGACTGTGTAGTTTGAGTTCTATTTGATCGTAAAGACGCTTCCAAAACATCAGCAACACCATAAACGCTTGCAGGAGAAGTTGTCGTTGAACTTGTTCCATCTCCACTTGCTCTATAAAAAGTATATTCAGCTTGTCCTTCAATTAAATCAATATTAGTATCACCTACTTCCCAATAGTGCACACCTCTATTGCCCCATTCTTGAAACATTATGTTTAAAGAACGTCTTGCGGTTTTTAATTGATATCCAGAAACAGCTTGTATGCCAAGTCTTTCATAAGCTTCTTCAATGATTTCATCGACAGCAAATGTCTTGTCAAAAGTAACTGTGCCTGAAGTTGTATTGGCCATCAGTTATCTCCTAATCTGAATAAAGCTTTTTAAACTCTGCTACAATTGTATACATGTTCGCAGCATCAGCTGTGCTTGGAACAACTAAGTTAACATCACTTTCATTAGTATTTGATGATTTGTCAGTTTTCATTCCGCCAAATTCTCTAAAATCCCAGTAGCCTGTTCCTGTTAAACCGATAATTGGAA
>Ga0209349_1000770_pt1 | contig 16041 bp, 26 predicted proteins | sample ETNvirnome_2_130_FD_184067 | JGI IMG/M metagenome (GOLD analysis project Ga0209349, IMG submission 184067) | Marine viral communities from the Pacific Ocean - ETNP_2_130 (SPAdes) (version 2) | ecosystem: Environmental > Aquatic > Marine > Oceanic | place: Pacific Ocean | collected 2013-06-22
CTCAACTCCCTCTACCTATTCTTTAATGCATCGGTTCAGGGTACTGTGCGTATGTTTCAGGCGATGCTCAGGAGACCTCCGGGTCAGCGAGGCATGACTCGTGTGCAGAAGATCATGAGTAGCATTGCCCTGTTCGGCTTTGCTCAGGGAATCATCAACTCCCTACTAGCAGGTGATGACGAGGATGGAATCAATCGCTACCGCCAAGTAGATCTCAAGACCAGAGAGAGACAGGCTCACATTTACCTTCCGGGGTTTGACGTGTTCATTAAGATCCCTCTCCCCTACGGATACAATATACCCTACGCTATCGGAGACTCCTTGGCCGCTCTAATGATGGGTCACACCACAGGACCAAAGGCGGCATCACATCTGTTCTCCACCACGGTGGATTCATTCCTTCCATTCTCGTGGGGAGGCAGTGACAATCTGCTCATAAGTTCTGCCAAGACCATCTCGCCAACACTCTTTGATCCACTCATAGACTTGGCAGTGAACGAGAGTTACTTCGGTCAACCCATTTATAAGGAAGCCCCCTACGGCTCCGCAGACCCCCCCTCAGAGCGATACTGGTCTTCGACAGCCGCGCCATTCAAATCTGTCTCTCGTTTCATCAACGCGATTACAGGGGGCTCTCAGGTCAAAGCTGGGTGGGCAAGTATCCCGCCGGATATATTTGAGCACATCTGGGAGACTACAGTGGGTAGTGCCGGTAGATTTGTGACTAAGACCACCAACCTAGCGTGGTCGATTGGTCCGATGCCCGGACGCATCACTCACCCGGAGAGCAGGGATATTATCTGGAGTAAGGTTCCCTTTGCCCGACGGTTCTTCCATGATCCTACGGCATCCAAGAACAGATTCGCCTACGACAAGTACTCCTACTACGAGGAATCCATAAGGTCAGCAACGAGTCTTAACACCGGTATCAAGGAAGTCTATGGTGTGGGGAAGATGTATAAGAATTTTCAAAAGAGCGACGACTATAAACTCTTTCGACTCAATGAATACAGGAAGGACATCGCGGGAAGGATCACCAAACTTCAGAAGGATCGAGCCCAGATCAGACGCAATCGTATCATGCGTGACGACATCAAAGAAGATAGGATTAATAACATTAATCAGAAGATGCAGGATCTAAGGCTCAGGCTCGTGAATAAGGTTGATGCAGTCCTAGAGTAATGAAGAATCCTAAGTTAGTCGTGGTTGAGTGGAGAGATATTCTTGGCACCTCCGGATGGGAGAAGCCATCGGAAGTAGATCCTCCTACCTTCTGGACGGTGGGCTACCTAATTACCAAGAACAAAAATACCATTAAGATAGCCGCGACTAAAGATGAGAAGGGCGAGTGGAGTACAATCACTGCCTTCCCATCTGGGTGTGTTACAAAGATTAACTATAGTCCCTCATAATTCTACGGAGGGTGACTGTCTTGACCCCATCGTAATAACCCTCACCATCCAGTTCCTCTAGCATTACAATACCTCTCCACCACTGGTGCTCGGTGTCTCGACACCAACTCTCTGAGTACTCAGGGTGAGAGAAGCAACCCGCAGACAACCCAAAGATTTTCTGTCCATCAGGACGTGTGTGTTCTGCGTGGTTGTACAGATGTGAATGACCTTGAACGGCGGAGCAGTGAAGTTTAGAAACCAGTGTATGTCCTATGTGGAGACTAGAGATAGGTCGTCCAGAGATACCCGCAGTGAAGTAGTGCGAGAAGGTGATTCCCTCTATCGTCACGCACTGCTTGAAGGGGACAATTTCCCACCCAAACCCCTCGTACTGTAGATCTTCGATGCCTATTGTTCCATCTAACTCCGCTTGAGAGTTGATGGCTCTAGTAATTCTATCCTCATGATTACCTATACACATTACTAAGCGTGGCCTATACTGCTTCTTGCCGTTCCTTCTTTTTCTAGCGTTGTGCTTGGTCATTGCCTCGAACAAAAGTTCCTGAGCATTGACCGCCGCCGCTACATCCTTCTTGTATCTCCTTCCCTCAAATCCTTTAGTCCCCCTGTCGTAAGAAGACAGAGACGGCAGGTCGGCTAGATCCCCCAAGCAAACTACACACTCAGGTTGCTCCTCCATGAGTAGCCGACCCACTGCTCTGAATCTTTCGTTGTTGTAATCCGGGTGGGCATGAGGATCAGGAATGATCATAAGTTTCATGGTAATCTTTCCATGTCAGATAATTTGCGCTGAAGAGTATCTAATTCTGGTTTAGTTAGCCAAGGTACTTGGTCTTCTTCTAATTCTTCTTCCAGTTCATCTACTAGGTTATAAATACAGGACAAGCAAGTGTGACAAAAAGCCACTGGCAAAGTACCAAACTCACCCTCAACCCCACCCTCATCCTTAATATCAAATTCACACTTACAAATTGAGCAAATCATTAGTGTTCTCCACATCCCTCTGTATCGCAGTTGGGATAATTAGCACAGGCAAGATGCATGACATCACTACTTTCTGAGAGAGCCTGTTGGCTATAGTAGTCATCCCCCCTCTCTTTAAAAAATTTGGCATCAACTCTAGGCTCAAGCGTGGTGTAACTACAGTAAGAGTTTCGGCAGTGGTAGTATTGTCTTAGCCCACCATCTCTTTTAGAGAATTTTCCGCGAGTCCGCAACATCTTTCCGTGTTTAAATCGGCAATATGGATTACTCATAATCTTCCTCTTTATGGAATGTGACTAGTTCTATTGGGCAAAAATAAAACTCACAGTCGTGTTCATAACGAGAATCAAACCTAGTATCGACTGTCCATTGCTTATAGTCACGACAAGAAACAACTGCATAATGCGTTTTATCTTTGCTCCAGTAGCAGTACATTGTTGGTTTAGTCAAAGCATTATCATAACTATCTTTAGCGCACACGATAAATTTATTTCCGAAAGGCCAGTCATTCCTACTTGTAAATTCTGCACTAAGATGTTTGACTTCAACTCTCTTTAATATAAATAAGTCTCCATCATCGGCATGTTTTTTCCAGTCATCCCTAGTCTCAGCCCGAGTAGTCGGATTGATAATAACTGGTGATCCTTGTGACACAGCAACCATTGCCGTTTTCCAGACAGCACCTGCACTTGAATCAAGATGCTCCAAGAATTTTTTATGGGTACCGTCCGTCATAATATTTCACACTTGTCCCCGGAACATGCGAGTTCCTGACTTCCGATTGTGTTGTCTTCGTGTTCCTCGATTGCATCCCAGTCGATTCTTGAGACTTTTTTAAACGAGGAGAAGGTTTCTTTAGTAATCTCCTCATAAGGAGCGACCTCATACGAGTGGCTATCATCTGCCCTCGGTAGAAAACTGACACCGCTCAGTATGTCGAAGTTCGAGTAGCACCACGCACCAACCTCCATCCATTCGTCTTCACCTACATAGATTGTAACACTAGGCTTGTGTTCGCACCAGTGTAACGCAAACCTCTTCCAGATTTCAAGGTGCTCTATCGCAGTCACATCATTCCTAGTTCGTGACTTGGCGGGAGACCCCATAGGGAAAGAGAAAACTATAGCCTCTTTATTGTACGGGTCGTCCTCGTATGGAACCCCGGCATCAATGATGGCCTGATTCAATGGGTCTTTTTTGTCTTGCCTAATCCTTCTGATGTACCACTTCGAGTACGAAGGATGCAAGCCCGACCCACCTACGGCAGTGAGTTGGGAGACAGTACCTGACGGCTTGATGCAAGTGATGGCGGCAGATGGGTTGATGTCCAGTTGTCTAGCCCACTTCTCATTGGTCTTGATTGCTATGTCTCTCCACTTCTGCAACTGTTCGGGAGATGCATTCAGAACGATTGGGCAATCAAATACTCCAGTCATGCTCACACCGAGGAGTCTTTCCTCCTCTGCATTCTTCTTCCAGATGGGTCTAACGTATCTGAAATCAGTCAGCATGGATTGAATGGTTCCTAGGATAGTGGCGTATTCTACCTTCTTTTCCACATCTTCGTGTCTGTCAGAGGGTCTGAGGATGCATTCTGTGAGGTTGCACACACCTGATGCCCGCAGAATGATCTCTGAGCACGGGTTACAACCGAACTCATGCTCCTTATCTCGCCTCTCTGGCATGAGTTTCTTACATGCCTCACGATTAAAGATACCACGCTCTCCGCTGTGAGATTCATAGAGCGCAAGCCATTCACGCATGAAGATTCCCATGTCAGGTATCTCTGTGTAGCAAACGCTGTTGTTAGCCAAGGCTCGTTGTGGGTTTTCAAGATGCCACTGCCCTGTCTTGGCATGTCTCATGCGCTCATCAGTCAGGTTACTCAGACTAATTTCTGCGGCTCTACGAACTCCCCCCACCACCACACTCTCACCGTTCCAGCACATCAGGTCGTGGCATTCAATGCTCGTGAGGCGGCGGCTGGTCGCGGATTTAAAAGTGGCGATATAGTGGCGAAATAATCTTTCCAGTGGGTCGGGGCCAGATGCCCTTCCCCCGAAAGTCTTTAGTCTGGCGCCTGATAACCTGATCCTGCTGTAATCTATTTTCGGAACCATCCCTTGGTATAGAAGACTCACCAATTCCCTTAGAGCCTTTGCCCACCCTATCTTGCTGTCTGCCACAACTATAGTGGTGTCTGTGTCATGGAACTCATCAGCCACTTCTGGTAGCCGGTTAATGGACTGACGTTCCACGCTAAACCCCACCCCAGTACCGCAGAGCAAGACATACAGGGACTCATCAAAAGCCCGAGTATGATCTACGGCTAGATAGGCGCAATTGTAACCGGCCATATTATCCCTAGATAATGCGCCACTTCCGGTTTCCGGATCTGCCGTCATCAGGGCTCGCATGGATGGCATTACTTCCATATCCATGATGGCCTCACGGAGATAGGCGGGGAAGTTTCCGCTTATGTCACTCATGTAATCGCAGTAACGGTTCACGGTTTCTTCCCATGTTTCCCTGCGTCCTTCAGAGTCCAGATACCTAGCATACCGGCTCTTGTGGATTAACTTCTGATATTCTGAAATCATCCTTCTCTCCCAATTAGTTTCTCTTTCTGGGCTACCACTATTCGATGCTTTGCATGTTTCACGTTTTTGAATTTCTCTCTGAGCCGTTGCTCATTAGACCATATGACAAATTCATCTAAGGTCATAGCGGTGTGGTTCTGGAACCAATCTTCCCAAGGGATTGCGCCTTTAGGGGTCAACTCATGGCGCATAGGCCAGATGTGCCTCGCTAGATGATATATGCGAAAAACCTGTTCCTCATCCTCTTGCCACGAAAGATTGGGGGGACGAAGCCCCCCTCCCTCTCCCTTAGAATGGTAGCGAGTCATCCTCGCTTGTTGAAGAAACTGAAGAACTGTTTTTCTTGGCTCCCATCTGCATTGAGTATGCAACGATGCTTGTGGAATACTTTTCCACTCCTTCCCGGTCAGTGTACTTACTGTAAGTGATTCTTCCCTCCACGTACAGTTCCTGACCTTTCTTCACATACTCGTTAACTGTATCAGCGAGTTTACCAAAGAACGTAACCTTATGCCAGTCGGTTTTCTCTTTGTCGCCGTAACCGGAGTTAGTGGCAAGGGACAGATTGGCAACTGTATCCCCTTTGCCTGTTTCATTAATGATGGGGTCTGCCCCAACGCGCCCTACTAATATTGCCTTATTCACATTCATCTTACATGACTCTCCTGTCGTGCCATTCTGGGTTGTACTTCTTTACCAACTTCCAAAGGGAGAGAGCATGATTGAACATGGTTTGAAATCTATTCACGTCTTCATGCTCCCATACGAGAACGCGGGGAGAACCCACGTCTATAAATACATTGAGCAACCTGCGACCACTCCCTAAACCTTGGGCATAGGCGGCAAGTTGGGTTCCGTAGTCATCATACACCATTTTCTTTACGTTCGGTTGATCTGGAAACTCTTTGGTCTTGAAGTCTACCACCCATTCATCGTTGTGTAAATCAACCTTGCCTCCGTAGCCAGATGAGTGCGCGAATGCTTTTTCTGCAACCCAACCATTGCTTCCGCAAACTTCGGTGAGTTTTCTATTCACGGATTCACACATAGAAGTGTAAGCAACAGGAACGTCGACACCAGTGTAATACTTCTCCAGTTGATCGTGGATCATGGTGCCTCTTCCCATGACGTCCTGTTGCTTTTTATTAAATCTATCCCGCGCTAACTTTTCAACCTCAGTGAACTCTTTAGGTTCGCTCATAATGTCAACTGAGCGGGTTTCTGTCCATAGGGCTTGCATTAATTCTGATTGAATCCATTTGGATAGCATAGGTCGGGCGACCACATCATTCCATATAGTGGAAACGGATGGCACCCAACCGTGCTTTCGTGCGTCTCTTAGCGTGGATGGGCGCATCCCATTCTTTCCCTCTACCTCGTAACAGGGATTGCCTTCTTTGTCATACCAGTGGCTCATGAGTCTTGCCTAAATTCTTCTGACTCGTCCTCAGAGTAGACGCCATATTTGTATGCACCACACAGTTTAAGGACGGCTCTTGCCTTGGCTCTCTTCTCTGCCATTTCCACGAGATAGGTGTGGGAGACATTCCCATTTGGGTATGCTCCTTTGATGGCGCTACCGTAACTCTGGACAGCATCTCTCTGGCCTACGGCAACTGCCTTGATAACGGCGAAATCTTTCTCGATCACTTCGCTCTCGAAGGTAACTCGGATATTGAGGTTGTTCTGGATCTTCTCAACTCCGGACAGTTTGATGATTGCCCACTTGCCTTCCTTGTTAAAGATATCCTCTTCCACAACGAGGCCATGTTCCTTGACCAGTTGGTTTAGGAAATCCCTTTTGGTCAGTGGTGGGTTTTCTCCGGCAAGTTTTTTCATACGCGCCTCATGCTTTTTCGTTAACGATTTTAACTGAATGGCATCCACTTCCTTTTCATCTGCTTTCTGCCATTCCTCTTCCTGACGTTGCCTTTCGTTTTGTTCCTGTTGCTCCCATCCTGCGTTAAGCGGAGCCCTTATACCATCAGGACCACGAAGGTCTTCACTAAATTCCACCGTTGCTTCTATTGCTTCTGCTGAATGTCCGTTAGCCATTAGTCGAATATCTCCTCTTTCAGACCGATAAAATCACCGCGCAAGGATTCAATTAGTTCGCCCTGCTCTTTAACGATCCAAATTAATTTTGTTAAAGTTTCATCTAGCGTAAACAATCCTTTCGCATCTTCTTGAGGGAAGGGAATTCCATCTGCGCTAAACCCTAGCACATCTTTAGGTATTAAGTCGTCTATCTTAGCCATGTGTCACCTCGTGGGCTGCTTTTATAACTTTAATGGCTACTGCAAGATCCCCAGCGCACGAATTTAGTAATGCAACGGCGCAGGTGCCCATGTCATCCCATCCATCGCAAATCTCACCTTTATCCATACTGGCGGCATACATTAAAGTATGTTGCCCCTTTTTTTTATCAAAGATGTCTTTTGGAACCTCTTCCCTAGTAAAACCGTTTGTCTTATCCATGTGTCACCTCCGGGACGTCTGCCCCTAATTCTATACCAAGTTGAACTGCCCTTTCAATCAGTTCAGACATTTCACTTACATTCATGTCCGAGGTTGATCGAAGCCTACTTCGTTTCTCGCCCTTTAGATTTAGAAAATCTTCTGCGCCAAAAACAGATTCAATAATGATGTCCTTGATCTCTCCCTTGCTGTGCCCTGTCTGGTCTGCTATTGTACCACACCATGCATGGAACATGTCATTCTGTTCTAGTGAGCGGTTCTTGTTATAGGGGCGCATGATGACCTCAAGCGGTTGCTCATTATCAATCGACTGATCTTTAATGTAACCAGAGCAGAAGTCTCTGATGCGCTTATCGCGCAGTATCCATCGCTTCACCATCAGTTTACATTCGACCTCTTTACCATGTCGATTGAATCTACTGTAGTTTCAAATCCCTGATCAGTGTCGCCTACTTTAAATGCGGCTCCATCCACCAAGTTAAATATTTCTTTGGTGAGGATGTGTTTGGCGACCTCAACTAAGGATTCATGATCTTCACCATCATCTACCCACAGGGTCAGCATCGCTACCACTTTATAAGGTGTTCGAGTGTTGCCCGGTATTGTGTCTTTACTAGCCATATTAATTGATCCTCTTTCGTATATTCTAACGCATGACACATCTCATGGCAAGCCCTACAGGCGGGAATTGCGTGAAGATCCAGAGGTTTTTGACCCATTCCTGTACCAATTCTGACATGATGCGCGTCAACTCCGTATTTACCACACCCCCAGCAGGGTTGTGTCCTCACCCACTGGAGATATTTGACTTTCCCATTCAAGTATGCTATGGTATCACGCTGACACGGTGCTGTCAACTATGCTGACATATCAGGAAAAAAGGGAATATCTAATGACGGTTTTGTTTCGGTCAAAAAAACTGAGCAAGTCCGAAAAGCTCGTCGCCCTTGCGTTGGCATTTAAGATTGATTATACTGGAGTCACCAGAATGACGCAAGCGGAGATAGGGGCTATGGCATCCTTGACACCCAAAGGAGTTCGGACTGTTCTTCAGCGCCTGACACAGAAGATTCAACTTGAGGTCAGGAAAGAGAAGGGTCGCAACGCCTATTACTTTATACAGTGGGCTCAGATATGATTGACTCAGGTAAGTTTTGGGGCCCAATTCCAGTCTACGTTCTTCAAGATCATAGGCATAAGGCCGGTCACCTCCGAGTCTTAGGGGCAATCCTTAGTTGTCCTCAACCTTACTTTCCCAGTTTAAGGGAAATTTCTGAGAGAAGCGGTCACACACCTAAGTACTGCAGTAAGATGATTACGCAGATGGTTAGGTTTGGAACCCTAGAGAGAGAACAGAGATATCACTCCACTAACGTCTATGCTCTCACTGGGTACACCACTGAGGTGGAGTCCACTACTGAGGTGCATAGAGAGTGCACCACTGAGGTGGCACTAAAAGAATCTTTAAAAGAAAATAAACAAAAGGGGAACGGAGTGATGGAAGGGTTTGACCACTTCTGCTCAGTCTATCCTCGACACCGATTGGGGCTGAAAAGGATGCTCCATGAATACTGGACGCTGAATAGGCTTGAAAAGTCTTCCAAGGTTATTGTAAACTCCGTGAAGGAGCACGCTGACACCCCTGAGTGGAAAGAAAAGAATGGCATGTTCGTTCCGGGTGCTCAGAAGTTTCTTGAAGAGGAAAGGTGGGTTGTGTATACTGCGCCCGAACTTACACAATACGAGGAAGACTGATGAGACTAATCACCCCAGACTTAGATGACTTTATGAACCCTGTAGATGTAGAGGGTCACGTCTTCTCCCCTAATAACTTTAGGGAAGAGACATTATCTTGGATCGAAAACCGAAACCTTAAAGCTGGGTGTCAACTGCCCTGTCTAAAGAAAACAGATCTGCGCATTATTCCCGGCTCCATGACAGTGTGGGCAGGAGTGAATGGCCACGGCAAATCTGCCTTGGTTCAGCAGTTCTGTTTGTGGTGGGCGGCAGGCAAGTACACTGATAAAGATGAGAAGGTTTTGTTCTGGTCGCCTGAAATGGCATTCCATGTTCAGATTGAACGCATGGTGAAACAGACGCTTGGCGTGGGTGAGCCCACAACTATGGCCGCAAGTTATATCATGGACTATCTGGAAGGAAAAGTGTTCATCTATGGAAAGGAAGAACACGTACAGGCATCAGAGATAATCGCTCTGGCTCGATGGGCGTCTGCCAATGGGTTTACGCAGTTAGTAATTGACTCCTTGATGATGGTAGACCTCCAGACAGATCAGGCCAATCTCAATCTAGGCCAGAAGAACTTTGTCCGGATGCTCAAGGAGGCGGCTCGGACTACTGGACTCCACATTCACTTGGTTGCCCATATGCGTAAGGGGGAATCAGAAACCAAGATGGGAGACAAGATGGATATTAAAGGGAGTGGAGAAATCTCTGACCTCTCTGATTACGCCTTCCTTATCTGGAAGGATGTACGCAAGCAGGAGAAGCTGTATAATAATCCGGAAGACGAGGAATGGCTACGCAAGCCTGATGGATATCTCAAGTGTGTAAAGAATCGGTATGATCCAGAGCATCCATGCTTGGCTCTCTGGTTCAGTGGTGCACCGTTCTCGTTCAAGAGTGGGCGTAGGGCGGATATCCCTAGATTGCTTGAGCCAAGTAAACAAGAGTTAGAGAGTGGCTACGTCCCGAAGTAAAGGAGAGGAACTCTTCCTTGCCCAACTGGATGAGTTTGGTTTTCCAGATCCAGAGGAGGAGTACCGCTTTCATGACTACAGGAGATTTAGGTTTGACTTCGCTTGGCCTGACGTGAGTATAGCCGTTGAGATCGAGGGAGGAACCTATGTCCAAGGGCGCCATGTGACTGGTGCCGGGTTTCATCGGGACTGTGAGAAGTATAACCTTGCCGCGAGAGGGGGTTGGAAGGTTTATAGATTTCCTACAGCAATGGTAAAGTCTAGGGAGGGAATCAAGTTCTTACTCGGTGCTTGGCCTATTAGGCTAAAGGGATTATCACCAACCCTCAGAAAAGTGGTAAGACCAATTGACCAATAATCTAATTTGGCAAAGAATAATGCGGCAGACAGGGACACCGTGCCGTGGATGTGAGCAGTATCACTCGTGTGCTATCCATGAGGTTGCGTGTGAACAGTTTGAGGAGTACATTGAGACTGGAGAAATTGAACTGATACTCCCAAAAATACCAACAAAAGAAATATTCATGGGGATTTACTTTGAGGAAGAGATCGAAAGAGAACCTTAAATCATTAACACCATTATCATCTAGCATTTGGATTAACCCAAGACGCCCTTGGACTGACATATGTTTTGCCCTAGCAGGTACAGAGAGAATAGTATCTAATTATGCTAGGCTGAAGTATGCAGGTGAGGATAGATATTACGAAGATGTGTGGAGATACGTCTTCTACAAAGTCAAAAAGATGGCCGAAGAAGATAAATGGAAGTACAAGAATGAAAATTTTCTGGTACGATTGGCGGAGTTGGCTGTGCAGGAGTCAATTCGATCTGATCTCTGCACCAGATGCAATGGGAAGGGATACATTGCCACTGGATATACGAGGATGGACTGCTTTAGTTGTGATGGGTCTGGAAAATTGAAGAGAACCGAACGTTATCGGTTCAGATTTATGAATACCCCAGAAAGAACATGGTATAGAAATTGGAGAATTAGGTTTAGGCGGGAGGTGTTGGGCATCTTGGACGTTTTCGAGTACGAACTAGACAAGGCTCTTCACCAAAGGCTTTAAACCAGTTCAGCCAAACCAGTTCAAACCAGTTCAAATCGGTTGCACTTTTAAATACTGTCATCATTTAAGGGGAGGGGGGATAGAAGGCTGGCAAGGTTTTACCCCCCAATATGATATAATGCAAATAAAGGTCAGAAGATGGGGAGACCACGAAAAAAATTTTACGAAGAAGATGTGGGAATGGCGATCCAAGAATGGATGCGTGACTTGGATTGGCGGGACAGAAATTGGATACAGGATCTAGAATTACGACCCGGATCTGCGCAAGCCCCGGATCAAGAAGATGAACATTGGTTGGAGAAGATGTACCAGAGGTAGGGCGGGAGTTTTAGTACTAAAAGTCTAAACTCTGGGCGAAAAAAAAATGCCCCCCAGAAGATGGGGGGCTAATAGCGTTGCGCTTGAACTCTCGCGAAAGAGCGCGCAACTAGGAGGATTACTCTACATTAAAATCGGGTGATCTCTCTACAGCAACACCCTTATGTTTTAGAACCTTACCGTATCTTGTCCAGCAGGAAAAGACTTTGCATTCTTTTTTCCGACTGAAGCAATAATAGGTATGGTCGCAGTCATCGCAAGGACATGGTGTCGATCTTGCGTATGTCATCTGATTGCTGACCACTAGAATAGTAAGACTGCCACAATGACAGCCACCGTTATTGCTAACCAGAAGTTACGGTCTGTTAGGAATGAAGGTTTCATAGTTTCTCCTTGATTTCACTTTAGCGTCACACGCCAGACATCTAGGTTTCTGACTGGGTGCTACCGCTTGGTTTTGTCGAAATTGACTTGGGTCTTTTATTAGGTGACAGACCCGGCACACCATTCTTCGCATAGTTCAACCCTCGAATCGAGCGGGAGTTTTAGTACTAAAACTCTAATCATCTTTGACCGCTGTTATCATTTCAAGCGTAGCAGATACAATCTTAAAGCGGTGCATCACAGCATCGTGATATTCCGACAACTTGAGATTGGCTTGCCACGCACTATCGGTCATTCGACCCCGGCCCGACTTGTCTCCCTCGCATACACCAATGTATATGGGAGCACCAGTCTTGGAAAGTAACTTGCAGTAATACAGAATGGCATCTCTATCTTTCCATTTAGGTATTACGTTAAGAACATTCGCCAACGTAACGGAGTCGGAACCCCCTCGGGCAATCACAGAAGTGATCACGCCGAGGTTGTGTTCCGCGCTACGATTGTCGGGATCATAGACCATGTTGGTCACATCCCTCTCTGCCAAGTATAAAGTGGCATCTTCAAACTTACCACCACCGACATCTAGGTTGACGGTAAATGCTTTCCACTTTATCTTCTTAAAGATAGATGGAACTTTGGCAGAGTCATAGGCCATGACTCACGCAGCCTTTCTATACTCTGCGCGAGCGATGTCTGACCATTGATGGTTGTTGAACTCAAGAATCTTACCACCGAGTCTCTCTAGGCTCGTGGCTTCATCGTAGTCGTGGTGATGGTTAGCAGCATTGGTAATTCCATTAACAAACCCCCACTTCGAGTAGTCGCCAACAGATAGAAAGGCATCGGTAATCCTAATCTTGACGGGGGAAGGTAGACTGAACTTATCCCCAATCCATTCGACAGATGGTATGGTAGGAATCCTCTCGGAGATTCGATCAAGGTGTTTGACCTTTTCTCCTTCGGTTGCATCCCTCATGGTTTGAACATACCCTTTGAACCCTTCGACGTTGGTGCATCTATCCACCACCTTGCGAAAGTCCGAGATGATATCATAAGGTAGGTTCACTCCGCTTTCCCAATACTGGGGCAGAACACCAAGAGGCAACCGTACTGATCGGTGTACCCGACGCACACCATCACCCGGACGATCCCCCATCATTCCATTGTCACACATAACAACGCGAATGAATCGGTTTAAGTCTACCTGTGCTAGACCCACCGAGCTGTTACTCGCCATGAAGCCACCGCGAACAACCTGACCTCGCTTCACTTCATACTCTAGTTCGGGTAGTAACACCTTGACGTTGAAGAACTTGTCATTGACATTGCACGATCCCAACTCGTAGCGGTGCAACCTATCCAACACAGGGTCGAGGCAATCCAAAACAATCTCGTCATCAATGCGAGCATACATATCCGATAGAAAGGCGTTCACCTTGTTACCATCCTTGGTGCAACGGAACATTCTATTTGCTCTGTTGTCCTTTCTATTGTGGAACCAGTAATTAACATTGTCGTGAATGAGGGTTTTAGATTTCTGAGTGGATTCCATCTTGGTCATGTATCCCTTATGGATACCACACCATGTACCCACTTGATCCAACGAGTGCTGAGTCCACTTGAACGTCTGATCATGGGGATAGCCACTGCCCAATGGAAGTCTAACAGCACCCCCATCTTGGGTGACCAAGACATTCTTGACGTCCACCACGACGTCTAACTTATCTCTGGCGCGACGATCTACCACTTCGCGCAATGCTCCGTAATTTCCTAGACCTTGTTTCATTTGATTCTCCTAATGAGAGTTAAAAGAAAGTGCTCCGTTCCCGTCCGGCATGGCGCACGGAGCAACACGCCAAGTTAATTAGATATCATTCATTGGGTTCTCCTTGGTAAAGTTTTACTACGGTACTGTGGGTTGTTACACCAACACCATGAATTGTCACAGCGTAGTCGGTGTATTGGCACACAAAATGGTATGACGTTTCCGTCATGGAGTAAAGGTACGTCTGTGACTGCGAACAAATCTTCTTCTTCATCTAAGTCAGCAAGTTCCTCCACAGTTGGAGGCATGGGGTCACGCGCAGTACCCTGATCCATGATGTCACGCTCATCGAGTGGGGGTTCACGATCCATTGCTTGAGGGCTACCAACGATTAGTTTCTTAGGCATCGCAACTCCTCGTTTGCTTTTTCAGTTCTTCCAAAACCTTTGGCGTCCATCCATCATAGGTGAATTGACGTTCATCAGTTTTAGTTTCGATTAGTTCATCTTCCTCGAACAATTCTGACACAAGTAAGTGGAGTTCTTCAACCCCACGCGGGGATAGATGAGCCAGTATCACTGACATCACATCGTGCACATCGTCGATGGCTTCGATGTTACAGTACACCAACCACTTGGGCATATTGTTTTCCAACCATACTGCTTTCTCTGATACCTCACTCGGGCTACTCATATAGTTTCTCCTTGAGAGTTTTAGTACTAAAAGTAATGGCGTCCCCTGCGGGAGTCGAACCCACATTTCCGGCTTGAGAGGCTAGCGTCCTACCGTTAGACGAAGGGGACGTGATGCGATGGATCATGGCAATAGCAAGGAGGAGATCCGAGTTGGAGGACTATTGCCATGTACCGATGCCACCGCACACCGTTAAACCATCCTCCCTCGGCGTTACTTAATCCGTGTTACAACCACGGCTTTCTCATTGATCCAGAATTCCGCTTGGTTTCCCGGAGCAGTGAGTGTTACGGTATTCGCAACGTATTCACCCGGTCGGCGAACCCGGTAATTGTACGCACCCTGTTGCAAAGTCTTTAGGGATTCGTTCGCACTCTTACGCTTGTCACGATACATGATAAAAGATTGACCCACATCCAAAGACGGATATTGAATCTGTCGATTGGGTGGAGTCCAACGCTTGGCCTTTACCCCGGCCTCGGACACAGTATAGATTTTCATATTAAAGTCCTTGTTAAGGTTTATAGAATTGCAATCATCGCCAGTGACCCGGCGATGATAAACAGTACCAACAGTACAAAACTTACACCATAGATGATCCAGTCGGTAGGTTTCATTTGAATATATACCTACCATACGCATCGACCACGATGTTTGGCCTATCTCTCGAACTGACATACGGTTGTATATCAGTCGTCGTTCCAAATGAATCATGGTTGTTGCCATTCACTTCGTTCACCTCGGAGAACAGGATGTCATCCTCGGTGATCCCGGCCTCATCTAAAAAGCGAGCCACCTTGCGTGGCTCTGTCTGACAGAGATCGTACAAATCCCAGTACGTGTCGTGGGTAAACCCTTTCGAGTACCCACTGTGAACATTGTATCCATACATGGGGATAGAATCGTACTCGTCCTCGTACCCAAAGGCTTCGAGAGATTTCCAGTCTGCATGAATCAGTCTGTCCTCTATCTTGCCTATTAGTTCCATGTCACAGCGTTCATTCTTTGAGTGGTGATCCCAATATGCAACGCTGATGTTACTGCACTCTGTTACCAAGTCGGTATAGTTGGCGGTGTCAGTGAATGAACCAGTCATATCACCACCAGTCATACCCATGAGTGAAGCGAGTTGCTTTGCGAATTTCTCACTGCAACACCGTGACCCCATCTGGAACTGAACAACATCGTCTTTGCCCTTTCGATCTAGGGCAATGGCAATCTCTACACCTTTCAGAAGGTCGGGGGTATCTTGGGATATGAAAGTTGATCCCAACCCCCCGCGTTCCTCTCCTCGATGAAAGATATACAGACCGGGGATACCGCTGTCTATCATCGACAACATGAGGTAGTTCCCAACGGTATTATCTGCGCCGAGACAAGTGGAATCACTGGTTAATACCTTACCGCTATTGGTAAACAGTTTCTGTTTGCCCGACTTGTTATGCACAGTATCCGTATGTGAGGAGAACATGATCCTCGGATCGTTTACCGTGGCACAGATTAGGTTTCCAAATTCATCCGTATAATCACACACAGGACGGATGAACTTCTCGATATATTCTTCTTCCGCCTCGGACTTATGCGGTCGAGTATACCGACTCATGGATATAAAGAAT
>Ga0209349_1000774_pt1 | contig 16004 bp, 18 predicted proteins | sample ETNvirnome_2_130_FD_184067 | JGI IMG/M metagenome (GOLD analysis project Ga0209349, IMG submission 184067) | Marine viral communities from the Pacific Ocean - ETNP_2_130 (SPAdes) (version 2) | ecosystem: Environmental > Aquatic > Marine > Oceanic | place: Pacific Ocean | collected 2013-06-22
CCATCATCATTTCTGAGGATGGCTGCGTGCGCATATTCTGCTCGACCATCTGCACCAGCTTGCTGCTAGACTGTGCTGATGGTGGCAGCTTGCTTGGATCAGCACCCACGGTGGTCATATCCTCCAGGACCTTTACTGAGGATGGGCTGCCTGCTCCTCTGTCCCTGAACCATTTGGCAAAACCACGCACAGGCAGCTTTGTGGCCCCTGAGAGGACCCTTAAACCTATTTCAGGGGCAGCACCATACATTGCCTCCTCTGCGGTTGACCGGCCTACAAGAGGCTCCCCTTCGCTGCCACCGCCCTGTGCCTCCAGAAACTGCTGTCCAATGCCCCTAGAAAACACATCACCAGCAGCGGCACCAGCAGCACCGAAAGGGATAGCACTAAACCCGCCTCCCCCCAGGCCGGCCAGGCCAGCACCCATACCACCGAAAATCGGTGGCAAATCGCCCAGGATGTCTGCCAGGTCAGCCCATTCAAATTCTTCAGGGTCCAGAAGGCGCAGCTTGCCGTCAGGGCTTCTGACAGCCAGTTCTCCACCTTCTATAGTCTCTGCCGTATACCCTTTGGCCAAGACTGCCTGCAACATTTGCATCCGTCCTTCAGGCGTGCGTGGAAAAGACACCATAGCACGTTGAAGGATGTCAGCCCCTGCGCCAGGTTCAATGTCTGGAGTAGTTGTCGTAGCACTAATCCTGGCGTTAACTCTAGATGCTATGGTCTCTAAGGATTCCTTATCATCTGCCATTATTTTCCCTTTTGCTTTTTGCCTGGCTCCCACTTCTGAGTACTTGGGTTGAAATTGTACCCACCCTTGATCAAATCGTATTCATCCCCACTCATCATATGCTTGGGGAATATATCCTTGGCCATTCCCCCCTGCACTGCCAGCCGTTCATATTCAGTAATCACCCTCTCCTGTGCACCGATCCTCTTCCTAAAGAGGATGTGTGCACGTGTAACAAAGTTAGCACGTTGCGCCGCTGTTAGCCTCTGGCCTGTTGCCATTCCTTTGAGTCGCGCTATTGCCCTTTGCCACAAAGCGGCTGTTGCTTCAGCGACAGCAAACTCTGACTCACGCACCACAGAGCCTGGGTCCTGGATTTTCATAAAGTTGAAGATCAGAGCCAAGTCACCAGCACCACCTGTCTCATCGATATCTTCTACAGACCCCAGGACTCTTGAAAAGGCATCGCGTGCTACGATAAATGCTTTTGACTGGCTAAGATATTCTTTTCTCAGTTTTGCACTGTCAGTGCCAGCAGCCCTGCGCCTCTTTTCTGTCAACACGTCTCTGTCATGGTCACGCTTTGCGATAATGCTATCCACCAGAATATCATCCTGTATTTTAGAAGCCTGGTCTATAGCCACGTCATGTAAACCTGCGGCCATATTGCTTCTAATGTTTTTATAGATGTCCTGCTGTCTGTCCCATATAACTTTATCGCCTTGCCTCCTGAAGGTAGCTGTCTTCATGGCATCTTCTTCAGCCACTCGCATTCGTTCCTCCAGCAGGGCCTGGCCCTCTGCAGCCCTGCCAGGGATTATGCTCCTGATTATTTCATCAGGTATGCCGGCAGGGTCACGAGGTGTAAACGTGCTGCCTTGCGGGAACTCTGCGGTAGGACCCTGCTGTATAGGCGTAGCACTGCCCCTGTCCATGCCCATGCCATATTGTGCTTGGAAATCTGCATAGGGCAGGCCCTTCATGTACTTCTGCTGGCCTGTGGTCACAGTCGCATCAGCCGCATCCTCTGATAGGCCGGCCTCACGTGCAGCCTCACGTGCCCCTATCCAGTCATTGGCAGCAATGCGCCTGGACACCTCTTCCCTGGCAATCGCCTTCTGCTGTGCCCTGGTTTTGCGCTCTGCATCCCATCCACGCAAAACGGTGTTGGCGATATTGCCAGGTGCTGGCTGTAGGCCCTGCAGCAAACCTTCAAGAAATCCCATTTATCCTGTCCCCTTCCCACTGTTATCTCTTCCTGCCCAGTATCCTCCAGCCATTTGTCCACCTGCGCCTATGAGGCTGCCCAGGAGGCTCCCAAACAACTCCCCTGCTCCAGGTCCAGGTGGCCGCTGTGCGGGCATCTGTAGCTGCCCTACGGTCCCTGGGGCCACGTTGACACCGCTCAGTGCTGACAGCAACATTGACAAAGGATTCTGCACGTTGCCCATCCTCATCTGGTTTATGTTTTCTGGTGTCATTAATAACTGCAACATATTCGTATAAATCCTCTGCTGCGAATCCTCCTGCCTACCCTTGCGATCCAACGCTCCAGCACGTCTCTGTAGATCCATCCCTTCTGCCTGCTCAATAGCCTGTCCTGCCGCCCCTACCTTGTCCAGACCCAACTCTGTTCCCGCCACATTCTGCTGGAACAAGTTGCCCAGAATGTTTGCTACCAGTTCCAGGTTTTCGCGTTTCTCGCCACCGTATTTCAAACCTGTATCCCTGTCGAAGCCTGCCCCTGCCATATCCTGGCCAAACAACAGATTCATGATATTTGCGGCGGTGGACGCATCGTCCCGCCGCTCTCCACCCATGACCGTCTCAAATCGCAGACGCGCATCGGCTGTAGCCCTGGCTTTGGCATCGGCCAGCCTGTTGCGTGACTCATCGGCCTGGGTGCTGTTGAGCATACCTCTTGCAGCCAGACTGCTCTCCAATCGCCTCGATTCCTCTGAGAAATGCTCCTCGATGTCCATCAGGTATGGGTTCTCCCACTCGTCGTAGGCCCTGCCCGTGAGCGCATCGGCAGCAGTTTTGTCGATAGTGGGGTCAGGAGCAGTTGCTCCCCATACAGAATCCGGTACCGTCAGTGCCGCTGCAGCGGCGGCAGGGTCAGCGAGATTGGCCGTGGGCAGGTTTGTGCCCTGTATGAGTTTCATCAGCCAGTCCATCCACTCCTGTGCTGGCTGACCGCCCTCGTAAAATTCATCTGCTCCGTAATCGGGACTCTCCCCTGGCCCTGGCAGATCGTATGGCTCGACCAGGTTTTTTCTGGCCAAATTGTATAGGTCTTGTATGTTGCCAAACGCCCCAGGAATCTGTCCCTCTGCCAACGCCTGCGAGGGCATATTGGCCAGACCCAATATGGACTGCACGATGTTGTTTCGCTCCTCAGGCGTGCCAGCCGATGACAGTTTCTGAAACAGGGTGCCCATCAGACTCGCATATAGTCCCTGTGGCTGACCCAGATCAAGATTGTCACTGCCCCACCAGGACGCATACTGTGGATTGACAATGTTTGGTGGTGGCTGTTGGCTGGCGAAATTTCCCATGTCACGGTTGTACGCTACCCAATCGGAAAAGTTTGCAAACGGCTCACCCGTAGAAGGATTATATCCTGCATAGGCTCCTGGTGGCGGTGGCGTAGTTCCCAAAGCTAACTTGCCACCAGGGGTGGGGCCTACGCCACCTATCACGCCCAGTCTGACATCCGTTTCATAAGCATCGCGATCCCCATAGTAAGGTGCATCATCCCAGGGCTGACCACCTGCAAAGTCAGGAGGGTGGCCACTGCCTGTATCACCTGGCGGTCCAGGTTCTCTGGGTCCACCGCCCAGAGAAAGGCGTGGGTCTGTATCAGTGACATTAGTAGAGTCACCGTTAGTATTATCAGCAGATGATTCGGGTTCCGCGATCCCTGTAAACGCATCGCTTGCAACCGTAGGTGGCGGGGTGCCACCAAATGGCGTGACGCGCTTTGAGCCTGTCGTAGGATAGGACACCGTACCCGTGATAGCAGTCTGCCCTGTGCCTGCAAGAGGCAACGTGCCATCATCTCCAGTAGGTGGCGGTGGCGTTGTCTGGGCACCAGTTTCCAGCTGCCCTGTAGGCCCTGCGAATCCAGCAGGGACTTTATATGGGTCTTCGTCTGTGCCCCCCAGCGTAGGTGGCCCTGTCGGTGGCGTATAGGTATACGTAGGCCCACTAGGTGGCTGTTGTCCATCGCCTCCTGGTGGCCCTCCTGGCCCTCCTGGTCCTCCTGGTCCTCCTGGTGGCTGTCCTCCTGGTGGCTGTCCTCCTGGTGGCTGTCCTCCTGGTGGCTGTCCTCCTGGTGGCTGTCCTCCTGGTGGCTGTCCTCCTGGTGGCTGTTGCCCAACAACGGGCACACCATCACCTAACAAATCCCCTCCAGCACCATACGTTCGACCATCAGGACCCGCATACTCCATGCGCATTGTGGTAGGATTCCACACACCCGCCGCTGGCCCACCTGCCGATGATCCCGTAGTCGAAAATACTGCGCCTGGCGTTGGGACAGGCTGCGTTGTAGCGGCGCGGATACTTTGCGTATACCCTGCAGGGTCAGCCAGGAAGCCGGCCATAAAATCATCCTGGCCACCGTGACTCAAAGCGTAGTTGTACCGCTCCGACATAAATTCGCGGTCCGCTGGTGACAACGACTGCATGGCCTGTGTCACCGTTCCCATGCCTCCCATAGTCCCACCTATCGGAGGATCAGGTGTAGGGCCTGGTGGTGGCTGTGAAACCCCACCTGGCGGTGGCTGAACCCCACCTGGTGGCTCCGTAACAGTAGGTGCAGGCGTAACCGTCATACCAAACAGGTCAGGATTAGCCTTGAAAAATGCTACAGGGTCATTACGCATCTCAAGCATCTGCGATTTGGAAATGGCCCCTTCTGTTGGTCCCGAAAACCATGCATCTTTGGCACCTGGTACAGCACGCTCTAAAACGTCCAGTGCGCTCTCCTGCGCCCTGTTGAAATCACCCGTGACTACACCCCCCAGAGTGGGGTTGTCGGCCAGCGTATCTGCCAGGCTCACTGATGGTGGCGGTGGCGGTTGTTCCACTGGTGGCTGCTGCACCACCGGAGGTGGTGGTTGTGCTGCTGTTGCTGCCATCGCATCTGCGTCTGCCGATTTTCCATGACCACGCAGCCACTCATCCAAGTTCGCCTGGCCACTGACCAAATTGTCCAGGCCACCAGTGGTTATCTGACCTGAAGCAAGAGCATCACGTAGGGCTACCTGTACGCCCTGTGGCAAATGGCTCATGTCAGGTAGAGTGGGCGCAGGAGGTGGTGGTGGTTGTGCAGCCGTTGCTGCCATTGCATCTGCATCTGCCGATTTTCCATGACCACGCAGCCACTGATCCAGGTTGGCTTGGCCACTGACCAAATTGTCTAGACCGCCGGCGGTGATCTGACCTGAAGCAAGAGCATCACGCAAAGCTACCTGTACACCCTGTGGCAAATGGCTCATGTCAGGCAGGGTGGGCGCAGGAGGTGGTGGTGGTGGTGTCACAGGTGCCTGGGTAGCCTGATGAGGTGACCTCTGTGGTGTTGCACCAAATCCTTTCGATGCCAGCCACGCACCCTTGTCTACAGTGCCAGACAACAGATTGGCTAGGCCACCCTCATCGAGTTGCTCTTGCATTACCATGTCCTGCATAAAAAGCTGCTCTGCAAATGGCAGGTTGTTGAATCCCGGTACATCTCGCAAAGCCATAGTCCCTCTCCTTATGAGCCTACCCTTGTCCACGGCTCACGTTTGCCGCCGTGGTATTCACGGGCATGTCCCTGTTTTACCATCAGGGCATTGATATGCGCCTTTGTTCCTTTTGTCACGGCATATACATCCGCAAGAACGCGACCATATTTTCCGGTGCCGTGACTCAAAAATTCTATGCTGTCAGATTCTGCAAGCGTCTCTGCAAGAAATTTCTTTGCAGCCAAACCCAAGGATTTTTCCTCCAAATTCCGTGTGCGACTCTCAGGGGTATTGATACCCATCAGTCTCAACCGGCATTCGATTTTGACCTGGAATCCAAGATCTACGAGCACGTCAATTGTATCGCCGTCCACGATGGGATTTCGACGCTCATTATTTTTTTTCCCCATGCGGCCTAACAGGGTGCACTTGTAATAATACAACTCAGCCATCTAATAACTCGAAATGTGGGAGATCGTCAAAATGATTGGCAGTGCGCCCGTCACCATCCCAGTTACCGCCCCACCGTAACCTTATGCCGTGCGATGCGGCCACGCCGAAAACAAAGCCGGCCATATAGGTGAAAGCTTCCCTGTCGTTCCAGTCAACGGGCCACGGTATGATGTCCACAGCGCGGCTTGGACTGACATTGTGTTTGGAGTTGGGGAACAGGACGTGAGACTTCCCCGCCCTGAACAGTTCGTTCTGGACGGACTCCTCGCGATGCCCACAGATCACAGAGATGTCGTATTCCTTCACGACATCGTGAAGGATTATTTGCAGCCGCTCGTCGCACTCCGACAGCTTCCTCAGCGATGTGGTTCCAAACGCTGGCACTACGACCTCCCGAATATATTATCTACCTCAGAATATACCCACGTCACCAGCATCGTAAGTACTGCGATAAACTCAGTAGACGAAAGCAACGGTGACCACTCTTTGGAGAATGAGGTCGATACTCCCAGCAGGCTGTACCACGGGATGTATCCGCAAATTACAATCGTCGTAGCTGCCGCAGCAGAGTGGCTTTTGGTGCGAACCACAGGGCTTTTTACAGGACCGTTTATTTTTTTGTGTCGTGTACGGCTACGCGCATCTTCCCGGATTTGATCTCGCAGCTTTTGGACGAGGCTCTCCTGCTCTTCGAACGCCTCGACCAGCTTTTGTTTGCTCCACTTCGATGGGGGGATCGCTCCCATCCCGTGTTTGCCACCTGAGATAGCCATCGGGAATCTCTCACTTTTTATTCCCTCCAGCCCTCTTCCGGGCCTTCCACAGGCTCTTTGGAACGTACCGCCAGCCTCCTGTAAAAACCAACCTCATAGCCTCCAGATCACTGACCCGTCTGATTTCACCCAACTCATTCTGGACACATTTCATTTCGTCTTCGCGTAATCTTTGAGCGCACCAGAGGCAATCTCAGTAACTTTTTCCACCGACCTCCCTGCTACGTATCCACCTAATCCGATTTTTATCAGCGACATCAATTCCACCTCTACCGCCTCTGGGACAGCAACGGTCAGCCCAAACCAGCGCATCATCACAATAGCGACAAACGTGAGCATTGTGAGTGGCCGCCAATTTCTCTGTATCCAGCTTTTGCCCTGCGCCTCTGCCGTGATAATCGAAGTCTGTGCATCGTTGAGGGATTTCTGGTAATCCAATACATCAGACATCACAGACCCCTGAAGTTCCGCAAAGGCGTTTTTCAGGGTGAGCCTCTCCTCGTCAGAGGTATGGAGGCCATCAACGATGCCACCAGCAGTCTTAAACAGCGAAGTGATTCCACCCAGTCCGATCATCCAGCCGCCTTTTTGACTTTATCTACGTCTCTGTTGATGCGCTTCAGGAGCTTCGCGCCGCCTCCAGCCATCGCACTGCCACCGATCAGATAATCCACGTAACTTCCTACCTGTAACGCAGACACATTTCCGCTGATCGCTTCGATCAATTGCACATCGAAGACAACGCAGATCGTAATGCCGATGCCCAGCATGACCTCGTCATACAAGCCCTCGTTTTCAAGTGCGCCTTTGACATTTTCTACAGCAAAGGTTACTACGCTTGAAATCAGGGTAAAGGTCAAAATCGTCTCTACGGCAGCTTCCATGCCCATGTCACTCGTCTCCCTTCGCAGCCTTGCCGTCAACCGCTGCTGGCTCTGGCACCTCTTCCACAGGAGGAGGATCAAGCTTCGAGATAAGGTACGCCTCCACGCCCTGAAGCCGTGCAAGGTTCTGCTGCATCAAATCCACCTTTGTCAACTCCTGTTCGATATTTCTAATCTGCGTCTGCGCGTTCTCCAAATCCCTCTGCATTTCATCTTCCATCTCGCTACCTCCAGTATGTTAGACCTTCTTGCCTTCAACGATAGCTTTATCCTTCGGATTTGGCTTTCTGTGCCGCTACAAATGTATCCTGATCGTCCGCATCTGCCGCATACCACGTATCACGCTTGTTCTGTTCGATCACGTTCCGCGCTGCAGACTTCAGGACCGATGTAGCATGTGCGTCAATGTCCCCCGTATTCTCGTCGAGCGCATCATACTCTGCCTGTGTCAGTGTTGCTGTTACGTTTGGCATTGTTGTCTCCTATCATCCGTTAATAAACATCAGGCTCACCTGAATCGTTAATCCTGTTCTGTTTTCGCAATACAAGCCATCAGTATGTGCCGAAAAAGTGATTCTGTTATCTGTCCCCGTTGATCCCGTCAGTTCGCCCGTAGTCACCTCTGTGGTTTCTGAACCGCCACTTGAAATCAAAACTATAGTCGGTGGGAGGGCCGGATTGGAGTGTGACCAATATGAAAAAAAGCCCGCTGCAACTGTTGCGCCATTCGCATTGTTTATGACGGAGTATATACAACTGCCCCATGTGTTACCATTGATAATTCTTGCAGTCCCATTTCCAAATGATGTCTCGCTGCCCCAATTTAGGTAAGACGTATAGTCCTGATAGCTATTCCATCCTTTGAGCATATGCTCTGGATTATCCTGTTTTATCTCCAGAACAGCCTGATCGTCCGAGGCATGGTCCTGATGAAAGTAAACCATGCTGCTATCGGTAGATGACGATGTCAGGTTGCGATAGACCTTGAGTGCGTTGCCTGTAGTGTGGTTGTCTCCCTGCTGAACTTCCAACGTCGCCGATGGTGCAGTAGTGTCTTTACCGATGCCCCACCGTGCAGTGGCAATCACAGTAGCGGCTGTTACAAAAGTTATGTCGTTCCCCGCTGTGCCTGAAGCGGCAACAGACCATGTGTGCGTTCCGTTGTAAAGAGAATACTTTGCGGCTTCATCTGTGGATATGTATTCCCACGAACTGTCAGTGTCGTAGTTGGCGTTGAGGGCAAAGTCCATCTGGTTCGCTGCCCCGGCAGACGTCTGTGACGATATTACGCCATTCCCACCTATCTGCAATGCACTCCATGAAGAGTGCCACGTAGCAGGTGTAACGCCTATTCCCACGTTGCTTGCGCCTGACACGATAAGGTCACCGCTGCCTACCGCTGCTGGGGCAATAGTCAAATCGGTTCCATCATACGAAATCGTAGCGTCCTCTCCCGTACCAAATTTGATCGCCTTGCTGTCCAGCAGATGCAACTCCTCGCTGATATACACATTTTTTGCAACGCCTAAACCACCGTCCGTATGCACGGAGCCTGAAATGCCAGAGGTGGAGTCTGTCGCATCGTCAATAGACAATACGCCCGATCCTGTGATGGTCCCGGTAACGCCCAGATTCCCGCTGGCGAGGGTGCCACTGACCACAGCATTGTTGGTGACTACGGTGTTCCCAGTTGCTGTCAACGTGAGGAGGTTACTACTGGCAATTGTCAGATCGGTTCCATCGCCCTCGATCTTTTCTCCGTCATCACCGAAAGTCAAACCGATATCGGCAGGAATGTTCACGTCACCAACTGCCGTCAGTGTAATATCGCCTGCGCTTTGAATATTGCATACCTGAGCAAAGTACAGCTGTGTCGTTGTCCCATCCCACGCCAACCGCATACGCTCCGCAGCAGTCTCGCTCTCAGCCACAGCAAATACCAGGTCAGTGTCGTTGAGGTCTGCGGCGAATGTGTCATCAGCCTCTGCCCAGATAGACGCACCGACAAGTACCGCGTCAGTGCCATCCGACTCCAGTGGTGCCTGAAAATCTATGCGACCGAGGATGTCACCGTCTTCGACTGTGAGTTCTCCCGTTGTAAGTTTCAGCGTCCCTGCGCCAGCAGCCGTAGCCCCTCTTACGTCGAGGGTATCTGCCGACTCGTCGTACAGCAGGTAGGCTCCTGCCGAGTCTCCGTAGAATTTGACATCGTGTCCAGTCCCGTCCACGCCTACAGTCAGCGGTGTCGTAAACGTAGCAGCCACGCCACTGACGGTGAGCACCTCCGTATCTGCCGCATTTTTTATCACCCGAAAACTGAACTCACCGTCTTCGCTGGTGGCAGCATCATCCAAACACATCACATCGAGCGATGCGTATACTGTCTGGTTGTCACTTGCGTCAGGCATTTTAAAATCTATCCCGACACCACTGGAATTATCTGTCATCTGATTGCCGTCAGCAGGGTCCCATTCGATAATCAGATTGGATTGTACAGCCCCCGTGGCATTGTCCACATCCAGTAGACGCAGTGACGCATAGTCTATGGCAGCAGCACTGCCCAACGTAATGTCTGTGGTGCCATCCAGGATGTCTGCCAGGGCATTTGGATTAGCGTCTACCTCTGTGCCGTTGATCGCGTCATTGGTGTTGTCCTTGACGCTGTTGTCGGTCATACTGTTGCGTATGGGTGTAGCCATGTATGTCTCCTATGCCACAGTCCTATCGGACCTGAGTGCCGATGCTATTACGTTACCCTTATACCTAAACCATTTACTACTCTCCACCAGGACCTGCATACCCGTGCCACGTGCCAGCACATCGGGCCTGACACGCTCTCCTGCGTTGCCCGTGCCTCCCCATAGTGCTACACCCCACTGGCCTATACCCCAACCGGACGATCCTACAATTGTCAGGTCTGCCAGGTTAGCCTCTGGAGGTGATGCCATATCGCCCTGGCGCAGGAGGATCTGTTTCACAAAAACAGAGTAGTCACCCTCTTTGTCCACCTGGACAAAACTCCAGCCATAGCGTTTCATAATTTCCGGTGCATTGAGCGTGTAGAATTTTGTTTGTATGCGTGACAGGAACACGGCATCGTCCCACTTGGTAGATGTGGGAACGAACATCTGGTAGACACGCCCATTGTCATCACCCACGTAGTGGTAGTAGTTGACATTCGATTCGTTGAAGACAACTCCTGCCGTCAGACCTACCTGGTTCGTTTGCGTCCACCGCGCCCTTTTCTGGGCCGTGTTGGCGATGAGTCCAACAGACGGCACAACTTTGTTGCTCGTAGGGAACTGTACCATATACTCCAGGCGATCTGTGTTAAACATCCCCCACGATTTGTCCAGGTGCGTCGAGTTTTTGTTATCGATAATTGGCTTCACCCATCGGGAAAAAGAGTCATCGATGAAGAAGCCGGCAGACGTGCTCGATGCCGTGATAGCCTCGACACCGTGGTCAGACATGAAAAACAATTTGCTGCCCGACTGGCTGAGAGTGTGGTGAGACACGCAGCCTATGCGCGAGGAAACATTTCGTACATTTATATCGGAGAATGTAGACGTGGGTGATATGCGATAAATAGAACTGCGCTTGAAAATGAACAGGTTGTTGCTAAATGCCGCAGCACCCGTGATGTCACCGTCATAGCCCCTGTAGATAGCTATGTTGCCGCCACCATTGGCGGTAGTCCAGTCCTCGCAGTCATCGACAACAGAATAGTAAGCCGTATCATCATCGAACATCCACAGGCGGCCCTGCCACGCTACGGGAAACTTTCCGTTGCCTGGCGGTGAACCACCCAGGGTCACCCACCCATTGGACGTGTCATATTTTACAGGGTCATCGGCATCATCATCGTTGGCTACCACCAGCAGGTTTTTGGCGGTAGTAGCACCATAAAACATTGTGCCTGACCACCTCGTGGTAGACGTGTTACTGTTGCCAGATTTGCGTGCCCCTGTCCCTGCTGCGGCCCAGTCCGATGCACCCATCTCGTAAAACTTGCCGTCAGTAGCCGATGCCACCAATTTGTCACCGTTGTTCACATCCCAAAGGCCCGTTACAGCACCACCCATATCTGTGCTGCCCAGCCTGGTCGAACCGCGCATGGTTTCAGGGTTGTCCGACTCCCTGTTGTAGACCATGTTCAGCAGATCGTAAAAGGCGTGATTCGGGAACTCAGGGTCTACCGTACCCGTGACCCTGTATATCCCACCGCCTGTGTTATAGTGTCGCTCTTTCGACCAGGCCATTATACGGTATCAAATGCGATCTGTGACCGCACCTCCATATGTCTGCGTGAGCCGTAGTTGTTCCTGCGATATGTCTCAATGCTCATCTGATCATCGTCCCTGTGGGTCCTGGATTCCCTGGCCACCAGTTGGTACCGGCCCCGTTCATATCTCTCCCACCATTCTCCCGCCTGGCGCACGTCCTCGTCATAGAGACACGCACGCCACCGCATATGATGACACACCGTATCGTATGCGATGTCTGGAGCATCGCCGCCAAACAGGTTGGTGGCAAACGTAGTGTTGCTCGTAAATTTTGTGGTGTACCAGAAACCGATCAGGTAGGCATCCTGGGGGAACGGCCAAAAGACGATCTGCGTAGCGTCAGCAGTGTTAGGGTGGATCTCAGCGACATAGCTGGGCTTGCCCGATGTGTCCCTGTGTATGTCACCGCCAGATAGGTCTGTGAGCCTACGCATATCGACGATCTGTATGCGCTGTGCATTGCTGTTGGGCGCATCGCCATAGGACACGATCATGATCTCATCCAGGTTCGTAAATGCTGGCGCATACGTGTCCTGGAAAATCCTATAGCCGCCTGCCGTTGCGGTAGTGCCTACATACGCATCGTCCAATGTCAGGGTATGCGGAGATCCAGAGTTAGATACAGAGGCGATGCCATAGGAGGTCTTGTCGGCTGTAGACCTGAACCACATATTTGCCGTGGACGATGACCAGTTCGTAGCATTGTTACCGTCATCGTCCACGCTGGTCACCGTAGTACTGCCATTTGTTACAGCGGCCTTCCCTGCAGATATATCATTGGTAGTTGTCAGGAAATCCTGCTGGAGGCCCCATCTGTACCGAGAGGCTTCCAGAAGATCATGCACCGCCTCGTTGGCATCATCTATCAGGATATTCTGTAGTTGATTGTCGCTGTCAAATTCTGTGACATCAGGCTCACCCAGACTCCTCAGTGCCCTGTTGACGGCTGTACCTAAATCAATGGCCATCGTGACCTCGCGTTCAGGTGCATTTCTTTTTGATCGTATTTACGCCATACGTTTTCGCAACTTGTCTCGTGCAGCACTCATGATCTGCGACACCCTCGTGCCACTGACACCTATCCGTTTGCCGATGTCCTTCACAGGCAGTCCCTCGTAATAGAACCACTGTAGGACCTGGCGTTCTTTGTCTTCCAACGTGCCCAAGTCCTGCTTCATCTCCACGGTGTCGTAGGCATCGTCCAGCCTACCTGGCACCAGCACCAGTTCCTCTGTTGTATCATACCGTTTACGCATACCGTCAATGCAAGCCCCGTGGATACGCCGGTAGGCATATCCACGGAAACTGTCATTGCGCTGTGCGTCATATCTTCCTGCCGCTTCGCACAACCCCAGGCGTGCATCACCTACCAAGTCCTCCAGGGAGTCCCTGGGATGTTTTTTGTGTATGTGCCTCGCGATACAGTCAGCGTACAGGACATGGGATTCTGTGTCTATCATAGAGGTCAGTTAATGTGCGAACCATTCGATATACACATATACTGCATCTGCAGAAGCAGCACTATCAGTTGTCAGCACAATATCTCCAGTGCTCCCTGCTGCCGTTTTTGGCAGGCCACCGTCAGGCAGACCTGTAAAATCCAACGACAATACGCCGCTGTTTCCGACAGGCGCGAGAGCCACAAGTTGATTGTTAGTGCTACAATCAAATTCGACCAGCGCAGAAATACCCGTGGTGGACTCTATAATAAGCTTCTTGATCTTCAAGCCATTCGTATAGTTGTCGGCCCTGGCCGACAGGTCCACGAGCACCTCTGCGTCAAATTCTCCAGTACCTCCCCATACCCCAGACCAGATAGAGACACCATGATGCCCCACCTGCCGAGTGTATGTCGTAGGTGTAGGTGCAGCCATTTATGCCCCTTTCCTCGTTTTCTTCGCCTTCTTGGATTTCTTGGGTGGAGGTTTCACTCCGTGATCAGCCAACAATGCTGTCACCTCTTTTTCCGTGAACGCATCTTCAGGATATGTCTTTGACCAACGGTAAGTGACTTCTTTGGCCGTGCTGCCATGCTCGAGACACTGGTGCAGGATATAAACCTCTGCTTCTTTTGAGATCATCCCTCACCCCCTTACGATGCAGCCGTTGTCGGAAACTCTCTGGCTTTCTGGTCTACAGCGTCAGCTTCGAAGTTCCTTGTACACATGCAACTGCCAGGATCGAGCATAGACCCCAACGTGCCTTCACCCATATCATTGTCAGCGATCAAGCCCAGTGCAGCCGCAGAGAAAATGATGGCGGGACCAAAGGTGGAGATGTTTCCAGAAATAAAGCAGTCCGTGTGTGCCACACCAGAATTGATGGCACCCACATCCCAAGCATTGGTATCATTCATTCCTTGGAACAGGTTGTCTTTGACCACCAGCCTTGTCACGCCGGCAGCCTCAATCTCTATGGCTGCATCAGGACCATTAGCCGTGACGTAAAACCTGTTGCCCTCTACCAACAAATCATCGCCTGCATCAGGCACAGTGATCGTTTCCACATCGTTCGATCCACACTCAAATGTATTGTTGCGTATGGTCAGCCCAGCAGCACCAGCATCTATGCGTGATGTTGCCGCTGCGGTGCTGGCAGGGAAGTGGAGGTTTTCTATTGTCACGTTTGCTGCCGTCACAGCAATGCCGTCAACGGCACCATTCACGGTGATCGCTGACGGGTTAATTAAGGACCCGCCGGTAGCACCCGAAAGCGTCACGTCAGCCTTGCTCATCGTCAGTGCCGCTGTTATTGTCACATTACCTGGCAGTATCACTACCGTGTCACCACGCCCCGCTACCGTATCGTCCAGGGCATCCTGGATGGTGCTCTTGGGTTCTGTGGGCCTCTTGCCTGGGTAGGTGTCAGACGCTCCGTTGCCGCCAGGATATGCTACTGTACCCCCACCGACAAAAATTACCTGACCTCCAGGCTTTTCCAGATTGACCCATCGTCCAGCTACAAATGCGAGATTTGCCACTTACATCCTCCTTATGAAGTGGGGCTTTGGCTGCATCGGGCAGCTACTCACCCCCCCCTGTTGTTGCAGGCCATACACTGCTCCTGCCCGGTGTTTTACTTCGATCACGATCCTGGTGATCCAAACAGTCCCCTGGGGTCACCCCAAGAACTGCTGAAACGCTCTTTGCCCTTAAATTTGATGTCACCCGTGTCAAAATCGAAAATATGAGACGTGGTGAAAGGCTCCCGATCATAGATCGTAAGCTTGTGGTCACCCTTGTCAGCTAGGAGGAACCAAGCGTCTGAATCTGTGAGGTAATCCCACACCTGCAGTGTCAGTCCCGCATCGGAGATGGGGTTGACTGCGTTGGTGTCATCTTCAGGCTGGAGGCTGCTGTCGAGTATCCGCACTGCCTCATACTGCAGGTCTGGCGGCACGAGAAGGGTCTTGGGTTGGATCTGCATACGCCGGCCACCCCCGGTACGGAAATTGCGAAAATCTATATTCGCTTGCTCCAGAGATGTCCTGGAAAGATCGGCGGCTGTAGACAACTCATTCTTGTAACTGTCACCGTTCTCCCTTACGTGATCGGTGGCAAACAACTCCTTGCCATCAGCACCCGTGTAAGAAGAGTCGAAGCCATTATTGAAATGGTTGGCCGTGATACTCTCCCTGTTGGCTGCTGCCGCCCCACCCAACTCTGCGGGTGAGTCTTCCATCACGCCGTACAAATCGTCAGACCAGGCCTCCTCAGTTATTCTGATTCCCTTGGCGTATACGACATGCGTAAAGGTGGTCAGAAATCCTTCAATGGGTGACGTGTAGTTTACGGCCTCACCTTCAGCCTTGGTATCCAGCGTACCGATACCGCCGAAAGTCAAGATATGCTCTCTATACTGAGCACTGTCATATACGTTGAAAAGTTTGTCACACACCGGTTCCCGTTCTGCCCACGCCTGGTAGCAAATCATGTGTATGCCACGTGTGGTGGTGTCCTCAGGGAAATTTGATGTCATTGCAATTGCTGGCACTTGAAAATCACCTCCTCAAAGTTAGTTATACGGCGATCTGATCTTTCTTGATATGCTCTGCACACTCAACACGCAGTATGGCATTGGCACCAACGGCATTGTCCACGTTAGCCACTATATCGAGCAGAAGAAATCCTGCTGCCGTAGCCACA
>Ga0209349_1000775_pt1 | contig 15990 bp, 11 predicted proteins | sample ETNvirnome_2_130_FD_184067 | JGI IMG/M metagenome (GOLD analysis project Ga0209349, IMG submission 184067) | Marine viral communities from the Pacific Ocean - ETNP_2_130 (SPAdes) (version 2) | ecosystem: Environmental > Aquatic > Marine > Oceanic | place: Pacific Ocean | collected 2013-06-22
CTATGTCGACCTCTTTGTCGGGGTCGCCGAGAATGAGCTTTGTGTAATCCTGGCCTCCAAGGATCAGGCCCTCGATCTTCTTGCCAAGAGCAGCAATTGGGCCCGTGCCGGCCTTGAATTCTTCGTAGAGGTCCTTCCAAGTCTCCGCGATTGCCTCGTCTTCTGTCCATATAGGCATTGCATCTCGCATGTAATTGGGGTTCGACGCGTCTGTCATTCTCGATTCTTGCCCAGAGGAGGCGCCCCTCTTCCCGATGCCGAGAAAGAGAGATTCAAGCGGCAACGTGGGAAAAATCGCTAGGCGATCTGGGGTGTCATAGGTGAACTTGGCGTGACCTTTCGAGTACTTCCGAGTTTTGCCCGGAACTGGGTCTCGATGATAGGCACACTTCGCTAGTTCGGGATTGTTGTACCGATGAGTGGCTTCTCCAAGAAAGCTCTCATAGGCCGATGTGCCGAGCCTGTCGGCTTTTTTCCATCTCGTGCCGTTGGCAGTTTGTCCACCGTTCATGTCTGGCATGAGCTGCCCGAAGGAGGCCATGCCCCCGGCGATGATGTCCCTACCTTTACTCACGAGATGATCGCGTGCAGACATCAAGAAGGTATAGTTGAGCGTGCCCCCAAAACCCCGCAGCTTTGAGCCATCAGCTTCAAAATAATAAGCTAGCTCGGGAGATAGGAAGTGGCCCAGGTAGGGGCCCCACGGAGACCTCGACCGGCCGGCTGCACTATAAAAGGGCGCGCTGCTGTTGCCCAGCATGAGTGCAGTGGCCGGCGACATCGGGTGCACGCCGGCATTCCTGCCCGTGATACCCAACGATTTCGGGGGGACCTTCTTTTGTTGCCCGGTCGGCAGATTGATCTTGACCTCAAGATTGTGCTGGTAGTGGAGATTATCGACGAAGCGCGGGTTCGGCGTCCAAAACAGATTACACTCATCAGTCGCCATGGCCTTGATATCGACCCACTTCCGGTGGCGCCACACCTTCTTCATCTGGAACGTGCCGGCGCCGCCCAGGGCCCTGGCGTTTGCTTTTGCGGTTTTGCCTACCTTATCGGGCGCCTTGTCGGCGAAGGGCTTGAGAAAGCTCCTCTCGTGGCCCTCCTTTACGATGGAGTTGTAGCCTCCACCCGGCTCGGCGGTACCGGGCGCGCCCGTAAAAAAACGAGCACTCTCCCCGCGCAGGCGAAGTTCAGAAATTATCTTGGACTTAGGTGTGGAGGCGTCGTTACCCCAGTTCCACAATTCGTACCATTTGTACTTCGCCGCCAGCACGTCTTCGGCGTACTCCTTCTCTGATTTGGTCTCGCCGTTGTCCTTTATCATGTCGGCTCTTTTCTCTAAAATACTGCCTCTTTGAAACTGCATATTATAACCCGTTATAAGACCAAACATACGCCACGACGTTTGTTTCTCCAACCAATTGCTGCCACCCGTAAATTTGTCGCCGTCAAACTTCATGGGACCCAGAGCCGCAATAACTTTCTCTTCGGTATCAATTACACCGCCGCCCGTCTTGTCTTTATAAAGTACATGGGAGCCTATACGCTCTACATACTGGTCTATGTTTTTAAGAAAATGCTCCTTATAAATATATTCGAGCCGCATTGCATCGCGGTAATGAAGAAGCAAGCTATTGAGTGCTTCGGGGATCCAGCTTGGAGTAAGTGGCTTAGCAGAATCTGCCATTTTCTATCCCCTTATCGTTCTCAACACGTTCTCCAAAGGGAGTGGAATGGTGAGAACATCTCCGTTCCGTACATGAGCTTCTGTGGGAGTCTTATTAAATAAAGCAATGACCCACCAATATTGAGAACTTCCATAATACTTCATAGACAATTTCCAAAACCGATCTCCAACTTTCCAAATATGATCAAGATTGCTAAAAGTCATAATCTGGCCAACAGTGGGAACAACCATCTCGGGGGTTCCATATTGACGAACAAAGGAAATGTCGCGCTTTTCAAGAAGATTCTCGTAAGTTTCGCTTTCATTTTTAAAGATTTCTTTATTATCGTATCTAGTACCCATGATTTATCACCTTTTATCACTTTTTATATTTGGCTATAAGCTCTGCCGTGGTAAGGCCTTCATCACCTTCACCCTCGCGGGCCTGATTAAGACTATCCATTCCGCCTCCGCCAGGTTGCCTATGTGTTTGACTCCGAGCATTAGCCAGGGCGAGGTCCGATTGGCGCTGATCTCGCTCTCGACGTTCTGCGTCCTCTTGCGCTTGTTCCTCTGCATCCTCGGCGGCGCTGTCATTGAGCGACTGTAGTGTCTCGGCGTCTGAGGGGAGCTCGGGGAATTCGGGGTCGGACTCGGGTTCGTCTTCTTCAGGTACTGGCTTCGGCGCAGGAGGAGGAGGAGGTGGGGGTGCAATCTGAGCATTAGGAAAGGCCTGACCAATCCTTTCATGACCACCGAAAACGAACGTCGTCCTCGCGCCGGCGACTTTCGACCAACCCATCAAGTGTGTATGAATAACAGTAAAAGTAAGACTTAAAGAAAATTTCTTGGGATAGTAATTTCGGATACCAGTTCCCCCGCCGGATTCGTAGCTTGCGCCGGGCTCGATCTCCCCCGCCAAAAAACCGCCCTCATTCATGTCGGGGGCGTAATTAAGCCCACCGTTAATATAACCTATCAATCTTTGACCCTCGTTGTTGGGGCTTGAAATTAGATTTGTCCACCTCATAGCAAGGAGGGGGCCCGCTTTCAATACATTTTGTTGATTTTGGCCAGTGTGCGCGCCGCCACCAGTATACATCGGGTATAGAAATTGTGTTAACTCACGAACCATCATCATGTTAGCAAGACACGCGGTCTTGGAGTCGCTCACAACATCAAACGCTATACTGATGTTACGTCGTGTCCCCTGAAATGTAGACAAGGGATCCATTCGGCCGTATACCATCTCTTCATTCCATTGGGAAGTATAATTATCACTAAACGATGTTACCCACCCATCAAAGAAAACCTCGTTATCGGTTGGAACATGCCGGATAAAAATTTTAAAGAAATCCAAAGTTCGCAGCGACGGGGCAGCCACCTCTGTGGTCTCCGCTGGTACGTACCATGTGGGGGCTGTTTTCTGTACCATTTAAACCATCCTCGAAATTGCGCCGAAGGGCCCGATGCCCGAACTGTTAACAATAGTGGCGGCGAACTCAGTATCCTCGATCACAATCTTTGCGGGCTGATCACCGCCACGAGACAAATCTTGCCGTAAACCCTGAACCTCTTTTATCAGTTCTGACGCCAGGTCATTGGAGCGCTTGGTATCGGCAGCGGTGGCAACGTAAGTTCCGTAGGGCACAACAATTCTCTCAGCGCCGGATTCATTTATACCAACCGCTGTCTTGGCGCGGTCGCTCAGGGAGCCTCCGTTAGCTTTGCGACGCACCACACCACCGCTAGCGTGAAAGGCCGACGCAACCTCATCGGTGCCGCCGCCGGCGCCTTCTTCGCCCCCCCCACCGCCGCCGAAGACCGCGAATGAGGTGCCGCCAATCAGGCCGGCAACCAGGGCGAAGGCGGCCAAACTCGTGCCGCCGGTGAATGGTGCGGCAATAAGAGCGGCCACGCCGGCAGCAAGCAGCCCCATTGATATGAATCTCGTTAATCCACTTTCGGCATTGCCCATCCACCTTCCAAATTTACCCAAGGCTTCTACCAGAGGAACAATGAAGTTCTCTATAAATGGCCGCATATCTACGAGCATCGATGCAAAAGCATTTTTGATCTGTGCCATAATTTCCTGTGAATTCTGGGCTAATTCTGCCAGTTCTTCCTGCTGAAGGGCCTGGAGTTCCATCTCTGCCGTATTCATCCCCATAATTCTGGATGCATCCTCGACTGACATTCCCATAGCAGAAGCAATGGCCTGCTTCTCAAAGCGCTCCATGTGATCAAATTGAATTCCCGCGGCGTCGACCGATGCCTTCAGAAGATCTATTCTCTCAGCTTCTGTCGCGTTCAGCATGTCAATAGAATTGAGGTACGGGCCGCCCATAATAGCGTTAAGTCGTCCAACAGATTTGGCAGCGCTATCAAAAGTATCAAACTGTTTAGCAAGCCCCATGAGTTTGCTGACCGCCAAGCCTGTTGCCTTTGACTGCTTTGCAAGCCCCTCAAAGACATCAATAGCACCTTTACCATATTTAGAAAGTTCTGCAAAGGCCGCCCCAAAATCCTTCGACATTTTGGCCATGGAGACACCCAATGACTTGGCGGTTCCTGCCAACCGAAGCACCACATCGTTGGTCTCGTCGATCCCCATTCCCAACGAACGAGTCATCTGATCAAAAATCTTGGCGGTGTCTGCGCCGCTGACACCAAGTTCGCTAAGCAAAGTGGTAGTTTTAGCAACTTGACTTCGCTCCGATTTGTTTAGTTGAGTAAAGGCGGAGAAATTATCAAAAAGGGTGTTATAGGCCTTCCCGGCTTTTTCGGCAGTAACACCGGCATATCGATTGTTGCGTTCCAGCTTCGTTATCTCAAGATTATATTCTTTGCCGGCGCCGGTTGCCTTTCGGAAGGAAGAAATAGCTTTATCTTGTGCTTTAACAAGGTCCATAGTAGCGCCAACAAGTTTGTCTGCCGCGGCAAGTAGGAAGTTCTTTCCCATAGCCTTTCCGGCTGACATTAAGGACTTCGTCATGGAGCCGCCGCTTTTCTTGACGTCGCCGAACTTGACGCCGAGTTGCTTCATGTTATCACCGAGGCCCCCACTCTTCAACTGAAGTCCGGTAACTTTGCCCCCTAGGCGACTAAGGTGTTCTGCAAGGCCTTTTTCGGCACCGGCCTTCTTGGCGGCCTCTTTGAGACCTTTTTCAAGCCGCTTCGTCTCTCTGGCGGCGTCTCTGAGGGCCACCTTGACAAGGTGAAGCTCGGCGGTTTGCTCGGCAGTGGCGTCGGTGCCGCCGTTGGTTGCTTTTAACAATTTCTCTTGTTCGACCAACAACGCAGCAGTAGCCGCTTTTCTCACCAGAAGGGCTTCGGTCTCGGTCGCAGTTGCATCAGCAAAGTCCTTAGAAATGCTGTCGTGCCACGTATTATACGACTCCTCTAATTTTTCTAGTTCGTCCTTATGCTCCTGTATCGCTTTTATCGCATCGCTGTGCGCTTTTTCAAGTGTGCGAACGTCCTCAGCTGTATGCTGTCCGGATACAGTGGGGGGTGTAGGGCCTGGGCTAGGACCAGGGCTAGGGCCAGCGGGCTGTTGCTGTGCCAGTTGCTGCAGAATTTGGTTTAAATTTCTAACTGCTTCGTCAGTAAGTTCAGTCATCTATCTAACTCCTACTGAACAAATGGCCACTTTAAGCCAGTTTCAAATTCAAATTGGTCGACGGCGTCCTGGAGCTGCCATTTAGAATGCATGCTTTGAGCATCGTTGAGGCCGTGCTTTATAAAAGAATCCATGTAGCGCTTTTCCTTCTGAAGTGCAGCAAAAAAAGAGGTAATCTGTGAAGGGCTGCCACCCATGGTAACTTTCAACTCTGGCGCCCTGCCTCCGTACAGGCTTTGCATTAAGAAATAAACATCATTAGAAAAATCTGTATACGAATTCTCATTTAAAGAGATACTATTTTTCTGATTTAGATTAAGATGGATCTTTTTTGACACGTGGGGACCCTCAATAATTAAATAGTATAGAAATCAAAAAGGAGATCCTATTTGCTCTTCCACGCGCGCTCTTGTTCTTCGTTTTGAGCCTTATACTCTTTAAGTAGTCTGTCAACAAACCAACGTCGAAGTCGGATTGGCAAGTTATACGCCTCGAAAAAGGACCAGCCGCCGTGATGTTTGAGAGCAAAAAGCTCTTCATAAACAGCGGCCTGGTAACTAGCCCCTAGGCCAAAAAAACTCTGCCGTTAACGGCATTACCACCTTTCCACCGTAGGAACAGCTCTCGCATGTAAACTCGTGGTCTAAGTCCACATCGGGTTTAATCCGTTCATATACTTTTCGCAGATATCGTGAATCTCGCGCCGGCATTAAATCAACAAAACGATTAATCATCGACATATCTGTCACTGTGTTAATCGAAACTATAACTGCCTTCAGCAAATCAGTGCTGCGAGTGTCAGGGAGATTCATCTTTTTCTTTCTTTCCGTCGCGGCACTTAGTTGTTTCTCAAGGCGCGTGGTGAGTAGACGAACTTCCAATTCAACTTCGGTAGTGGGCAACGTAAACCTAAAAGTCCCTTCCGCGGTGCCTTCAACCTCTGGAGGCAAATCCTCCACAAGATGAAGGGAAAGCTGTTCCAGATCAAATTCGGCCTCATTCACAGTAGCACAGCTGGGACACGTAGCCCGAGTGATGTATTCAGAACCGAAGCCCGTAATCCTAGAAGCAATGATGAGAGCATTTTTATCACCAATCAAAAAATCGTCCAAATCGAGGCTCTTATCAACCAAAAGCGACTGAAGCATCCTATCGAGAGCGAGTCCCTTTCGCAACAAAGCTTCACTTGTCAGAAGGTCTTCTTCTTTAGCCGTCATGTGGCGTATTTCAATCTCCGTGACGCCCGCGAGGGCCGACCCTTCCTCATAAAACCGTCCTTTACTGGGGAGTTCTACAAATTCAGTGGGAGTTACAAACGAGAATATGTCATGTGTCGTTGCGGCGACGGGTGCCGCAACAGATGTGTCTTCGGGGGTTGGGGCTTCCAACCGCTCCGAATTTCTTTTTCGAGCCATTAATTACCTTCTTTCTTTTTCTAACCCAAGGCTTAGACGCCGGCGGCGTTAGTTATGGCTTGCAGGCCGGGCTGGTACATAGCATAATCATAACGTATTTGAATAGTAACATTAAGTAATTCTGTATCATTATCGTAACTTAGGTCCCCAAACGTGGCATTTGTAATAAATGAGTTCATGAGGGCCCACGTACCACAGGGACCCCCCTCCCCATCAAGTTCCTCAATTGTAATGTCGCCGAGTTGCTCAAGAGCGTCCGTCTTGTTAACAGTACCGGGCAACTGATCGCCATTTATAATCCCTTCCTGGAAATCAGGCCGAAGATACCCCATCCCAGCTAACGCCCTAAGAAGAAGCTCGTTGGAATCCGGATTGATAGCATTAACAATTACTATAGTGCATTCGTTCCACTCAACGGAGCCGGGGTAATAGTAAGTATTGCCGAGAAACTTATGAGTCGCAGTGCTGACTGTATAAGCTGGCTTCGTTACGGACTTGGCCAGATATTTTGCGTAGGTAAACGAATTATCGAGACTGACAAGGCCCGGGATTTCTAATATAAAGCGATGTGCGCGTTTTGGCTCCGATGCGGCGCTGTTCCAGAATGGCATGATTTAGTTTCTCCTTATAATTCCTAAGTTATATAGTGGGGGAGATTAAAACCTCCCACATTATTAATCATCAAATGATGCTCCTGTTCGTGTGATGTTGAAATCAATTGCAATGTACTCGATCGCCCGGGTCGGCTTCAAGAAAATTCGTGCATACATGATGTTTCTATCTACCAAGTCCGGAGTAGTAGTCGTCTCGTCAAGAACAAGTTTGTAGTCGGTAAGACCGAAGTTTGTCTTGATGTCAGCGAGAATTGGTCTAACTCTCGAGATGAATCGATTCCAAGTAGTTTTAACATTGGGATCAAACAGTAGTGTGGCGGCCACCTGGGAGATGCGCTTCTTCACAAAGATCATCAGTCGGCGCACATTAATGCGATCCAAGGCAGAAGGAGTCACCTGAAGTGTCTTCTGACCGAAGATTACAATACCCTCTGCCGGGAACTTGGCGATTGGGTTAATGTTCGCTGCGTAAAGATCATCTCGATCCTTGCGACGCAACTGGTGTGCAACATCCGTGACCGGGATGCCTGCAGCACCCTCAGTTAACCCGCCGCGGTTGAAACCAGCTGGAGCAAACCAAACCTGAGTCTTCTTCTGCGAGCTTGAGAACGTTCCCAAGGCAGCCACAGAGGGCGGCAGCCAGACCATCGACCCATTAATGGTGTCGCGGCAGCGCAACCATGGGAAGAAGGTACAACCGTAAGAGTTATTTAAAGCACGCGTACGTAACGCATTGATTACGTTTGTCAACTCTGAGGCAGTGTTGTTCCGAGCGGAGGTGGTACCCTCAGCACGAGGCTTGTAACCACCTTCCAAGTCGACAACAGCCAGTGCATCAGCGCGGTCCTCACAAACATTCATCAAATTGGTCGTCAAACCGGGCTGCTTGAGTCCCGGGATGGTGGCCAGATTCATCTCGACCACTTCCGGATCGGAGATGGAGTCGATGGTGCGACGAATAGTATTAAACGTATAGCTATTATTATCCGTCGGGCTAGACGGGAATCCACTATTTCGGAACGGGTTGAGCTCAGTAATGTCTAAGCCGTCAAAACCACCGTACAGTGGAACAGTAAAGCGATCATAGCCCTTATCAAGGACGCCAGAAATCGCGCCGCTTACGTTGCTCAGAGCCGTACCAGCAGCATGAGAACCCGACAACCATGTGCCGTCGTCCTTAACATCATCTAAACTGAAGTACATGGAGCGCGAGCGGATGCCAGCACTCGTCCCAGCAAACATGTTGCCCACTTCAGCGCCGCGGGCTCGTAGGACGTCAATGTTGGAAGCATCAAAAATGGTTCCACCAACTGTCCGAGTAGTCTGCATGCCGAAATAGGCGTCTGTCGCATTAGGCAAGTCGCCATCGGAAGCGCTCAAGCGAAGTTCTGGAACTGGGTAAGCAATAGAAGCAGTTAACTTGCACGTGTAGCGCAGGTGTGTTCCTGCCCCTGCCGCCGTGTCTTCGGCAACCGAGCTACTTACAATCAGTGCGCCAGTACTAATCGAGCCGGTCACTGCGCCAGTGCTCTCCTCGATGCTCGGTACCGACGGGCGCGCGAGAGGAGCGAGGGTAGACCCGGTAATCCAATTACCAGCCTGAGTTTGCTGATAAATGGCTGCTTCATCATCATACTTAATAATTCCCCTGAAGCCAAATGGCAGCAGCGAAGCATCTTCTCCAACAACGTCCTCGTTAACAGAGACGCGGATGTACTTAGATTGATTATCCCACTCGCCAGCTTCCACATAACGACGCTCAGACGTATTCCACGTGGTATACCTATCGCCAACTTTACGGGCAATATAATTCAACGAGTTGGGGTTGAGGTTTAGATCATTAAACTGCTCCACCACTTGCACAACATTATCAGAGTCACCGAGTCGACGAACAACCAGTGAAAATGTACCGTAAGGGTCTGACTCATTAGTAGACACTTTGATATCTTGAATCGACACCTTAAGACTGCGATTGGTCCAATCGCCTGCATCATTAAGCGCAATAACGCGGAAGAGTGCTGGCATCGCTTGGATGTCGAAGTTGTTGCTAGTTTCGGCGCGCTGGACGGTGTCACATCCGATAATGTAGGGGGTTTCTGCACTTTGTACGGCGGCGCGGTGATTGTCCGCATCGCCGTCAGTTGCATTAGTTAAATCAATCAAAGCTGCGAAAGTCTTTCCAGCGGTTGCAGTAATCACTGACTTCACATGGCGATCGAAACTCTCACCCAACCAGTAGTTTTTCTCGTTAGCTACGATGTCAGTGTTTGTTCGCTGGGGGGTGGTATTAAAAACTTTTCGGATGTATTTGGAACTGTTGACATCAAAATTGAAGACGGTCTGCAGGTTGGCGTTGTTGTAGTCCGAATCGTTGATGAGCATGCGAAATTCATAGGCTTTACCAGTATCCTTTACAACGACATTAGAACCACTAGTCGTCGAGCCGCCGGCCCAGCCGGCAGATCCAACGTCGACGGTTCGGTTATCACTAAGGGTAGCGATGGCGCCGCTCATCTGTAAGTAAGTGCTGCCACCGGTTGTATAAAAAATAGCTGCGAGCGCGCCCTCAAGAGAACCACTCTGCGAAGCTCCCGCACTAGAGAGACCCTGATAGGCATCGTTACTAAAAATAACAAGACCCCAAGCCTTGCCATTGGTGCCGGCATCCCAGCCAGCAACGCCAGCGCCGGATGCAGCGTCCGCCTGCGCACCAAGAAGACGAATGTAGGTTAGAGGTGAACTATTTCGAAGGTACGCTTGTGCGGCGTATACTCCATAAGTAGGGGCGGTGGTGCTGGTGCTTCCTTGTCTCCATACGTCACCATTAACATTTCCCGCGGAGGGGGAACCAAACACGTGAACAAATTCCGAGAATGAGTTCACCGTGACGGGCCGCAAGCTGGGCCCCTTCTCGGCGCGGCCTATAACGACAGGGCCGATAGCTGTGGGGAGTGCCGGCAGCTGAGAGTTATCGATCTCGTTGACGAAGACTCCTGGTGATACAAATCTAAAATTTTTGACTGACATTCGTTTTTATCTCCTAAACCTGGGATATCGTTATTAAATAGTATTGACCGGACGCAATGGAGTCTAATCTCTATAAAATCCGTCCTTAAGGTTGTCGGGGATATCCCCAAAAATTACCTTTTCTCTGGAAAGCTTAAACTCGACCGCATTTTCGCGCTTTACAATTACGGGTTGTTCTTGGTTTTCACCCTCTCCAATTAAATATCCTAGTACTTCAATATTTATAGTGTTTTCATAGTTGCGATGCTCCATGCCCAGGTTGGCAGCGTTGGAGCCGTTCGTAAAATTGCCATCAATAAACACTTCATAAAAGTGACCATTCTCTTCAATTCTTTTAGGCATCCGAGAATTGCCCGGGACGGTGATAAAAGGACGAATGAGCTCGTTCATTTGTTGCTGATACTCCGAACGCAAGTGCACCTCATATTTTACAATTACCCAAGTCGGAATGGGCATCGAGATTGTTTCATACACGACTCTTTGAACAGACATATTTCTCTTATTTGAATTTTTCATCTTGCCTGCGACGTTTTTGTCGGGCCCATAAGATCTAGCAGCAAAAGCATTTTGAAACTCTGCAGTCTTTTTTGGATTTATTTGGCGCGCGACCGTTATAACTCCTCCACGAGCACCCGGAACCGCATACAAATTAGCATATACAGTTCCCTTTCGCTTGGGGTCCTTCACAACCGAAGCCCTATTAACGGTGACCAAGGGAAACCTTAAAGTTTGTTCTGTATCTCTAAGTTCTTTATTTTCCCACGCTTTAATTTGATAAGCTCGTTCAGCCGTTACCCACAAAACGGGCACTTTTTTAAAGCCTTCGTTAGTCGTAGCAAAAAGGTTCAGCTCGTCGTCAATAAACTTAAAAAATGCCCGATCAATGGTCTCCAGGCTTGAGGCCATGAACTCAATTTCTTGAAGTTTCTGCTCAACAGACTTATCCCCCACATAATCAAACTGATCTGCTTTTTTATTTCGAAGCTGCGATTCTGTTTTTTTACTTCTTGACATTGGTACTCCTTAATTATCCCACATAAATGCCAGCGGGAACATTCTGAACCACCTTTGCAGTTGAATCTTGTAGAGTAGCGTCCTTGAGCGCCAGTTCGGCGTAGGTGAGCTGATCGAGCGTTGTCTTCAACTCTTCTCTCAGAGCGTCTTGTTCTGCTTTAGCTTGCCCCAAAAGATCCGCAGCGTTGAGAGTAACGCTCTCCCCCGGAATCGGAACAGTTGCAAACTTTCCTCGAACTTGACCCAGTATTTCTTTTGTCAGTGCCAACGCAAATCGTCGGATCCATTGTTTACCAATAGCATTAATACTTTCATATGGAATGTTCTGGAAAGGCAACGTATTCATATTGTTGATCCCTTCCATACCGGTTTTCGGCTGGCCAGTTCCTTCGTCCCACGCATTGAACTGATTTTCAATAGTAAATTCCACCCAAAACTTGTCGGGGCTCGAATTATCAGGACGTGGGAAAATTCTTAATTTATTATTTCTAAGCTCATAAGAGTAATGAGAAATTCGTGTCCATATCGCATCCTCATAAGCCATGGCTTGCAGTTTATTTTGCCAGGTCGGCACGAGCTCAAACGTGGAATCATCTGCAAACTGCCCATAAGTTCTGAGGTTTCCCACTACCGAGAATCCACCGTAGTAGCCATAGAAGCGCCATATAGCACGAGGCGTTTTAAAAAATACCTTCCGGATCATAACTCGTTTGTCACCAATCTGTCCAAAAAAAGATGACGACGTGTTGGTCGCCGAGGATGCCGATAGCACGGCCTGCAAATCATAATCTTGCTGACCCGCCACTCTATCAAACGAACCAGAGTAGATGGGAACGGTGCCTCCGAGGGAAACTTCGGTAATGGTTCGTTCGGTAACCCTTCTTGCAAATCCATAATCAAAACGGGGGTAGCGCAAACTAACGTTTGTTCCTTCCAAATCATCCCCACTCACAAATTGTCCGTCTTCATCGAAAGACCCCGTTTGAGAACCGAGCATGCTGGACAATGAATTCTTACTCTGGTGAATATTAAGAATATAAGAATACTCTAAGACCGCCTCTTCATACGCTGCATAAACATTCCCTTCAGCCAACTCAATATCTAAAACATCTCCTCCTAGTTTCTTAAAGGTATAAGCCACCTGGTCTGCGGCGCCCGATAGAAAAGCGATAGAGGCGGCATAAATGCCAAAAGGCAGCGTAGCAGCCACACTCGATGCTGAACCCGTGACGGTCAAAACATTTGAATTTGTTGTGGAAGCTGGATTTAGATTAGGGATGGCCATTAAAAGAATTCCTCAGTCGAACTATTACTATTACTAAATAGAAAGCCCCGCCTCAAAAGAGACGGGGCTTTAACTATTTTGACCTTACGTCAGTTATGGTTTAAACCAGGTCGCGAACGATCACCAGTCCATACATATCAGGACGCACCATCTTCTTGGCGTAACGGGTCATAACTCCCTTACGAGGCACAAAGTCCTCAACGCCGAAGATAGTAGGCGTGGTCTGCAGCGGCACATAAGGTGCATACACATAGCCACTCTCAAGGAAGCTACTTCCACGTCGGCCAACAAGGACCAAGTTACGTGGGAAGTAAGGATCGACAATGAGGTCGAACTTCTTCGAAAGGGAACCAACCTTCAGTGCACCCGCGTCGCCGCGGTCACTATCAGCAGTCACATTGGCACGGAAGCCAGCCGTGAACTCAAGGATGTTGGCAATTTCTGGTGAAATCACGCAGAAATTAGCAGCACCACGGAGAGTCTTCCGGTGGATCTGTGCCGAGACGTCGTTGATGGTCTCAACGAGGGTCTCGTACCACTCACTCACGTTACCCGTGAAGTCCGGAGTGGTCGTAGCGGCACCGATTTCGGCACCAGTCTCACGATTGACAAACCGACCAGGGGCGCGGGACCAGTAACGAGTACCAGCCTTTGCTCCACGAACGAGATCCTCAAGAATCTCGCGATCAATCTCAAGAGCAATCTGCTCCGAGAGGATCTGAGTCAACTCAACCTCAGCATCAAGGTTGTGGTAGGCATTGAGATCTTGTCCCAATTCCGGGGTCCACTTGGCCTTGAGCTTCTTGGTGATTGCCGTAACAGCCACGGAATCAACTTTGATGTCGATTTCGGGAATGTTCGGGTCATTCTCCAAGCCCCAGACCGGATCACCGATCACTGCACCAAGTGCATTGGCTGCCTGGAAATCATCCGAGATGGTAAACGAAGCCGTGTCGCACGCCGCCAGAGAGGTGTTTGCATTTGCAATGGAACCACTCTGTGCGAGAACAACAAGGATCTGAGTACTATCACGGAAGTCCGTGCGCGTCATGCGACGGATGTGACGACCACCGAGAGTCGGTGCAGTACCAACCGCACCGTCAAACAACTGAATAGCGACGAAGTCCTCTTCGTTCCACTGATCCGTTGACGGCGAAATGTCGCTCTTGGCGATCTGAGCGACCGCCACCAGCGAACCGGACAGTGTCGGATCGAACTGAACCAATCGATCACCATCATTCTCTGACTGAGCAAACGTACGGCTAGTGCCGGAAGCACCAAACCACTGCCCGCCCACAGTACCGGAAGCAACAACCGTACAAGTGACGGCCGCCGAACCAGTCGGAGACGAGTAACCCTGGTTAAGGGCATAAGGGCCAGCAGCAGCATTAAGAAGCTCAGTACCACCGAGATCCACACCACCAGTCAACTCGCTACCAACCACACCACCACCGTAGAGCGACTGCTCTCCGAGGGAATAAGCGGGTGCCGGGTTACCGGTAAGACCGTAACCCAAACGGGGGAGTCCTGGGCCATTCGTAGAAGTGGTGAAATCCAGGAAGAAGATGAGGCCCGAGGGCAAACTCATCGGTTGAACGCTAACGAGATCGTTGGCGATCAGGGAGCCGAATACACGGCGAACGAGGGGGAATGCGACAGCCGCAAAGCCCTCGACATCTCCGCCCGACATGGACGAAGCCTCACGTAATAGCTCTTTTGCCTGATTTTCAAGCAATCGAGCCATACTGTTCCGAACGACATCATCACCGATTCCCTCAAGAAGACCGGTCTGTTCCCACTTGGAAATAAGAGCGGCACCTTCTGTAGAAAGGTCACGGTTAACGATACCTTCGGTTAATTTCTGTACAATAGACATTTTTATATAACCTCCTAGTATGTTATTGTTTTGTTAAACCTGCTAAACGCAGCATTCGATCCATTTTAGGATCGTTTGTTGCCTCGTTGTTTTTCTTAGAATTGATCAAAAGCGAAACAGGTCTTTGAACCGCTTCACGAAGTGTTTGTGGTCTCGATCCCTTGGTGGAATTCGAAACACCCACTGCGTTTTGAATTGTTTCATAAATCATATTCGCTTCTTCAACAGAATGGGCAGATTGAACAGCTTCGACAATTTTATTCTTTTGTCGCTCATTCAAGGAGGCGCTGCTAAGTGCCTTGTTTTGATAAACAAGCTTGGCGTTTTCCAAGTTAAGCCTTGTGAGCTGTCCCTTGGACTCAGTTAAAAGAACATATAGTTCTTTAATTGATTCTTTAAGTTCTGTGATCTTGGCCTCATAAAGGTCCCCATCCGGCACGACGTCGAGGGGCTGTACTTCGTCCTCGTCCTCTTCCAGTTCTTCTGGGTGGGCCTCGACGGCGGCGAGCATCGCCTCATCATTGGCCTGCTCGATACTATTATAGGCAGATCCCTCCGCTGACCATCCCTGTGGTCGCGGGGTCATATCGACTACGAGTTCTTCAATCAGATCGGAAAGCATTTCTTCAGTGAGGGCAATGTCCGCGTCTTCGGTAACACCCATGGACTTCATCGTGGCAGCGTCTTCCTCTTCGGCAGCTGCTGAGCCAGGATCGGTCGTGTGGGTCATCCCCACAGCCAATGCTCCCGTGTCTTCACCAGACTTGCCCTCGGCCTCGCCAGGATCTAGAAAGGTCGACTCATCGTCATCAGCGCCTTCGGCTAACTCAGTCGCCATTTCGTTGGCGTCTATGAGAGATTCTGCGCCGGCTTCGATGCCTTCGCTTTCTTCCTCCTCGATACGAGCCTTAAGTTGATCGAAATCAATTTCAATAATTTGATCTTCTGGGGGAGCTTCGAGCTCTTCGGTTTGAAAAGCATAAGGAACGTCATCAGTGAAGGATGCATCGGCACCCTCTTCTTCGGGGGATTCTTCAAGTCCCAAACCTAATTCGTCCTGCTCTAACAATGTGTCCAGGGCGCGCTTGACATCGCTAGAATACTTCTCTAATACAGCGTTTTCTGCGTTTTTGAGAGCTGCTTCTTTGAGGGCTTTTGCGTCGACAATCGCTTCTTCTAATAGTGAAGACATAAAAATTACTCCAGATCTGATATGTAATCACAATAAATAGTGTCTAAGAGGTGGAAATGACTAATAGTTATGATTTCTAGTGTTCCTGCGCCCTGTTATCATTAAGAACAAACCAATTACCACCAGTGCTCACCACTGTTATGCTCTGCGGAGTGGTGCCGTCGATTCGAATTGAGTCTTGATCGCCCTCTAGATTGGGGCCCTGGAACTGTCCGCCAGATCCGGTAACGGTAAGGTTGACCTCCTCCTCCGACTTCTGGTGACATAAAATATGAT
>Ga0209349_1000778_pt1 | contig 15963 bp, 18 predicted proteins | sample ETNvirnome_2_130_FD_184067 | JGI IMG/M metagenome (GOLD analysis project Ga0209349, IMG submission 184067) | Marine viral communities from the Pacific Ocean - ETNP_2_130 (SPAdes) (version 2) | ecosystem: Environmental > Aquatic > Marine > Oceanic | place: Pacific Ocean | collected 2013-06-22
CTAAAGCTGATGTTCCCGCAACCCCTGTTGGATACACATTGGCATCGCCAGTAACTGTTTCATCCCCTTGGGAAACTGTAGAAGCTGTGCCACTGACCCCTGTAATCGCAAAACCTGCGGCGGTTAATGTGCCTACTGCGCCTGTGCCGTAAACCCCTGTCTCAGCTACTGTTGCACCACCTGATGCGGTAACACTAGCTAATGCACTGGTTCCAGCAAGTCCCGTAACCGAAACATTGGCTACACCTGTAGCGACTAAAGTGCCAACCGAACCTGTGCCGTAAACCCCTGTCTCAGCGACATTGGCATCAGCAGTGATGGTCAGCGAACCAAGGGCTGTTGTTCCTGCTAAACCAGTAAGTTCAACAGGAGACTCTTCGCCCCATGCACCTGAACCCCAAGTGGAACGACCCCAACCAGCAATATTAGCCATGGGCTAACTTACGCTATTCTAATAACAGCGTTACTTGCGTCTGCGGCTGGAAAAGTTATGGTAAAACTACCTGCTGTGGATGTTTTGTCGCCACCAAAATCAAAGACCGCAACTGATGGATCACCAGTAGCTGTGTCATTGAAGATCATGCATCCCCTTGCAGTAATTGTGCAGGTGCCAAACGTCAAATCAGCAAAATCGGTATAAGCGGTTGTACTTGAAGTGGTAGGTTCCACTTTGGTCAACGTGCCTCCTTTTGCTGTATAGTTTGTGCCTGTTGCTTCTTGGTTTGCACTATAAGCAGTTGTTGATGCACTCATGGTTGCTGAACTGGTATAAAGAGCCAGTTTAAAAGTATTTCCACCAGTGGAAAAGTTGTGCTTCGCTTGCAGAAGTTCTTGTTTGAAGCTAGTGCACATTGCTTGAGATATAGCCATTATAGCCTCCTAATTATATTTGCAAGGTCTTTATGTCCCTGCGATTCTAATTGATTACTTATTGTACACATGTGATTATTAATCGCCTCTTTCATATAATAAGTAATTATCATGCGACACTTATTTTTAAAGGCATGGGCTTGTGCTTTAATTGGTCCTGGTGCTGTATCGCTCACCGAAATCAATTTATTAGTAGTCATTTCAGCAATTTCTTCTACTGTATGACCTCTACCATGGGTTGTTTTTACCCCTAAATCACCTACGGACAGCTCAAATGAGTCTGTTTCCATCAGTAATTTTTAGGCTCAGGCGCGCCTAAACCATTTGATATATCTTTCCGACCAGAAACTCCCGTGGGAATTTCTTCAGGTTCTATTTCAGAAAGTTTAGCCACCTTTAAACTACCGTTCTCTAAATATACCACAGGTGGATTATCAAGTCTGTGGTATCCATATAATTTTTCTTTCAAAGCAACACTTGTATCTAACATTGGCGATCTCGCTGCCACTGAAACATCTATCCCTGCATCCATACATTTAGATAACCAAAATTCACAACATGCCCTTCCCAACTCTCCAAAATGAACATTTGTGGTATAACTGAAATCTGCTCCAAAAATACTGAACTTGCCTACTTTTTTCCATAAAGCAAAAGCAATGGCATAGGCAATTGTGTTGTTAAAATAGGCACAGCCCAAATCCTTGATAATTTTTTCCAATGGATAAAGCTCAATAGCTGGTACCCGCTTATCCAGTTCACAGGAATAAACAGGGCATTCCAATGTTGGTAATGTTTTCCGCATTACCTCGGTTTGCGGTCCCGCATCATCTGTGTCAAAGAATCGGGAAACAGGATCCATCATAAAAACTCGATCTGTCTTGACCACCGAGCACATGGAATTAATTGCCCAAACCTCATCATATTCAACGCTGTGGGTAACGCTCATGTGATAATCCAATTGGCTTTGTCCCATGGCAACAAGAGCAATGTGCTTACCTTCTAATTTTTTAGCTTTTCTTTTTTCGCCTTTACCATTAAGATTTTTAATCATTATCTAGTTTTAAGGGCTTTGTTGTCTGATTCTATCGTAACGGAACTCTTCCTGTGTTTGCCTGCCTTCAGCCCAATTTTTAAGCTGTCCCAGCTCCCTGTCATAATTTTGCTGATAAACAGCTATTTCAGCAGGATCCACCTTCATAAACAAGGCTGCCTGCAATAGACATCCAGACAATAAAGCATTAGGAGCATTTGTTGATAAATAAGTAGTGCCATCAGAAGCGCCAGCAGTTAATGAAGCTGGTCGATAAAAATAATGGAGCTCAAATGTATAATTTTCATCTGGGGTGGGAGCAATAATAAACGTGTCATTGTCAAATTGAGCATAATATTTTGGACGACCAGTAGTAGAAGAGTTGGGTGTGTAATCCCGCATAAAGGAAGGATGTTTTAAAAGCAAATAATAATAAATACTGGAGCTGATGACCGCCAAACTAAAAGAAGAAAGATAATCAGATGGCATTCCTAAATAAGCGCTTCCAGAAGTCGCTGTTCCAGTTACGTTCTTTCGATAAGATAAAAGCTCAACATTTTTAAGGATGTCTTCTTCAATATCCTTTATAAAAACATCCAAATTATTGGCAAATGTCGTTTCATCATTTTCCATGTAATCTTGGATGGCTGTTTTTAATGTTGCGTAAGTAAAACTCATGTTGATATTGTCAAATCTCCTATTTCTCCTGTTCCTTTCAATCCATCAAAAGCGCTTCCAACTACATCTTGATTTGGATCTACGTCGCTTTTATTTACAGTATAAACCCTACCTTGACCAGCTTCAATATCCAAATCTGGTCTTGGTTGATATAATGCTTCTGGATCTGCAACATGTGGATTTGGCTCTAATTGTGGTTGTTTTGTCTCAAAACACTCAGGACAAGTCTTTAATCCATTCCATTCTTTCCTTAGTTCGCTTAAATAGTATCGAAAACCGCAACGATCACACATGCCATAAGCATATTTTCCGCTTGCATAAGCCATTTATGGTCTATTGTAGTTGGATAAACTTGGAGAAACCCTGAAGCTGGCACGACTTTCATCTTGGTCTAGGGCTCTTTGAAATTCCTCATCATACACTGGTTTTAATAAAGCAATACGTTCTGGAGCTATTTTCATTGCCAAATAATAAGATAATCCTGCTGTCAGGGCTGGATAAAGGCGAAATGGCATATCCATGGTATTCACAGACGCATCTGCATCATCCATTCTTATCAAACGATTGACATAGAGTTTGTCTGTGCTGTTTTCTGGAGCTGGATAAAGATAAATCTTTGGGGTGATCTGTTTGTCAACAAAATACTGGGATGGTCTGCCTTTCGTTGTTTTTACAGGAATGTCGGCATATTGGCTTCTGCTTATCTTTGAAATTTGGAAGTCTGTGTCTGTGCTGTTTACAGATCGACGAATAAAGGCATCCAAAACATCAATAACAGCAGTGGGATTGTCAGAATCCAAAGAATAATTGGTTGTGCCTTCAGTCAAGGAAACACTAGCTTGGGAAACAGTCCATTGGTTTAATCCTCTATTAGCCCAATCAGCCAACAGAAGATTCAATGAACGACGCGCTGTTATTGCATCATAAGCGGTGCGAAGTTCCTTGCCACAGCGCTCAAATGCTTCTTCTATAAACTCAGCAACATCGGGACTAAAATCCTTGCTTCCAGATGTAGCCATTTATTTTTTCCTTCGTTTGTTTTTACCAAATCTTTTAGTAACTTGCAGCCGATAAGAAGGATCTCCGCCATACCTGCTTTTACTTACAGAGCCTTCTATTTCAATGTTGCCTCTTGTATTTATGCCAGCACTAAAACTTCTTTCTTCTGGCGTTTTTCTAACTCCAAGAGAGCCTCTTTTTGAGCGCAATTTCAAACCAAGTCCTTGGCTTGAGCCTCCTGTAAGCTCTACTGATCCGCCTTCTTCATACTTCTTGACATAACCCCCATCAGAGTAACCATCATAGTCTCCTCTGCGTTTTTCGTTTCTGTAATAAGCCCTTCTTTCTGTTAATCCAGGCATTATTTATTCCTGATCTCCTGATCTTTACTGATAATAAGCAACAAAAAAATCACAATTTGCTAAGGCAACATAGGCTCCTGTTCCAAAAAAACACCCATTACTAGGTATGTAATGGTCAAAAGACTCATTCGCTGCTGTTCCAAACTTAAATTGAGCGATTATTTTAGTGCTACTTGCGCTTGTGCCATCGTATATGATGATCGTTGCATCTGCTGCGCTTGTTTGAGCTTGGACAGATTGTATTCTGATAGACCCAAGATTCGTTGCCGAACCCGCGCCTGATCCAACATAACCCTGTAATTGTCCTGTGCTTGTTAAAGGAACAGATGCCTGTACGTTTGAGCCACCCATAACTTACTCCTACTTATATGTTTAGCTTAATTAATGAGTAATCAGTAGTTACATCAACCAACATACATGTACCAACAATATCAAGTGTTGATCCTGAAGATGGTTCAACTGCTCCTGCTGTTGTATCTGATCTCATAACATTGTGACCTAATACAGCTGTGCCTTCAGTTAATACTGCTGCTGGTCCATAAGTTTGGAACCAACCATAAGCACTGGCTGCCATATCTACAATTGGACAACCCATTACCGCACCTGTTTCTGCTGCTGGTGCAACTAGAAGTCCAGACCAAGGATCTTGAATTAAAGAAACTTTAGATGAAGTTGTTATTGCTGTAGCTAATGCATCGTAACAAGTTATTACAACTGAAGGGTCATCCGAATGATCGTGTACTGGATTAGACTGAATTTTTAAACATTGTCCTTCACCAGCAGCATCATTTACATAAAGATAACCACCTGTGTACTGGTTTAAAGTAAGGTCAGTTCCTGCTGTTTCCACTGAAATCTCATACTCACCTGCTGCAACTGCTGCTGTTGGGGCTAAGTCTTGGTGATCGGCTGCTGTTGCAACGTATGTTTGAACAAGTTTACCTGCTGTTAATGCAACACCACCTGCTAAACCATATCTAAATACTCTGTCACCATAATATAAAACTGAACCTAAAGGAATATCATTTCCTAAAGGGTCATCTATAGAAGTTGTGCCACTTGTGTAAGGATTGATAATTGAGTCTGGATTAGAACCTTTACCGAAAAGAACATCAGTAGGCGCAAAACCTAATATTGAGCTAGTACCAGTTGTACTGCCTAAAGCGTAGAAACCGCCTTCTCTAGTTCCGTAAGTAGTTTCTGTACCTGTGGTGCTGTTTTTTCTGTAAGTGTTGTATCCGTTTTGTGAGCGAACTTGCCCTTTGAAACTTGTATTTGCCATAATTTTTTCTCCCGAAAAAAAATCTATCGTCTTGGCTTGTCTGCTAGGTCAGTCGATAGATAAATTTACCCTAGTTCTGAACACAAATTTTGTGTGCCATTATTAAAAATGATAATCTAAACACTACAATCATTCAAGAACAAAATAAAAAATTGAACAAATCACTACCAAAACATGGAATTTGTGGTGGGATCTCCATCTCAAAAGAACATGTTGATTATTTTCGGTCTTTGGAAAATAAAACTACTCCAGTCAAAGGAAAAGTAGCTAAGGCTGGAAAAGAAGAGAAAAATTCTGATTATAGAGATGTAAACATCTATTTTATTGAAGATAAAGAAAAGAAAGCCTATGAAATATTAAAAACTGTTGCAATTAAAATCAATCAATATTTTAAATATAAAATAGAAGGGGTGGAAAAAATGCAAATTATGCAATATACAGCTCCATCAAATGGATATGACTGGCATATAGATTTAGGACCAACAGAAACAACTGGAAAAAGAAAAATAGGTGTTTCTATATTGCTTAATGAAGATTATGAAGGTGGCGAGCTCGTTTTCAGGATTAGAGATGAAGAAAAAAGCACTAAATCAAATACAGGAGATGTTGTCGCCTTCAGCTCTTTTGTTCCACACAAAGTTAATGCCATAACCAAAGGCAACAGACATGTTCTTGTTGCTTGGTTGGTTGGACCTAGATTCAGATAAAAAAAGAGGGCTTTTCATCCCTCTTTTCTACGTCGATTGAGTAAGAAACGTCGTCGTCAGCGTTCCATTTTCTAAACTAAGCCCCTGGAGATCCGTATATTCCGCGAGGATCAGACCAGCCAAAGCTGTATCTTTCTCTTGCTTTATAACGAACATTTCCAGTATCGAATGAGCCTTCCATTGAAGTTTTCAATGAAGACCTGTCGAAATGCTTTAACGAATTAGGAGCATCGGTTTTGACAAACCATGCATCTGTATCAGTCAAGAAGTGATTTACAGTATAACCCTGTGGAATCATTCCTAAGTTACGGATTGCATTTATGTCATTATCAGCAGTCGCTACCCGACCTGGTGTTTCTAGCAAACGATCAGCAGTAAACTGAAGTGCTGGCGGGACAATTAGCTTGGTTGGTTGCAACGCAAGCGTTAGTCCGCGCTCATCAACGAAAGCAGCTACGTTAATAACTGCATTTTCCAAAGAAGTTTCGTTTAAATCAGCCGCAGTGCTGGGTTCATTTGCCAAAGTTCCACCATAAGTCAGTGGATGGTCAGTAGTAAGGAGAGCTTTTGCATCACCCCCTGTATAACTACTGCTAAAACCATTGTTTAGGACGTTAGCGCCTTTGACTTCTTTTGTATGAGCCATGCTTCGCGCAAGTGCCTTGGAGTATCTAGCTCCAAGCCTGTCATACAAATTATCTTCAACTGCTTCTTCTGTTAAAGAAAACGCAAGAGCTATGGTTTCATGGCTATATCTAGCCACCCATGCTTCTGATGAAGTGTCATAATCAACGCCTGATCCTTCCTGTTTCGTTGGGGCATTTCCAAATCCGACCATCATAACCTCTTCTTCGAAAGCACGATCAGAACTTTCAGTATCAAAAATTTCTGAATATTCCTTTGCGTATTTTTCGTATTCGAGACCAAAGAGGGCATGAAGTCCAGGTTCTAATTCTCGCACAAGTTGCGATCTTGAAATAGCCATTATTCAGTCCTCAATTACTATGCTAAACCAGCAGTTCCGCCACTATACAAGTGGTTGTTAAAAACAACAACAACATTTGTATTTGCAGTAGCAACATCAGAATTAGCTGGATCTTGAGATATATCCATTGCCTTAATAGGCAAATTTGAAGTCGTAGCTCCAGTGGTTACATCAAGTTCCATCCTTGACCATCCAGAATTTGTATCCCCAACTGGTGAGTTGTCAACTATATCAAAGTTGCCAAACAAATCAGCTACTGGGAATATTGCGTCAGCTTGCATTTCAAACATGACATTTGGATCATCAACGACATTAGCTATAATGTCCGATGCATTGGTATCAGCGGGGTAGTAATTACTATAGGTCGGCTTTGAGGTCGTAGGATCGGAATAGAAACAACCAAGGAACACACCTAATACTGGATCAGTGTTACTTGCTGCGACTCTGGTAATAGTACCAGCAGTTGCAACTTCAACAATGTCTCCCATAAAAATATTTGTGTCATAATTAGCTGTAATTCTATAGCGGTTTGAGCCTCCCGAAAAAGGCTCTCCACTTACCATCCTAATCGGTCTCATTCCAAAAGGGGCATCTTTATTTGCCATAAAAATTATCCTTTATTACCAACAGGTTAAAACAAAGACAAAAACAGCCTATTCTTCCAAATTAGCTGGTTTTTGTCCGCCAAATGTGACTTTAGTTCGTCTTTCAGGTTTGTGAATCGGCATTGAAGGATGTTCTTCTTTAAAAAGATCATTGTCAACAGCGTCCATTTGCTCTTGGGTTCTTTGATTATAGTATGCTTCTCTTTCCCTTACTGTTTCGATAGGGATTCGAGCCAACAATAATCCACCCTGACCAATAATGCCAGCATGTTTTCCTTCTTCAATGACTGGAGTGCCATTCCAATCTGGATATTCCTCAGCCCTGACGAGCTCGAACCCTTCGCGGATTCGATTGGTCATGTTTTTTACATCTGGCTCATTGAGAATAGACTCTCTGATCCAACGATGCTTATAACCATCGGGGGGTGGAGGAGCATCCAAAATATTAGGCGGGCTCCAGGGTTGTCTTCGTTCTACACTAGAACGAGAACTCGATTCGCGAGTTGAGCGATCAATAGTTTGTCCTTCATTTATATCAGACATAGCAACTCCTTAATTTGCACCTGAACTGACGTACTTAGCGTACTCTTCCAGTGGCACATTGAGTTTTTTAGCAATAGCCACCTGAGATGGAGTAAGTCTTACGCCCTTCTTCTTGCGCCCAGTTGATTTATTAGCAGAGGCAACAGTCTGAGCGATTTTCCGTTGTTCTGTAGATTTTTCTTCTTCATTAAACTTGTGTGGGAATGCAGTTCGCATTCTTTTATCTATTTCATCATAGTATTCATCTGAGTTTGCGTCAAATCCTTCTTTCTCTATAAGATTTGCATGAATGCCAAAAGATGCATAAGTCATAACCTCATCAGCGCCAAACCAGTCATTTTTACGAGCCCATTCTTCAGCCTTTGGATCCACTGGTTGGTTTGGTGCTTGTATATTTGGCGCTTGCATGTTGTTAGCTTGACCTGCTTGTTGTTGTTGAACCATTTTTGCATAGGTTTCTTGTTGTTGTTTCTGTACTTCTTGTTGCTGTTTGGTCATACGAATGCGCTCTTCTTCAACAGCAACTTGAGCTAAAACCTTGTTCGCTGCGATAATTTGTTCTGAATTTCCAGAATCAAGCGCATTTTTCAGCTCTTTTTCGGCAGCCTGTCCTTGAACAGTAACCCTGTTTTCATACTCAGAAATATAATTTTGATCCAAGGTGGTTGCCCTAGATTTCATTGCATCAATCTCAGATCTTACATTATTAGCATATTCAATGGCTGTAGCTTCTCTTCGTTCTGTCTCTCTTAGCTTGCGGGTAAGTTTGTCGATTCTTTTTTTGACATTTTTAGAATAACTTTCGAGCTCTTCTTCTGGCTGAGAGTCTCCATTAGCTTCTTTTGTTTCAGGTATTTTTTGATCTTCGACTGTAGTGATATTTGATTCTTGTAAAGAAACAATGGTTTCTTTTTCGTCTTCACCAACAGCGATCATTAGTTCTTCGGCTTCTGTTTTTTGTTTTTCAACTGCTTCTGGCATGGTTATTTCTCCATGGTTGCATGTGCATATTTATGCGACATGTGTTATATCATCAGGATTTAGTATGGTAGCTAAAACCTCATCATCATTAATAATACGAACTTCCGCATCATCTTCAAGTCTAAATCTGGCTCCTGAGTAACGACCAATCAAAACCCAGTCTCTTTCCTGACACCATTTTGCGTCAGCACCAAACTTATTAGTATCTTTATAACACAAAGGACCCATTTTTAAAACATAAGCTACAACTGTTGTTAAAGCTCTTTTCTCCAATGTTGCTTCCGTCAACATAATTCCGCCATCAGTGACTGCTTTACCCTTATAAGGCAAAACCAACAATCTCCATCCAGTGGGGGATGGCATTCTTTCCAATAATGACTTTGATAAGAGGTCTGGATCTAAAATCTTTTCTTCTGGCTCAACATAAGCCTCTTCAACAGTTTTTTTTGGCTCTTCCTTCGGTTCTTTTTGTTTTAAAGCGCTCTGTTTCACTATTTCCTGTTCCTTTTTTATATGTGAAGGAACCAACAATCCATTACTCATCGTCTAACATCTCCGCATTTTTTAATACAGTTCTGAGCTCCTGCTCAACAAAAGACATGCCCATTATTTCGCCAACCAAAGAGCGATATTCTTCCATATTTTTAACATTTCCAGACGTAAGAAGATCACCAATCTGATCTCTTCTATTTCCAATTATTTTAAAAATAAATTGTGAAAGAGAAATTAGATCCATTATTTACCGCGTCTAATATCTGATTCTTTAAAATCAGCTTGTTGGTCAAGTCTTTCCAGCGCAACATCTATCTTGTCGTCTGCTATTTGTTCTTGGGAGCCCATTTTTTCTCTTGATATTTGTTCGCCACTTCTTATTTTTTCAACTTCAACACCCTGTTTTGAGTCAAATTCGCGAGCTTTGCGCTCAAGATCAGCTCCTTTAATGGCTAATTCCTGCCTTCTAAGCGTTACCAATGGGTCTTCCTGTTGTGGTGGAGCTATATTTTGGTTAATTTTCGTTATTTCCTGTGCAATGATGGGGCTGGATGCATTATCAATCATGTTTTTGATGCTCATTTGTATTTCTGGAGTCATATTACCACCACTTTGCATTAAAATCTGCTGTATTTGGGGTTGCATTTGCTGTTCTATAGTAGCTTTCACCTTTAAAGACACATGTTGATACATCTGCGACACCAAAGTTGAGTAAATTGCCATATTGGACTGTGCTGGCATCGTTTGTAAAACAGACATGTATGTTTGAATGTAAGCATCGTGATCCTGACCAGGGAAAGCCTGAACAGACTGACCTTTAAGAATGTTTTGAGCATCTGTAGCTGGATCACTGGGCTCTGGTTCTGGCGGTGGCGATAAAATAGAGTCAATATCCTGCACTCCCAATGCTTCATACATACGCTTGTAAGCCTGATACATTCCTTGTGGACCATGAACTTCTGGATTTGACTGAACAAGCTGTAGTTGGGTTTGCGCCATCATAATCCTTTGGCTCATTGAGAAAATATTTGGATCGGAGACAGGAACAATGTCAACACGATCATCAAAATCCATAGCTTTTATCTGCTGTTGACCGCCAATTGTCTGATAGGGATACTCTGGTGGCAAATATTGAGCAAAAACGCGAGCTAAAATGTTAAATTCAACCTTTTGTGCGTAATGAAGCCTTTTATGTATAGCGGACATGACCTTGGTTCCCCTTTCCAGCATGGCAACAGTGGTTCCAACAGGCATCGCTTGGTTGGAATCAGCCACTTTCATGTCGGCAATTGACGCAAAACGCCTTCCAGAATCGACTAAAATGCCCAAAAGGTTCAATAATGTTGCTGATGGCTCTTTAAATGGCAATGGCATGAGCGCATCACGCAAACTTCCGCCTGGAGCATCAACATCCCTAAATTCACCAGGTTGTAATGGATCGTCTTCATTTCTGACCCTTATGCCTCTGGCTTTAAAGCCTGCTGGCAGGTTTGCAAGTGTTCCAGCATCAATCAACTGCCTTAAAATAGACGTTGATGACTGGGTTAAGCCACCAATCATGTGGGTTAAACCAAAACCATAAAAACCAAGACCAGGTAAAAATTTGTAATGCACAAAATATTGTATTTTCATGCGACGAGGATCAGTTTGAGCCCAATTTCGCCTGATCGATAAAATTTTTGTGCTATCTTCGTCAATAGTAACGATATAGGGCAGTTTTATGCCAGTCATCTCTCCGTTTTGATCGACATCTTCAAAGCCAGGGAGATCAAGGTCGGTATGAACTTCATATAAGCCATATTCTTGGTCGGAAACACCAGTTGGCTCAACTCCTTGAGCTTCATCAATTGCAGACTGAACCTCCAAACCAGAAGAAGTGTTTACTTCTGGATTAATTTCTATATCTCTATAAAAACCAGATGCTTGAAGTTTTTTGAGCTCATTATCGAGCATTCTGACAATGTGAGTGATTCTAGAACAGGTTAAAAGATCGGTTGCTGTATATGGAACAAGCAAATCTTCAGCTGCCACAAAATTTGAAACAGCTCTTTCCATGGTTTGGTCATAATAAACCTTTTTAAATGCGCTACCAGAAAGCGGTAAATAAAAAAGAAGCTGGTCAAGCTCTGGATCATACTCTTCCATCACATGCATGATTTGGTAGTTCATAAACTCCTTAACACGCTCTGCTTGCGCAGTGTTTTCTCCAGTTGCAACACCTATAACCTGTGTTTTGACTGGTCCCGATGCTGGTAACAGCTCTTTGTATGCTTGAGCTTGAAATTGTGTTATGGATTCTGCTAAAAGTGGATGATGAACTCCTGAAGATCCTTCAAATGGCTGGGATCTTTCTTCGTTTTTAAAACCAAGCAGTTTTATGCCATTGCTGTATGTTTCTTCCCAGTCTTTCCTAGAAGATTTGTCTTCTTCAATGCCAGCAATCAGACCAGAAGCAACGCCCATTAACTCAGAATCGTCTATATATTCAGACAGGTTTGCATCAAATGGGACTTCTTCGCGACCACCCATTTCTGCACCAAGAATGGCGCTACCATCTTCCTGCATCTGTATTAATGCATTTTCCAGAAGATCAGCATCTGGCAACTCTATCATTTCAGGAGCTATTTGGAGATCTTCAATCTCTTCTGAAGCTCCGTTTATTCTTTTATCAATATTGTCAGCCATTTTTAATAATAGGTTCTTGCCTGTGGTGGAAACTCATCTTCCTTGTAATCACTTGGCAATGGTAAATATCCTCCCTGCCTAAATCTTAACAAGGCTTGTGTTGTGCTGTCCACAAAATCGTCGTGGTCGCCAAATGGAAAAGCTGCGCATTCTTCAATTACTTCTTCCGAAAACTTAAAATGAACTGGAGCCCAAACCTGTCCAGATTCAAACATTGGAGCTACAGCATTGACTCTAGCATGTTTATCATTGCCTCTTGATGGAGAAAAGTTTACCACTGGGATACCTATTTGTCTTAACTCATGGGTAAGCGGAAGCCCCGAAGCCTTGGCTTCTATAATCACCATTTCTGGATCCCAATAACGGTATTCCTTTGCAGCAATTTTTTTCAATTCTGGAAACTCCCAACGACCTCTTTTTGCATCCATCAATATCAATGAAGCGCCTTCGTCTTCATTTGGATAAAAAACACCCCAAGTTGTTATTGCTGAATAGTCTGCGCTTTCTTTTTTCAAAAAAGCAGTATCATAGCTTTGAATAATATATTCAACTGGAGGTATTGTCTCTCCTTCCCAAGATCGCCACCATTCCCTTTTTATAATCGCTCCTTCTTCGGAAGTTGGTTGTTGCATCCATTGGGCGTTCCAGTGAGCTACAGAAAGCGATTCTTTAACAGCCAATAATTCTTCTTTTTTCCAAAATTCTCCCCAAAGCGGATTTCCTGTCTCTGGAAAAATAGCTGGAAACTCAACCACTTCCCATTTGTCTGAATATTCTCCTGTTTGTTTACTAAGCAATCTTCCTGTTAAATCCTTAGTGCTCCATCTGGTCATTACGATCACAATAGCGCCACCAGGCTGTAATCTTTGTCTTGGACCAGATAAATACCAATCATATGCTTGCTCTAATGCACCAGGAGACAAGGCATCTTGCTCTGAGTGGACATCATCAATTATCAACAAATCAGCACCACGACCAGTTACAGCTCCACCTGTGCCAACAGCAAAATATTCACCGCCTTCTTCTGTTTCCCATCTTCCTGCTGATTTATTGTCAGCTCGCAAAGTAACTTTTGGAAACAGGTCTTTGTATTCCATAGAATCCATCAGGTTACGCATTTTACGACCAAAACGCACAGCCAGCTCTGCGGTATGTGTTGTTTGTATAATTTTTAAATCTGGTTTTTTGCCAATCAGCCAAGCTGGAAACAAATAAGAAGCAAACTCGCTTTTTGTATGTCTCGGTGGCATGTTTACAATCAATCTTTTTGTTTTGCCATCCGCTACAGCCTGTAGCTTTTCAGCAAAAACCTTATGATGCCTACCTTCGATAAAATCTTCCCAGATTAGCCTAACAAAATCCAAGAAATCGCCTTGTGCCTGTTCTCTTTTGTCGATTTGCAACAATCTTTCCTGAAGAGCCAAAGTCTCTTTGAGTTGGTCTTCGGACAAAATATCCCAAACAGGCTTTTGTGATGACATTATGTTTTAAATTATGTAAATAACCCAAGACCTGGTTGGTTATAGTTTTGAGTGGGTTGATAGTTGTCAAATCTTGCATTTAAAGCATTCATCCTGTCCGACAAAGCCCTTATTTCCGCATTATAATTAGGCAAAGAGCCCAAGCCTGCGGTCAAACCTCCTTGGGTAACATAATCACTTAAATCTGGCGCTTCAAAGCTGGGCATATTTTGTTGATATTGGTCAAATATATTTCCCCAGTTATAACTGGTTGGATCAAATGGAGCATAAGAAGGTATTTCGGGCGTTTCCCACTCAGGAATATTTTGTTGATATTGATTGAATATATTGCCCCAATCATAACCAATCGGATCAAACGGGGTATATGAAGGAGTTTCGGGCATTTCCCATTCAGGAATATTTTGTTGATATTGGTCAAAAACATTGCCCCAGTCATAACCTGTGGGATCAAAAACACTCGGTATTTCGGGGATTTGTGGCATTTCCCATTCAGGAATATTTTGCTGATATTGGTCAAAAACATTGCTCCAGTCATAGCCTACAGGGTCAAAAGTGCTTGGAATATTCGGAATTTCAGGCATTTCTGGAATATTTGGGATATTTTGTTGATATTGATTGAATACATTGCTCCAGTCATAACCTGCAGGGTCAAATGGTGCATAGGAAGGAATTTCAGGCATTTCTGGCATTGTTGGCTGATATTGGCTCATAATTCCCGACCAATCGTAGGTTTCTGGGTTAAATTGTGTTACCGATGGGATTTCTGGCATTGTCGGCAGATCTGTTTTCAATGCATATTGGCTCAAATCGGGCGTTGTTGGTATTTGTGGTTGATATTGGTTCATAATTCCAGACCAGTCATAGGTTTCTGGATCAAATGGAAGGTTTGGACCAACGCCAGATATAATTGGTGGAATATTTATTGGAACATCTGGCGATATTACAGGCGTAACTGGTGTTGTATCATCAGGCGGTGGCGTTTCATCTGGTGGTGGAGGTGGTGGTTGCGTATATAAATTAGCAGGCATGTTTGACAGCTCCCAAGGCATCGATGGTCTCCAACTTGGATCCATGGATTCCATAGACATTGGATAAGCCCAGTTATCATTCCACATATCAGAAACACCAGGGACGTATTCGGATTGTGGTAAAAGCCCACCAATTCCGCTACCCAGATAAGGCGTATATCCCAATTGATCTCCATACATTGTCCTTGGATCCAGATAACCACTAATTGAAGCATAATCACCGACATTCAAAGGCGAATATACAAAAGGATTGTTAGAAGTAACCTGTGATGGAATCAACGATCCCATGGGTGGAACATAGGGTTGTGCCTGTGGAATATAAGGATCTCCGCCATTTTCTTCTTCTGTGGCAACTGCTCCCGCTATTAAAGGAATTGCTCCCAAACCAGGTAGTCCTATACCAGACAAAAGACCAGCTGAGTCCGCTTCTGCTCCTGTTGTTCCTTCTGTTGTTGTTGCTTCTGGCGCTGTTGCTTCTGGTGTTGTAGCTCCAGCTGTGCTTGCGCCTGCGCCTGCGCCAAGACCAACCAGAGAACCGAGCCCAGCCATCCATGGAAACCAATTTTGAAACCAAGAAGGTTGTTGCCCTGTGGAAACTATTTCATCTATCGGTGGGACGCTTTCTTCTGTAACTGTTTCTGTGGGTGTTTCTGTGGGTGTTGATGTAGGCGCATCAGAATATACAAATGGATTATTTGGATCATACCACCAAGGCGTTTCTGTGCCATAAATATCCCATGGTCTTTGTGTGCCAGTATCCCAAGGTGTTCCAGGTTCTGTGTCTGTGAACACTGGTGTAGTTACTGGTGGCTGTTCAACTGGCGGTGTTGAAACTGGCGGTATTGTTGGAAGGCTTGGCTCGTCAGAATATACAAATGGATTATTTTGGTTATACCACCAAGGCGTTGGGTTGCCATAAATATCCCAAGTATCCCAAGGGACAGGCTCCTCATAAACAGTATCAAGATCATAAGGATTTCCTTCAAATATATTCATGTTATATAAATCATTTATCGAAGTGGGAAAAGCGGGAGTTAAGGATGGCACTCCTGACATGCCAGATTCTCCATAAGAAGAACCCGCAGGAAAATGGAAAGCCATACCGCCTGTTTGAAACCTTTGTATCTCGGTGTCTGCGGTAAAGCTCGGCAATTTGCTGATGCTTTCCATGATGCTGGATGTCATCCGCGACTCGCCATCGATAGGTGAACGAGAGCCTATGCCACTGAATATAT
>Ga0209349_1000779_pt1 | contig 15959 bp, 12 predicted proteins | sample ETNvirnome_2_130_FD_184067 | JGI IMG/M metagenome (GOLD analysis project Ga0209349, IMG submission 184067) | Marine viral communities from the Pacific Ocean - ETNP_2_130 (SPAdes) (version 2) | ecosystem: Environmental > Aquatic > Marine > Oceanic | place: Pacific Ocean | collected 2013-06-22
AAAGTCGCTTTTATATCGAAAACTACTACAACTCAGTAAGAATGCATGGCACGCTAGGAAATGTGAGTCCCATGCAATACGAGTTAATGAATTAAAAACCCGTGTCTACTTTATCGGGGTCGTATCAGATCTTTAACTAACGACTTACAGCTTATAGCTAACAGCTAGATTCTCTAGTGCGAAACCACAATCAAACGAATCGCATCGAGTTTTAACTGCGCTTTTTCAATATGTGCGGTTAGCTCATTGCGTTGTTTATCGTAAAAGGTAATTTCCTCTTGGCGAATGTTTGGATTAATTTGCTTCAGTGCAACTAATCGCTGTTGCTCTTCGCTTAACGATGTTTGCATTTTTACTAATGACTCAGCACGGATAACATCCAGCTTTTGTTGCGCCATGTCTTTTGCTGTGTTGATCATTGGATGAACCGCACTTTGTAATGCACCAGCTAATTTACTCGCCGTTTGACGACCTACCGCAGATAGTTGCTGATTAAAGCCATCAAAACCAACATTTTCACCTAAGTTATTACTGCTCTTATCGAGTAAAATACGAATTGGCGTAGGGGGTAAAAAGCGACCCACTTGCAGTACTTTTGGTGCCATGGCTTCGGCAACAAATATTAGCTCAACAAAAAAGGTGCCTGGTGGTAACTTTTTGTTTTTAAGTAACGCTACCGATGAACTACCAAAATCATCATCACAAATCATATCCATAGTGCCTTGCACCATAGGGTGATCCCAACTAATAAAGTGCACATCTTCCTGAGAAAGCGCGGTATCACGGTCAAAGGTTACTGTCATTCCATCGTCTTTTAGCGATGGAAACGAAGCGTTTAACATGTGCTCAGTGGGTTTTAAAATAATGGTGTTTTCACCTTTATCTTCTTGGCTTACACCAAAGGTGTCGAACACGTTGATCATGTAGCTTGGCAGTTCAAACTGGTTATCGAGCTTTTCAATGTCAGCTACAAGTGAATCAGCAGCACCCTGTCCCGATGAATGTAGCTCTAGTAAGCGATCTCGGCCACTTTCCATTTGTTTGCGTAATACTGCATTTTTCTGTGCTACTTGCTCAAGGAGTGGATCTAGCTCATCTTCATCACAATTATGAGCTGCAATGTACTCAAGTAAATCTTCGCTAAACTCTTTATACAGCAACTGCCCAGTGGTTGATGTGCTTTCAAACGCATCTAAGCCTTCGTTATACCAACGCAGTAGTACTTCTTGGGCCGTGTTTTCAAAATAAGGCACGTGAATGTTCACATCTTGTGTTTGCCCTATACGGTCTAATCGACCAATACGTTGCTCAAGTAAATCGGGGTTGAGTGGTAAATCAAATAACACTAAGTGATGTGAAAACTGGAAGTTACGACCTTCTGAACCAATTTCTGAACACAGTAATATTTGTGCGTTATCGTATTCATCGGCAAAGAATGCCGCAGCGCGGTCACGTTCAATAATCGACATACCTTCATGGAACACAGACGCTTTAATTGCTTCGCGTTCACGTAATATTTGCTCAAGGCTAATTGCTGTTTCGGCTTTAGCACAAATAAGAAGTACTTTTTCACGCTTGAGTGTTTTTAGCGTTTCAATTAACCAATCTACGCGAGGGTCAAATAATCCCCAACTTGCGCTTTCACCTTCAAATTCTTGAAATATTTTTTCTGGGAAAAGTGCACGTTGCGCACTGAGCTCGGCATTTTGAATGCCACTCATATTACCCAGTACGGTCATTGCTGTTTTGTATTGCTTAGGTAATGCCATTGGGTAGGCATGTAATTTACGGCTAGGGTAGCCATCAATGCCACTGCGGCTATTTCTAAATAATATGCGCCCAGTGCCATGGCGATCCAGTAACATATTGAGTATTTCTTTGCGTGCAGCAAGGTCGCCTTGTTGGGCTTTTTCAAGGATATCAGTGATATCTGTTTCTTTTAATAGCTCAATTAATGTGGCTTTTGCGCTGTCATCCAGTGCTTGTTCTTGTAATAACTGATTAGCAGCTTCGGCAACGTCTTTGTAGTTTGCTTCTTCTTCTTTAAACACGTCATAGTCGTAAAAACGATCTGGATCGAGCAGTTGTAAACGAGCAAAATGACTACGATGACCCAGTTGGTCTGGCGTAGCGGTAAGAAGAATTAGGCCTGGAATATCTTGGCTCAGCTCAGCCATACGTTGGTATTCGGCACTGGGTTTATTGTTGTTAATGCTTAAATGATGCGCTTCATCGATTACTAATAAATCCCAGTCGGCCAAAGTAGCTTGTTCAAACCAGCGTTTTTTCTTGGTTAAAAACTCAAGGCTAGTAAGTACCAGTTGCTCGGTATCAAATACATTGGGTGAATCAGCAAACGCTTCGTCGCAGCGTTCTTCATCAAAAATTGAAAAACGTAAATTAAAACGGCGTAGCATTTCTACTAACCATTGGTGTTGTAAGTTCTCAGGCACAACAATAAGTACACGGCTGGCACGACCGGTGATAATTTGTTGATGTAAAATCATGCCCGCTTCGATGGTTTTACCTAAGCCTACTTCATCAGACAGTAATACACGCGGTGCAAAACGTTTACCGACTTCTTGAGCAATATAAAGCTGATGCGGAATAAGATTAGCGCGTTGACCAATTAAGCCTTTAATAGGTGACTGCTGACGTTCAAACTGATGTAACCAAGTTTGATAGCGCAAAGTATACCGATCAAAACGGTCCACTTGGCCTGCAAATAAGCGGTCTTGCGGTTTATTGAACTTGATAAAGTGATCTAAAAAAGTTTCTTTTAATTGTGCTTTTTCACCGTTATCAATACGTTCACCGTGATAGCACAGTAATTCGCCTTGTACTTCAATTGACTCAACTTGTAATTCCCACTCCTCAACGCTTCGGATCACATCACCAGGATTAAATGCTACGCGGGTTACCGGAGCTTCTGCAGAAGAATAAACACGGTTTTCACCACTGGCAGGAAATAAAATGCTGACCTGGCGGCCATCAATGGCAACAACGGTGCCTAATCCTAAATCTGACTCTGTGTCACTTATCCAACGCTGACCTAAGGAAAAATTCATGTATGTCTCGTCTATGAAGAAAAAGGCGGCTATGTTACCTGTTAGATAACACCACTGCAAGGCGCTATTTGCCTGACTTTTAATTAATTTTATAAGTATGAATTATTACCAACCCTAAGCGCTCATTAGTGCGTCGATTTTGTGGAAAATTCAAACTAAATGATATTTGTCATAAAACAGACTTTTATGACAAATAGACTAAACTCAAAATATACCTAAGTAATTAATCAAGTTTATTAGTAACCACTGATTAGTTTATTGGGTATAGCATAAAAATCATAAAACGTAAGGAAAGTACTATGGGAAAAGCTTCAAATTTTGATAGTAAAATGTATGTGCTAGATACCAATGTATTACTTCACGAACCCCTCGCGTATTTGTCATTCCAAGAGCACCAAGTGGTTATCCCAATGACCGTATTGGAAGAACTTGATCATATAAAAGATAGAAAACACGATGTGAGCCGCGATGCGCGAGTGGCTATTCGTGGCCTTGATGGGGTGTTGAGTCAGGCAACTCCTGAACAAATGTTACAAGGTGTGGCGCTGCCAAGGAATAAACAAGGCGGATCGACAGGCAGCTTAATTATTGTAAACGACCATTTATTTGCCGATTCTATTTCTGGTTTGCCGGGCAATGAAAACGACCACCGTATTATTAATTGTGCGGTGCATTTACAAAACCAGCACAGCGATAAAAAAGTCATATTAGTAACTAAAGATATTAACATGCGCTTAAAAGCCAAAGGGGCGGGGCTTAAATATGTTGAAGACTATCGTACTGATCAGTTAATTGACGATATTGATTTACTCACCAGTGGTTATAAAAAAATTGAGGGCGATTTTTGGCAGCATGTTGGCGAGTGTAATACTGAGCAACACGGACGTGAAACAGTTCATCATATCCCTAAAGATTTAATTCCTGATGTGTTTTGTAATGAATATTTACTTGATGATGGCGATCAGTTTGCCGCTAGAGTTAAATCGTATGATGGTGAGCATATTACCATTAAAGATATTGGCGCAGAGCGATTGATGCATCAAAGTGCATGGGGAATAAAACCAAAAAATATTTACCAAGCAATGGCTATTGATGCCTTGCTCGACACGTCTATTGAATTAGTAATACTTACTGGTCCTGCTGGGTGTGGTAAAACAGGTATTACTGCAAGCTTTTTTTCAATATTTGTGCAGACCTATCTACAGACCTTATTCTTACTGAATAAATTGAGTATTTATAACAGGCTAAGATCTAATCTCTCTAACATGTCATTAAGTGTGACTTAAAGAATAGAACCATTCATCAATAAATATAAATAATGGATTTAACCTGCAAGAGGCACAAACAAAAATAATAAAGCTAAGGTAAATCTAAAATGCTAATTAATGAAAATCGTTCTCAAAGGAGAACTAAAATGAATAATCCAAGTGAAAACAAAAACCCAAGAGTATTGGATACATCGGCACTAGTTCATGATCCAAAGTCACTTCTTGCGTACAGTGAAGACGTATACATCTGTCTAACAGTTCTAGAAGAATTAGATAACTTAAAAGAAAGAACTAACAAATCGGTTAGTGCTGATGCTCGTGTATGTATTCGTATGCTTGAAGATATAATAAATGGGCACAGTGCAGAAGAGATGGAAGCTGGTATTCCACTACCTTCTACTGAAACAGCTAAACGAGGAAAACTGTTTATTGGAATTGATACCCAGCTCGATATGGCTAAAGAGTTAAAGCACGGTATTGGAAGTGACGCTGACAATAGAATAATTAACTATGCACTGTATCTTCAGAAGGACTTAGATAAAGACGTAGTAATTGTTAGCCGTGACATTAATATGCGCTTGAAAGCTCGAACCGTAGGGGTCATGGCAGAAGACGTTGCCGTAGATAATCAAATATCAGATATTGATCTTTTATACACAGGGGTACAAGCCTTTAAAGGAGATCTTTTTGATCGAATTAAATCAGACAAAGACTTCAAGGTTTCAGGAGAAGTTTATACTTTCCCAATAAGTCTATTTAATGATGAAGTTCAGCCAAACATGTATTGGTACGATGAAGCTGGACACATTGGGCGAATTTCAGAAGTAACAGATACTGAGGTATTCACAAAGTTATTGCCTCGTAAACAAGAAAAAGTATGGGGCATTTTGCCTAAAAATCAGCGTCAGGCAGTAGCTTTAAGCCAATTAACAGATCCATATTATGACTTAAATATCATCCTTGGCCCTGCTGGCTCCGGAAAAACTTTTTTAGCAGTTGCTTCGGCGCTGCATCAAGTATTGGAGTTAAAAAAGTACAAAAAAATCGTTGTGGTGCGCTCCAGAGACTTTATGGACGATGATCCGGGGTTTTTACCCGGTGACCTGACAGAGAAATCAATGCCGTTATTAGCAGGTATAACAGATGCGCTTATATCAATGCATTCAGGTGATAACAATGAAGGTAATATTAGTGCAACTGTTGAGCATGTGATCGAAAAAGCCAATATAGAATTTACTAGTATGGCTTACTTCCGAGGTCGTTCAATAGACGATGCTGTTTTAATCATTGATGAAGCTCAAAACATGACTAGAGCGCAAATTAAGGGCATGTTAAGCCGTGGTGGCAAAAATTGTCGCACAATCGTGTTGGGCAACTTAGCCCAGATTGATGATAAGTTTGTCACACCCGCATCTTCAGGTGCTAGCGCGGCTGTTAACGTGTATAGAAACTATGAAAAAGGCTCAGTATTGATATTTGATGAAGTAGAGCGTAGTAGCTTGGCTGAATTCACTGAAAAGAACATGTAGGCATCAAACTACAATTCACATTTCCTTATAATATTGCGACAATAGCCACTGCTTTTTGCAGTGGCTTTTCAGAGAAGCCCGTTCCCACGAAAACAGGACGAAATGGATTTACTCTGAACTAAAAGATTAAATATTCACAAAAACTGAGTGACATAGGTGCGTGGCCTAGCGTTGCCGTTTTTTGGTGTATTGATGTCTTTTAATAAAGAAGACCTGCTAGTAAATATAAAAAGGCAGGCAAAACGATTATCTAAATTATTAACTATTCCCCTTGGACAAGCCCAAGAAGCCCTAGCTATTTGTCTTTACGGCTGTGACAGTTACAGCGATTTACTAGTAAAAATAAAAGCTGAATCCTTTGACAACCCATTGATAGCACTGTCTGCACTCTCACCAAACTCGGAAATATTTTTAGTAAAAATATTAGCTAGCCACCTAGATAGCATTATTGGAAATTTTGAAAAAAAATTTCCCGGCTCCAATATAAATGAAGAGATGGTCGTATCCCTGTTTGGGCTTAGCTTTTCAGAGTTCAAACTCAAAATATCTACCTAAAGTTGTACAAATACGTAAGTTGTCATTTTGTTTTTTGGCGATATTATAATATGAAGGCTGAACGGACAGCCTACGCCTACACATGTTTTTCGCCTTGAAAAACGTGAACAGTGAAGCGGAGCATCCGTAAAAATTTGGTTATTTGAACAATAAATAAAGCAATGTGTTGGTAGGCCATTGTTTATTGGGAAGTTGTTTGGAGAACTAAATGATCTCACTTTATCAATTAAAGAATAAGCTCAATAAACAAGCAAAAGAGTTTGCTGAGTTATTAGAGTTTCCTGATCTTTACGCCCAAGGCCTGTGGGCTAGAGGTGTTTATAACTGCCCTTATTTTTCTGATACCCATAAATATCTCTCTGAAGTATTTGAAAAGAAAAAGCTGGACTCAATTCTAAAGCACGATTCCCTGAAATATTTAATGATCAACGAATACGATGATCAAGAAATTATTGAATCGCTTCATAAAGAAATTGAGTCAATGGCAAACCGTATTGAAAGCCTGATGCTGGTAGATATCGAAACATTAGAGTTAGTTTCAGTGATATACCAAGTTTTAGGGTTGCCTGAAAATGCCAAGTTTATTGTAAATACAGGTGCAGACTTCCGCTTAGAGTGGCGACCATACTTTGATGCCTTTGATGATCCGTTGATAGTTCAATATGCAGATTTAAAAGTTCATGGTTGTTATTTCAGGCTAATCGCTTGCAAGTTTCCGTTTGAAAAGCTTTCCTTGGATGACATTAGAAAATACATGTACATCAATCATGTAAACCATAATGGTGAGTTTGAAGGCTGTATTTCTGAAGGAAATACATTTTCTAAGCATGTGCACTGGCTGGTGTTGACACTTGAATTATTCAGTAGCGGCAAAGTAAATAAGGCTCAGTTCAATCCAACAACCTTCAAAATCGAAGGTATGCGCTATTTGGTATATGGCTTCCCATTGATTCCTTCCTTTGTATCTGATTGGCACAAACCTGATTTATGTCTACGAGTCAAAAATCTAGATGGCGATCAGAAGTTCATTGTTCGTATCGAACAGCAAGATCTTGTTTTTTATGCGAGGCGCGTTGATACCAACTTTTTTAACACAATCGATTATGAAAAATACATTTCGTTGTATCAATCTAGTGTTCTGTCACATTTTGATGCTGACAACAATTTGCTTAAAGTTGATGGGGTTAAATATCTAAGTTTTTTTCGTCCTTTTTCTGTAGAAGATATGAAAGGAGTTCAAGCATGAGACCTAGAGTAAAACTAACCAACGCAAAACTTATCTCAATTCAATCTGATACAGAGGAAAAAGTTGAACGGGTGCTTTACGGCACATTTGCTGACGAAAATGAAAATGGTAAAGAAGGAGATGCTTTATTCACGATAAAGGTTTTGGAAATCAATGGTCTAGAAAGTAAGTGCTTTGGTGTTGACTTTTATATCTTAGATGCTGAATCTAAAGAGTTTGATGTAAATGCATTTGAGTTTAATTTAATGCATGAGTGTATGTATTCTCCTAATGAGTTATTAGAGCTGCGAGATATGCTCCCGGCTAGTTATTAGTAAGGGAATACGTTGGATAGAATATATTTAAAGGATGCCTACATAGTATCTGTTTACGACTATAAAGAATTTGAAAAAATATTTCTTGGCGAGTTTTTATCAGGGGGGGTTATTGAAGATGAAACATTCAGGTTTCGGCCATTTCAGCAAATCGTGACTTCAAAGATTGTTAGCAAATCTGCTGATGAGGATAAGTTAGAAATATACACACATAGTGGGAGTTGTTATGTGATTGATACTGACCATAAGTTAATTGATATTTCGTTTGTTGAACTGGTTGTTATGAGAGCAGGAGCTTATTCGGCAGATCGAGTTTTAGAAATGAGAGAGCAACTTAAGTCTCAAAATAAAAGCCATTGAATAGCGAAGATAAGAAGTCTGATGAGATTATTATTTGTCACTTACCTCTTTGAAAAAATTGACGTTAGTCAAATATTCATAAATGTTTACATGACATCAATTTACTTATTCGAAAATTTGTATTAGCATAGACATGTATATTTTTATGAGAATTTTATGTCTAAAGCATTTTCAAAAGTCTTAGTAATAACGCTTATGCTGGTTGCCTTTGTAGGGCAAGCATTTGCGTATTCTGCTATGTCTTGCGAAATGTCATTAGGTTCTCATGAATCACACATGAACATGGAACATTCCAAGATGAGTCATCATGAAGGAATGGAGCATGGTGATATGAATAAAAGCAGTAACGGTCAATCAGAAGATTGTTGTGGTGTTTGTGTTTGTCCTACAAATGCTTGCTCATCTACGACAGTCCTAAATTCCAGTATTGATTCGACAGATATTCAAATATTCAGTGAATCTGTAGCTGCTCTGCAATCTAAACAACCTCATTCAATTTCCACTTCCCTTTATCGTCCACCAATTTTTGCCTAATACAGGATTAGTGCGTCCAAATTTCTCGCACATGTAATTAATTTTTCTGTTAGTCAATATAGCGTCGTAGCGCTATAGATATTTTCCAGCGATGTCTGGGGGCAAAAATGATCAATAAGTATTTAAAAATAGCAGTAGTAATGCTGCTTTCACCTGCGTTTGCAAACGCCAACGAACATAACCATGCAGACAATCACGACGTAACACCTTTGGAGTTAATCGTTTATAAAACCCCTACTTGTGGGTGTTGTAAAAAATGGATAACTCATATTGAAGACAAAGGGATCGTTGCGCATTCCAAAGATTTCCGAAACATCGGCAACATCAAAACTAAGTATGGTATCAAACCTAATTACCGTTCATGCCACACGGCAGTGAGTAGAAATGGATTTGCCTTTGAAGGTCATATACCTGCTAAATTTATTCAGCAGTTCTTATCAGAAGAACATCCCAATGCGATTGGGCTTTCAGTTCCAGCAATGCCAGTTGGCTCTCCCGGTATGGAAGTCGATGACCGCTTTATGCCATACAACGTGTTAATTCTATTTAAAGATGGAACGAGCAAAGTCTATGCAAAAGTTAAGACATACGAGGAGCAATTCTAATGAAATTGAGCTCTTCAAACCTTACTTCACTTTCAACTGCATTAATACTCGGCTTATCTGTATTCTCAGCTCAAGCTGAGAAAGTAGTGTCGCTTGAACAAGCTATCACCTTAGCTCAGCAAAATGATCCTTGGCTTCATGGTAGCCGATTGAAACAAAGTGCAGTTGAAAATAGAAGTATTGCTTCAGGTACTTTGCCTGATCCGAAAGTATCGCTAGGGATAATGAATTTACCAACAGATACTTGGGATTTAGATCAGGAAGGAATGACTCAGCTAAAGGTTGGCGTCTCTCAAATGTTTCCGAGAGGCGACAGTCTAGAGATCAAGAAAGACCAGTTACAAATTGAGTCCACGAAATTTCCACTGTTACGAGAGGATCGTAAAGCTAAGTTGAAAAGCCAAGTGTCACAACTTTGGTTAGATGCTTACTTAGCCCAACAAACTATTAAATTGATTGAAGATGATTGGTCTCTCTTTGAGCAGATGGCGGAAGTGGCTAAAGCTAGCTATTCAAACGTTGTTGGTAAAACTAGACAGCAAGATGTTATTCGTGCTCAGTTGGAAATCGTGCAGTTAGATGACAGATTAACTTCGCAAAAGCAGAAACTAGAAACGACAATCGCTCGTCTCAATGAGTGGCTTCATATTTACGATGCGGATCGTTTGAATGAATCATTCAACTTTGACGCGCAACCATTAGAGTTTAGCGTCTCAAAAGAATTGCCTTCGATTCAATTGAATAATCCAACAGTCCTAAAAGCATCTAATTACTCAAGAAATCTATTGGCTCAGGAGCTTTCGAATCACCCAGCCATACTTGCAATTGATATAAAACGCAAAGCTTCAGAAAAAGGAATTGAGTTAGCCAAACAGCAATATGAGCCGGAATGGGGTGTTAATGCTAGTTATGCCTATCGCGACAATATGCCCTCTGGTGATAGCCGAGCTGATTTATTTTCTGTTGGGGTAACGTTTGATTTACCCTTGTTTACCGAGAACAGACAAGATAAGCAAGTTGCAGCTTCTATTGCAGATTCAGAGACTATTAAAACCGAGAAACTATTACTGACAAAGCAAATGATCAGTGTTTTAGAAAAAGAACTAAGACAGCTTAAACGCTTATCAGATAGACAATCTATCTATCAAGAACAACTCCTTAAACAAACTCATGACCAAGCAGAAGCGTCATTGACAGCCTACACAAATGATGATGGCGATTTTGCCGAAGTTGTTCGAGCAAGAATCGCAGAATTAAATGCCAGAATATCAGCTTTAAGAATTGATGTTGACGCACTTAAAACAGTTGCTCGTATCAACTATTTATTTGCGCATTCTCAATCTAACTCAAATGCTGAACATAAGTCGATGCAAACTTCACACAAAACTAATCAGCACTTATCCAATCAGCAATTTGGAGAAAAATAATGTCAACGAATACAAAAACTATTATTGCCATCATCATTGGGGCAGCACTTGGTGCTGGAGCATTGAGTTTATATCAAGGTACTGGCTCAAACAGTAATAGTAATGAAGCAACATCAGCAGAGAAAAAGCCTCTGTATTGGGTTGCACCGATGGATTCTAATTACCGCCGGGACAAGCCCGGTAAGTCGCCTATGGGGATGGATTTAATTCCAGTGTATGAGGAAGGATCATCTGGTGATGACTTTGGCCCCGGAGCAGTAAAAATTGCGCCTCATGTAGTGAATAACCTTGGGGTTCGCACTGCACCTGTTGAACTGAAAAATATGCATACTGAAATCTCAACGGTAGGTTATGTTCAATATGATGAAGATAAGCTAATTCATATCCACCCACGGGTTGATGGCTGGATTGATAAACTTTACATCAAAGCAGCAGGTAACCCTGTAGAGAAAGGGCAGCCTCTTTATACACTATATTCTCCTCAGTTAGTTAATGCTCAGGAAGAGCTGTTAATAGCGTTAAAGCGCAACAATAGTTCTTTAATTTCAGCAGCCAAAGATCGCCTAAAAGCGTTACAGCTTTCAGCAGACTTTGTTCAAAAGCTAGAAAAGACACGAAAGGTTCAGCAAACAATTACCTTTTATTCACCACAAGCAGGTGTTGTCGATGGTTTGAAGGTTAGAGAAGGTTTTTATGTAAAGCCGGGAAACACCTTATTAAGCATTGGCCAGCTAGATCAAGTTTGGGTTGAAGCAGAAGTGTTTGAACGTGACGCAGCCTTAATTAAAAAAGGACTTCCTGTATCAATGACACTGGATTATTTACCCGGTGAGGACTGGGCTGGTGTCGTTGATTATGTTTATCCAACATTGAACAGTAAAACACGCACACTCCGAGTGAGATTGAAATTTGATAACACAGACTATCAATTAAAACCAAATATGTTTGCACAAGTCTCTATTCACGCTAATCAAGCTGATAGCACCATCCTCGTGCCTAAAGAAGCCGTTATTAGAACAGGTAAACAGGACAGAGTAGTACTTGCGTTAGGTGATGGGCAATTTAAATCTATTGAAGTGACTATTGGCCGGGTTGATATCGACAGCATCGAAATATTAGACGGCTTAAATGAAGATGACGTTGTGGTGACATCTGCCCAATTCTTGATTGATTCTGAATCAAGTAAAAGCTCTGACTTTAAACGAATGACTCATGATGAAGTGCCTAACTCTGTTTGGATGCAAGGGGATGTTAATAGTGTTATGGCAGGGCACCGCATGGTTAATATTTCACATGGCCCTGCTGAAGCTTGGGATTGGCCTGAAATGGTTATGGATTTTACTGTGGCTGAAAAAGTCGATATTGACTCATTAAAGTCAGGTCAATCTTTGCACTTTGAAGTGAGCAAAACCGAAGACGGTGGATATGAAATTACTGGAATTCATATCATGAGTGAGCCTGGTGATATGAGTGAAGAAGTATCTTTTGCAACAGTATCAGGTCTAATTAATTCTATTAATGTTGATACGCGTGTTCTAAATATTAGCAGAGGCCCAATAGAGAAATGGGATAGACCTGCTGCGACGATGGATTTTATCGTCGCGGACAATATAGAAATGGTTGATTTCAATGTCGGTGATAATGTCACTTTCACTTTTGAGGTTAGAGATGACTTAGTTATCACTGACATTTCTCTTGAATCAGATGAACAACACGGCAAGGAAAATAAAGCTGCTGTTGATCATTCTAATCATTAAGTGGGAGAAAAATAATGATTGAATCAATTATTAGATGGTCTATCGGCAATCGTTTCTTTGTTTTGTTGATTACCTTAATTATCGCGTTTGGTGGTTTGTATTCATTACAAAAAACACCAGTAGATGCACTCCCCGATCTTTCTGATGTGCAGGTGATAATTAAGACGAGCTATCCGGGACAGGCACCACAAGTAGTGCAAGATCAAGTGACGTTTCCCCTTACTACAGCGATGTTATCAGTGCCGGGGGCGCAAACTGTTCGTGGTTACTCATTTTTTGGTGATTCCTACGTCTATATCATTTTTGATGATGATACTGATTTGTATTGGGCTAGAAGCAGAGTACTTGAATACTTAAGCCAAGTAGCATCAAGCCTGCCTGATTCGGCAAAACCACAATTAGGACCTGATGCGACAGGAGTGGGTTGGGTATACATCTACGCTTTAACAGATAAGTCAGGAAACCATGATCTAAGCCAATTAAGAAGTATTCAAGACTGGTTTTTAAAGTATGAACTACAAACTGTTCCGGGCGTGTCTGAGGTTTCCGCCGTTGGCGGTATGGTTAAGCAATATCAGGTGCAAGTAGATCCTGACAAATTGAGAGCTTACGATATTCCTCTAAGTTTAATACAAATAGCCTTACAAAAAGGGAACAAAGAAACTGGCGCATCCGTTGTGGAAATGGCTGAAGCTGAATATATGGTTACCGCAACGGGGTATATTCAATCAGTTAGTGATATAGAGAAAATTCCACTTGGTATTAACGAACAAGGCACGCCGTTGCGTATTGGAGATGTTGCCAACGTTAACCTTGGTCCTCAAATGCGCCGTGGTATCGCAGAACTTAATGGCGAAGGCGAAGTTGTTGGTGGTGTTGTCGTTATGCGCTTTGGTGAAAATGCTCAACAAACCATAAATGGGGTAAAAGAAAAGCTTGAGTCGCTCAAATCTTCTTTACCAGAGGGGGTGGAGGTTGTCCCTGTCTATGACAGATCGAAGTTAATAGATCGTGCTGTTGATAACCTTTGGAGCAAGTTGCTAGAGGAGCTTGCAGTCGTGGCTATTGTCTGTGTGGCTTTCCTATTTCATCTTCGCTCATCTATTGTGGCAGTTATTACTCTGCCATTAGGTATCTTGGTGTCGTTCATTATCATGTATATGCAAGGCATCAATGCCAACATTATGTCTTTAGGCGGTATCGCTATTGCGATTGGTGCGATGACTGATGGTGCAATAGTGATGATTGAAAATATGCACAAGCATATGGAGAAAACACCACTAACAGATGAAAATCGCTGGCAAATTGTTGCTAAGGCTGCGAGTGAAGTAGGCCCTGCACTATTTTTTAGCTTACTGATCATTACAGTCTCATTCTTACCTGTATTTATCTTGGAAGCGCAAGAAGGAAGAATGTTCTCTCCGCTCGCCTATACAAAAACCTATGCAATGGCGGCATCAGCAGGTTTGGCGATCACATTGGTGCCTGTTTTGATGGGCTACTTTATTCGAGGCAAAGTTGTTTCTGAAAAGAAAAACCCGTTAAACCGATTATTGATTGCTATCTACATGCCTGTTTTAAAGCAAGTCATGAAGTTTCCAAAATCGACAATAGTAGCAGCAATATTAGTGACTATCGTTGGCTTTTGGCCTGTCGATAAAATTGGTAGTGAATTCATTCCGCCATTGGATGAAGGCGATCTCATGTATATGCCTACTACCTATCCCGGTATTTCAATTGGTAAAGCAAGGGAGTTATTGCAGCAAACAGACAAGCTTATTCGCACTGTGCCAGAAGTTGAAACTGTATTTGGTAAAGTAGGAAGAGCTGAAACTGCAACCGATCCTGCACCTTTAACCATGATTGAAACCTTTATTCAATTGAAGCCACAAGAGCAGTGGCGAGAGGGTGTGACTACTGAATCGTTAAAAGCTGAGTTTGATAAATTGGTTAAGTTTCCGGGCTTAACGAATGCTTGGGTTATGCCAATCAAGACCCGAATCGACATGTTAGCAACAGGCATAAAAACGCCTGTGGGTATTAAAGTCGCCGGACCAGAGCTTGATGTGATTCAGGAAATCGGCCAACAAATAGAGCAAATTTTACCCGAAGTTACAGGCACAGCATCAGTTTACTCAGAGCGAGTTGCAGGTGGACGATATATCAAGGTTGATATTTCACGCGATAAGGCAAGTCGCTTTGGGTTAAACATCGAAGATGTTCAACAAGTGGTTTCTACAGCTATTGGTGGTATGAACGTTACCCAAACGGTAGAAGGTCAAGAGCGTTACCCTGTTAACTTACGCTATCCGCAAGACTATCGAGACTCTCCTGAGCAGCTATCACGATTACCTGTTGTAACACCAAGTGGTCAACGCATTGCACTAGGTGATGTCGCAGATATTCGAGTTGAGAACGGTCCGCCGGGGATTAAGAGTGAAAATGCTCGTTTAAATGGCTGGACGTTTATCGATATAGACGGTGTTGACGTAGGTACTTATGTTGAAAGTGCAAAAATACACTTGGCTAATAATCTAAAACTACCAGCAGGTTATTCAATTACTTGGGCTGGGCAATACGAATATATGGAAAGAGCGAAAGAAAAGCTCACCTATGTATTGCCTTTAACACTCGCCATTATTGTTATTCTACTTTACTTAAACTTCAGAGCGTTTAGTGAGGTGGCTATCATTATCGTTACCTTGCCGATGGCGATGATTGGTGGCTTATGGTTGATGTATCTGGAAGGGTTTAACTTCTCTGTGGCTGTTGGCGTGGGCTTTATTGCTCTAGCTGGGGTAGCGGTTGAGATTGGTGTGATAATGTTGGTCTATCTCAATCAGGCACTTGCTGAGCTTAAGGAAAAAGCTGAAGAGCGAGCTGAACCTATCTCTGATGATGCATATCAAGATGCATTATTGCACGGTGCAGGCTTACGAGTTCGTCCAGTAATGATGACAGTTGCAACAATCATTATCGGCTTGATGCCCATTTTATATGGTACAGGAACAGGTTCGGAGATTATGAGTCGTATTGCTGCACCTATGGTAGGCGGAATGACAAGTGCTGTGCTACTCACTCTTATTGTGCTCCCAGTAATTTACTCAATCGTTAAAAAGCCAGAATTAAACGCCTTTAACAAGGAGCTTTCTAAGGCGGAGCTAAAAAGTAATGCTTAGCACGGCTAGAAAATATCACAAATGGCTAATGGCATTTGTCGGAATACAATTCCTCTTCTGGTCTATTACAGGCGTGTATATGGTGACTATGGATATTCACTATATACACGGCGAAAC
>Ga0209349_1000781_pt1 | contig 15943 bp, 9 predicted proteins | sample ETNvirnome_2_130_FD_184067 | JGI IMG/M metagenome (GOLD analysis project Ga0209349, IMG submission 184067) | Marine viral communities from the Pacific Ocean - ETNP_2_130 (SPAdes) (version 2) | ecosystem: Environmental > Aquatic > Marine > Oceanic | place: Pacific Ocean | collected 2013-06-22
GTAAAAACACTAACTATGCAGACACCAAACAACTGGATTTACTTGCAGGAGCGACCTTTCTTCATTACCCCAAGGTTAAAAAAATTAAATCCGCTTTGTCTTTTGTTGTGTGCAATGGGTTTATTAGCAAAGAACACACAGCAGATATGTATAAATCTTATATGAATGTATTTGATAACGAACTGGAAAGGATCGAAGTAGCGTTGGAAAAAGATGTGTGGAATCCAGTTGAAAGTGGACTGTGTGGGTTCTGTCCGGTGGTTAGCTGCGAACATAACAGGAGGTAACAATGAAATACGCCATTATGGTAACAGTTGCAGATGAAACTTTTATAGACGGGCATTATTCAAATGAAGACGACGCTAAAGAAGTTCTTAAACGGTGGGAACAAACTTACCCACAGCTAAAGTTTGATTTTTGTGCAACGCTAGGGCACGTATGGCCCATATCAGATGAAGTTTTCATGCCTAATAATAGAGATGTTTTAAAATTTGCTAACGCCCTTGCTGAAATTACAAACAGCGATGCTTATAAGAAATCGTTACACTAAGCGTAAATAGGAGGAGGCGATAATGCCAACAAAGAAACGTGACTACAAAAGAGAGTACGAGACCTATCAAGGCACAGAGGAACAAAAGAAAAATCGGGCGAAGCGCAATGCTGCTCGACGTAAGGCGCTTAAAGAAGGCAAGGTGTCCAAAGGAGATGGTCAAGACGTAGCGCATAAAAAAGCTATCTCAAAAGGGGGGAAAAACAAAAGCAATACAAAAGTAGAATCTGCATCTAAAAACCGATCTTTTAAACGCAGTTCTACCAGTAAATTGGTATCCGAACGAAGCACAAGAGAGCGTAAGAAAAAATGAAAGTAATAAAAGACAGAGCCGTTGTCCTTAAAACTAGACGCCCTCATCTTATTACCGAAAAAGTAAAGAACTACAAAATACTAAAAGAGGAGCAAGGCGTTTATAAATTAGCGCTGCGCTGGGAGTTACATGAAGCCCAAGTCTTGGCAGCACTAAAAGTAAAAGATGTACCATCTCCGATAATACGTGACTACGCATGGCTAGGTAAACACCAACCGTTTAAACACCAAAAAGAAACATCAGCATTTTTAACCTTACATAAAAAAGGATTTTGTTTTAATGAGCAAGGCACAGGCAAAACTGCGTCTGTCATATGGGCTGTCGATTATCTTATGCAGCAGGGAAAAATAAAGCGGGTGTTAGTTATATGCCCGTTGTCTATTATGAAGTCTGCATGGCAGGAAGATTTGTTTAAGTTTGCTATGCACCGAACCTGTTCTATAGCACATGGAACGCCTACAAGACGTAAGAAAATACTTAATGCTAATGCTGACTTTGTAATTATAAATTTTGATGGTGTAGCTGTAGTCAAAGAAGAAATTATGAAAGGCGGCTTTGATATGATTGTAGTTGATGAAGCTAATGCTTATAAAAACACCCAGACTAACCGCTGGAAAACATTAAGAGATATAGTGGCAGACGTGCCGTGGCTTTGGATGCTTACAGGTACTCCAGCAGCGCAATCCCCTGTGGATGCGTTTGGCCTAGCAAAATTAATAAACCCTGAAAATGCACCTAAATATTTTGGGCAGTTTAGGGATAAGGTCATGTATAAAGCTTCTCAATTTATATGGAGACCAAAAGCAGACGCAGACCAGACGGTGCATAAAGTATTACAACCCGCTATAAGGTTTGAAAAAGACCAATGTTTAGACTTACCCCCCGTCACTTATGTAGAGCGTGAAGCACCTCTAACTAAACAACAGGCAGCGTACTATAAGTTGTTGAAAGATCGTATGATGATGGAAGCTGATGGAGAACAAGTTACAGCAATAAATGCAGCTACAAACTTAAATAAACTTCTTCAAATATCAGGGGGGGCAGTCTATTCTGATGAGCGTGAAGTAATTGAGTTTGATGTAAGGAATAGATTAAAAGTAGTAAAAGAAGCTATTGATGAATCATCCCACAAGGTGTTGGTGTTTGTTCCCTTTATCCATACCATAGAATTATTAGATAAATTTTTAAAGAAAAATAAAATAGGATGCGAAATAATATCAGGCAAAATATCTGTAAATAAACGCTACCAAATAATTAAAGATTTTCAAGAAACTGATAAAATTCAAGTACTTATCATACAACCACAAGCAGCGGCGCACGGGTTAACACTTACTTCCGCTAATACAGTTATTTGGTACGCTCCTGTTACTAGCGTAGAGACATACCTTCAAGCTAATGCACGTATAGATAGACCGGGGCAATATAATCCGATGACTGTAATACATGTGCGTGGGAGCGAGGTAGAAACACGCTTGTACAATATGTTGCGATCAAATATAGAGCAGCACCACAAGATAGTCGATCTGTACAAACAAGAATTAAATACTTGACATTGTAAACCTACTTGGTAAACTAATCCTCCCTACTTTTTTATAAGGAGGAGCGATGAACAACACCGATAGGGCAGATAAACTAACGGCCATCTATATAGAAATGAGAGAGGTCATTAGAAGTAAAGAAGAAGAAATTAAAGAGATAAAGGCGCAGCAAGATAAAATATCTGAAAAACTAGATTCGTTTTTTGGGGAAAAAGGTGAGTCTCTAAGACTACAATCTGGCACCGTGTCCCGACGCTTACACACTACTTATCAAGTAAGCAACTGGGATGAAATGCACAATTTTGTTTTAGAACATAAAGCAGCGCACTTACTGGAGAAGCGTGTACACGGTAGAAACATGAAAGAATTTCTGGAAGTTAATCCAGAGGTAGTTCCTCCAAGTCTTCAAGTTATTCGTAAGCATATTATTTCTGTTCGTAAGCCGTCTAAAAAATGAATCGGCTGCAAACACAGGACGGATGTTTTATACACCCGGACACCTATAAGCCGGTAACTTCTATTCAAGTAGTTATAACAGATAGTGGAACGCTATCCAGAAGTTACTATGATGCTGAAGGTAAAATAAACTGTTGGTCTTTTGGGTGTGATTTTCCCGATGCAAAAGTGCCAGAAGCCACTAAACAGGCAACACGATGCTTAGACTGCGACCAAAGCATAAAAAGAGGAAACACTAACAGAGGTGCACCTTGTAAATTCTTTACTAAAATTAAGGTAGCCACCCCCAGTAAAAATTCTCTTTATGAACTTAGACTTGGTGCATTAAGTTTATTTTCAAAAGAAGATAACAGGATGAATTTATATAAATATATAAAGCATCTTGAACACAACCGGGAAAGTACCGGAAGTGTACTAACCGAAATATATTTTGTACAGCACTACAACATTTACAAAATGTGTTTTAAACCAGTTCGACCTTTAACCAAGGATGAACTTACAAACGTAGAACAATTGGAAAATATAAGAGAGGAACTATTTATGGCTAACGAAACTCACATAGTTAGGAATGTTGAAGCACGCTATCCGCGTATAGACAAGCCTTACAGGTTTGACACTAAAGCCGGAAAGAAGGGCAAAAGCGTTCCATGTGATGCGACAGAAGATGGTGCCAGTTATGAACTGGGTTTTGCTTTAACTAAAGACCAAGCAAAAGAGCTTTATCAAATTATGCAGGGGGCTTATACAAATGCTAAAAGCAGGGATAAGTCTTGGCCTGATAAACTGGATTTGCCTTTTAAAAAACAAGACGATGGGACTTTCACTGGGAAAGCTAAATTAAGAGCAGCTTATGATGGTACTCCTACTAACGTACCTGACCAGTTTGATGCTAAAAACAACCCCCTTGAAGAAGGTTTTATGCTTACTACTGGTAGTACAGTAAATGTAGCAGTGGAATTAATACCCTACAAAATAGCGGCTACTGGCACATCAGGAGTATCACTGAGGTTACGTGGTGTACAGGTATTAAAGTATTTACCTTACAAACCCCCTTCCCCTTTTGGTGAAGAAGAAGGGTTTAGCGCAGACGAAACTTCTGCGAGTCCTTTTAAAGAAGAAAACTCTGGTAGCGATAATATGTTTGAGCCTGAAGAAACTGCTTCTGCTAACGATGCAATTGAAGAGCCGGTTAAACGTACAGGCAAAAACGAAGAAGCTACCGATGATGAAGAAGATATAGAAGATATTATTGCATCATGGGGGAGTGATAAAAGCTAATGAGCTACGGCTATACGACACGTCTCGATAGTTTGAATAAACAAGCTAACGGCTCCCACTTAGGAGTGAAGTTAGGTCGTGTGTGTATTAAACATGACCTACCAGTTATTGAAATTGCTACTAAGTTGGGAGTCAGTAGGCAGACTGTTTACAACTGGTTCATGGGTGTCCATGAGCCAAATGAAGAATTAATTAAACCGATAAGCGAGATAATTTGTAAATATAAAAAATGAACAACTTTGACCTCATAGATTATGCCGTTCCAAAAGGCGGCTTTTATAATGTGGTCGGCATGAAAAACGGAAAACCTTTTCCAAAGTTTACCGCTAGTAAAGAAGAAGCATACGACATAGCTAACGAGCTATCTAAGCAAGGACTAAATGTTTACTTTGCATTAGGAAAACTTAAAAAAAGCGGTAACAGGCAAAAGGATAACATAGAATCATTAGGCGCTATATGGCTTGATATAGATTGTGGCAGTCGAAAAGCAGAAGAAATAGAACCTTCTACTGGGCTCCCAAAAGGATACGCAACACAAAAAGAAGGCAGCATTGCCCTTAAAAAGTTTTGCGACATAGTTGGTTTGCCCACTCCTGTAATAGTAAATTCAGGTTATGGATTTCATATCTATTGGGCATTTACTGAAGAAGTACCAACAGAAAAATGGATACCTATAGCTGACCGCCTTAAACAAATCTGTGTTACACAAGGCTTTCGTGCTGACCCTTCTGTATTTGAACCTACTCGGATACTCAGAGTACCGAATACTTATAACCATAAAAAAGCAAAACCTAAACTTGTAGAAGTAATCCTCTCTAGTGCCGAACGCTACGCACCCGATGACATACGTGAACTTCTTGGAGTAGACCCTGACGCAGTTATAAAACCTAGAACAAAACCAACACTAGATGCGTTACAAAAACTACTGGTACAAAACAAAGGCTATAAATTTTCTAAACTACTTAGCCGCCAAGACACCTGCTTACAATTAAAAGACAGCTTAAAAAATAGAGCAACCTTATCAGAACCACGTTGGTGGGACGCGTTGTCGGTAGCTAAGTTTTGTGAAGACGGTGATATGGCTATACATGCTGTGTCTCAAGAACACCCTGATTATGATTTCAACGCCGTAGAAAGAAAAATTGTAGGCATCAAGTATGCACACTCTTGTGAAGAGTTTGCCAAGAAAAACCCTAACGGATGCAAAGGCTGCGTACATAAAGGCAAGATAACCGGGCCGTTAGAACTAGGGAAGGTCATAAAGAGAGCTAAAAATAGCCCTATCAATAAATTCACTGACTACTTTAGAGGAGAAAACGGGGGTGTTTACAAACAAGACGGAGACGATGCTAAATTTGTTTATGAGCACGACGTGTATTTAAAAAAACAAATGTGGGACACAGGGGAAGAAGCGTACGCTTCTGTTTTCCGGTTTCATTCCCCGCATGACGGCGTACGTGAATTTAGTATACCAAATGATAAATTAGAAAAGAGAGAGCTATTAAGACAGTTAGCTAAGAACGGGGTGATATCAACAACTAACGGCGGTGCTCTACATGAGTACGTGCTTAACTCTATTAAATTTAAACAGACAGAAAGAGCATCAGAAATTATGCGTCTTCAATTTGGTTGGGCTAATAACAATACTAAATTTATTGCCGGAGAAAGAGAGATAACTGCTGACGGTGTTTACCATACACCTGCTGCTAAAGTAACTCGTTCTATTGCACCTTTTTTTGAACCCAAAGGCACGTTGGAGAAATGGCAAGAAGTATTTAATATTTACAATCGTAAAGGTTTGGAAATACAAGCGTTTGCCGCGTTGTCTGGGTTTGGTTCGCCCTTGTTAGAAATGACAGGGCAAAAAGGAGCCATTATAAATCTTGTACATAAGAACGCAGGTACAGGTAAAACTACAGTGCTTCGTATGGCTAACAGTATATGTGGTGATCCTGAAATGTTGTTAGGTAATCCTAAAGATACGGCAGTAGCCCGTGTGAATAAATTGGGTTTTTTAAAAAACATCGTTAATACAATGGACGAATTGAGTAACTTGGATAGCGACGAGATAAGCGACTTTGCCTATGAATGTTCACAAGGTAAAGGGAAAGACAAAGGCATGGCGAATTCAAATGCTAACCGTATAAATGACACTACGTGGCGTGCCATAACTCTTAGCACGTCCAACTCTTCCTTTTACCAAAAGCTCATGGTAGGGAAATCTTTACCAGAAGGCGAGCTTATGAGGCTCATCGAGTTTGTAATTGGCTACCAAGACACAACCATTGTATCTACAGAAGAAGGTAAAGAAAAATTTGACCATCAGCTTACTGAAAACTATGGACATGCGATTGTTCCATTTGTTCAACATGTTATAGCTAACCCCGAAGGAACTAAAAATATAGTTCGTAGCATACAACGAAAAATAGATAAAGAAATGCGTCTAACACAACGAGAAAGGAATTGGTCAGCGATCATCGCAGCTAACATTGCAGGGGGTTACATAGCTAATGAGCTAGGCATCATCAAATTTGATATGGAACGTATATATTTAAAAGCCGGTGAAATTATTAAAGTATTGAGAGAGGAGACTATAGCCCCTGTAGATTCTTATGTAGCCACACTAGGTGGTTTTATAGTTCAAAATCTAAACAGATTATTAATAGTAAATGACGGAGTAGATAAACGTACCTCAAAATCTGTTGCTCCTATAATGGAACCTAAATGGCATGAACTTGTAATGCGACATGAACCTGACACGCAGAAACTTTTTATCCCCGTAAATAAACTCAGAGAAGAATTAAACAAAGACCAAACAGACTACAAAGCTTTTATTAAAGATTTAGGAATACGAGGGATATATTGTGAGACTATAAACAAAAGAATGTCTAAAGGTATGTTAATTACTGCGCCCGCCCAAAGATGTGCCGTATTTGATACTTCACATCCTGAATTTATAAACATAGATGAAATTGTAGCGAAACAAAAAGAAGATGCAAATAGAGAAAGTGGAATACCAGATAAACTGGAAGAAGTTTAAAAAGGGGTGGTCATTTTTTATACCCTGTCTTAAACCCTCTGAAGCCAAAAAGATTTTAGTAAAAGAAACTAAGCGGCTTAAGTACAAAGTAACTACTAAAGTAACTGTAGAAGACGGAGTGCGGGGGGTTCGTATATGGAGAATTTAACCAAAGCTTTATAGACCGCCGTAAGTAACATTTTCTAACCGGTTAAAGAAAGGGTCAAGATTACGTATGAAGTTTTTATTGAAACGTATGCCCGCAATATACTCACTTTCCGCTGCGCTGCGGGATTTATAAGAACGCTTAAGTGAGTCACCTGACATAAGACGAGGGTATAACATTCTAAAATTATTTATACGCCTCATAGCTCTGTCATACAGGTCTGTATCACCAGTAGTAAGTGCCAAATACCTAGCCTTAAGTAGGTTAGACCGTCTTTCCATCACTTTATTTTCATAATTTTTACCTAACGAACGGGCTTCATAAAGGCTAGATACATCTGCTGGAGCAAAACCAAAAGCTTGGACATACAAACTCCAAGCACTTAAATCAGTATCTATTGGACGACCGTCTCGTGTTCTGACACCTTCTCGTAAATACCGCGTGCTTTTCAGACCATTGCGTGCAAAACTAGGGACCAGTCTTTCCGTCGCTCTTTCTAATTCACCAGCCGCTAATAAACCAAGAGCATCCCCAAAATCAAGAGCAAAACTACCCATAGGACCACCAAGTTGAAGTGCCATAGAAGCAAGATAACCAAATTTTTCCACTTCGTAAGGGTCTTCCCTAAACCCTATCCCGTTAGCAATACTGGCACGGTTAGATATTTCTATGTTCAGAAATGAGGAATTAACCGGCCCTTTGAGTATCAAGTCAGAAAGCCCCATCGTTCTTAGTGCCGCACGGAAATTGTACGGTTCATCCTCATCATCACCCATAGCTGCATCTAGGGCAGCCACCATTTGAGTCAAGGCTCCTATCGCCCCAACAAACGGTAGCCCAAACAATCCTCCCACTGCATAACTCATACCATACATATATATAAGCTGTTTAAATGCTTCAAACTTTACAGCCCTAGTTTCTCCGCGTACAGTATTAACAAAAGAACGCGCTACTACATAAGCACTATTCCAAATGAAACCCTTAAACGTCCACATTACACGTCCGGGGGCGTTTTGCATCCACTTTGGTGCAGTTGCTGCCATACCTGAAGTGTTTACATCTTTTACTATTTCAAGAGCATACTGAGCAGCCTCCTCGTCCGACTGACCATCCCCTTTTGCCAGATCAAACGCAGCCATACCAGTTGTTGCACGATTGTATCTTTCAGTCATCGATATAGGTATAGAAAGAAGAGTAAGGGCTTTAGCCCATCTCCCTGTATATTCTAGCGAACTTTGACGGGCACCTTCTAGGACTTCTCGTTCCAGTGTGTGACGTAACTGAGCATGATCACGTAGTGTTTCATACAATACTTTATATTTAGGGTCTGTTTGCCACGCATCAGTAAGAGCACTTGTACTTGCCCTTGTAATCATATTAGTTGTTTTTACCACTCCAAATTTTCCTGCAAGAAGAGGTACAGTCAATAGAGGAATAGAACTCAGGTTTACTACCCCCGTAGATAAATTACCCGCCATAAACATTGTGTAACTTCCAGTGGTAAGTCCAGTCGCAAGTTGGTTAAAAGTGGGGTTTAAAGTAAAAGTTTCTCTGTCTGAAATATTTTTTCCTACTGCTTCTATGGTTGAAGGATAAGGGTCTGAAGGGGATTTTCTCTTGTTTCGATATGCTGCTGCGTCTCTTCTCACCCCCTCAAAACCTTCCTGTATTGCACCGTTGTATTTTATATCTGCTATCTTCCGTGACCACTTAACCATCGTGTCTCCCCAGACCTGAAGTATATTTTCTGAAGCTCCGGGTACGTCTGCTGACCTTTTAAAACTTTTTGTTATGGAAGTCTCTGGAAATAAATCTACATAAGCTTCGTATATTGTATTGGCTATTGCTTTTCTTTGCCTTTCACCTATCCCTTCTTTTTCTCCATCTTCCTCTACAGCATCCATTAAATCTTTAATAAACCCTTCAGGAGGAAGCGATCTTTGTGTTATATCCCTAATACTATCGATGGTATAATATTCATTCGGCTTTAAGTCGTCTTCCTTCTTTTTTATTTCTTGCGGGGGTTCTACTGTCCCAGCCGCTTCTGCTGCTCTTTCATTCGCATCTACTGCTTCTTGAATATCAGGACGAGGTACTAAACCCAGTGCTTTTATTTCCCTGTCCCGTTCTGATGCAGATTCAAACGCACGAACAGAAAAAGCTTTATCGCTGTCTTTATCGTTGTACTTTAAAATATATTCACCGTAGCGGCGAGCAGGTATATAACCGGCGATAGGGGGTTCTGCATCAAACCTTTCTTTTATTTTTGCTCTCAAGGCTGGATCGTGTATGGTACTAAGTACAAGGTCCACGTACTCTTCATACATCTTGTCGAAATCCCGGCGCATGATTTTGTACATCTTCTGTATTGGGGGGGCTAGTTTTTCATAAACAGCGTTACCTTTGTTATACGCCTTCAATCTTTCTTCTTCTATAGCTTTTCCTTTCTTGCTTTCTACTTTTGAAGGATCAGGTGCGTCATCAAAAATATCTACCCTCGCAAGTCTCATATCTATAGCCATTGTACCCATAGAGATATAGTGGGCCTTATACTTTTGAGTCACTACGTTAAAGTTATTATATTTTTTATTGATAGCTTCTATCTCTTTTTCCTGTTCTCCTTGGCGTTTTTCTACCGCCTCTATTATTTTTTCAATATCCGGTAGCTGTTCGCCGTACATCTGTTTTAAGTTGTCAAGACGAAGCGAACCCGATGCCATAGCTTTAAGAGCCGTTGCTCTAGGACCACCTATATCTTGCATTACTTCTTTTGCTCGTCGTGCACTGAAAGGTTCAAGATTAGCTATTGCTTCTTTAACAGCTATCTCTGGGTTTTCACCACCAAGAAATGTACGTTCTATTGGAGTAGCTTCTATTGAAGGACGTGCAGTTAAAATGTCATCGAGGAATTTAAACGATGCATCATACGCACTTTGACCTTTACGTATACCGAAAAGTTCTAAAATAGTATTTACTACATTGACCCAAAATGAGTCGCTCTTCGGTGCTTTTATTGTTTTAAGAAGGCTTTGAAACTCGGAGTTGCTTACAAATTCTGCAACGAAGTCTTGAAGGTTCCTTCCTCCGTAAGCACCCCCCATCTCGATTTGTATAGCAGAATAGAACTCAAAAAATGCTTTAGCTTCCTTGGAATTAGGATCAGCTAAACTTCTATCTAAAGCTGCATGGGCAAGCTCATGGAAAAACGTAAGTTTGTTTAAGCCGTATTCCGGGTCTAACGCAATGATATTACGGTCAGGGAAGTAGCTTCCTTCATTACCAGTATCATCGAATAACGGTGTTATAGCTATTCTAGTACCCGCAGCTCTCTCACGTAGCTTACGTAAAAAAGGTCTTAGCTCTTTAGGTTCCGAATCAAGGAGTGCTTCAAGAGTACGATTAAGATTCCCTGTCCTTGCATACTCTTCTATGAGGGGGTCCACCGGACGGGCAGGTTCCAAAGCTTCTCTGCGCGCACTTATAAAGAGTTCAGGGTGGTGTATCTTAGACCCCGCAAGTCCTTCACCCGCAGTTCGTGGGGCTGGGATTGATCTGTATAACGAGTGGGGACCGCCCTTAAATCGTCCGGGGTCAACCTGTGTTATATCTCCTTCATACGCAGCTATATCTTCGGCTATTTCTGCGCTAGTTTTGCTTTCAAACTCCTTTTTCAGTCTGGTTCTGATCTTCGCTTTTTCTAACAGCAGCATACTGTTAAACTCTTTCCGACGTTTAGCATTAACGGGCCAGTCTTTTAACGGTCTTCCGTACCATTTGTCCCCCAACTCTTTCTTTACAATGGGTAAAGCTTCCGCCGTAATTCGGTCTTCTAACGCTATACTTATTGGTTGATCTTCGACGGCTTTAGTTTCCTCCTTAATGTTTTCAGTTAGTTGCTCGTCTGATATCGGTTCCTCTTGCTCTAAAATTGCTGTTATTTGTTCTTTCGCCCGCGTCTCTTTTTCTATTAGGGTTTCTACCTCAGTTATAGCTTCCTCTATTGTTATTTCTTTGTCGTACACCCTACGTGCGATGGCTCGTTTTTCTTTTATAGCAACCTTTTGTGGTGTAACTGCGTTTATTTGCTTTAATATCTTCCTCACCCCAGTAGTAGTTTCTACTTCTTCATCAAGCTGTCTTTTTCTTACAGCCTCTACAATACCTTTTGAATATTCTTGTCTGATTTCTTTAACACGGGCTTTAAAATTATTTTTCTGTAGGTCGGAAAGGGCCGACCCTTCAACCCATGCAGCCGCGTCCCGTATACGTTTCTGACGGTCCCCTGTCCGTTCCTCTTCGCCCCTGAATACCCCCCTTTCCTGTCTCTCCGGGGAAGCTGCCTCGTCTAATAAATAGGATTTAGGAAGGCGTGGCACCATTACACTTGAATAAGGTGATTTATGTGCGTCGGGGTTGGCTTTATATATCTCATCTGCAACAAGTTCAGGTTCAGTAGCTAAATCTATAGCAAGTTCTTCCAGAGCCATCTCAGGGTTAGCCGTTTCTGGGACTGAAGGGTCTGAAGCACGCACCCCTTCCAGCCGAAAATATTTATGTATAGCTAAAGCTTGAACTTTTGCTTCCCCTGTTAAATTCTTAGCATCACCTCTTAAACGTGGTCCCCTAACAGGGTATATTGCAGCCCTGTCGTTCGATGAGAAGGCCAGAGTCTCGGCTGATCGGGCGTAGTAATGTTCTTCTCTTCCTTCTGCCCCCGCTGTTTTTGAAACTGCGTATGCGGGGTCTTCTTTTTCTTTTGCGGTGTCTATTGTAAAGTTTGGGTTTAATTTATATATACCCGCTTTTACGTCATCCATTAATTTTTTAGCTATCTTGATGCGCGCCCACCCACTAAAGTGCTGGAATCGTTTAGCTACAGGGCGAACAAATAACCTCGGAAACTCCTTTCTAACTGTTTTTATTCCTCTGTTCTCCGCCTCGATATAATCAACAACGTCTTTGTCTTTTTGGCCTGTGTATCCAGCCTTATCTAACGCTTCTTTTACTACGCGTTCATAGTGGTCATAAGCACCTGCGTCTCTTAGCTGTAATTTTAGTGCTATTTGGCGAACAACTTTACCTACTCTGTATTTTCCAGTTCCAAGTACTACATCTTGTTCCGCTTCTGTAAGACTTCCAAGAAACTCTTCGAGTGTTTGTCGTTTTTCGGGGGCAGGTCTATCTGCTTGTGTTTTGTTTATCTCGGCTACAAAACTTTCAAGCATTTGCTGTTCTTCATTCGTAAGTTCTGTTTGTACTTGTTGTACTGTTTGAAGTTGTATTTCGCCTGTTTCTTCTTCTGCTGTTATTACTTCTTGTTCTTTTAGTTCTATTTCTTTTAAATATTCTTCAGCAACTACTTGTGCTTCCGGTCCAAACTCACCTTTTAAGGCACGCTCCCTTCTTTGTTTATTTTCTTCAACCGCCTCTTGCAGTTCCGGTTGCGCTTCCAGCACCATTTGCAGGTGTGGCCCAAGTAGCCCTTCTAGTGCATCTTCTAGGTGGTTTACCTCAACTGGCGTTAGTTCTTCTTCTTCAATAGCCTTTCGCGTCTCCGGTTTAATCCTGCCTTCAAACTCTCTTTGTGTTTCTGGTCCAAGTAATCCCCGCAGTGCATCTTGTATTATCTTAAACTCTACGAGTCTCTCAGCCACATCTTGCAATGCACCTTCGCTTGCTGGTAAGCGATCTTTTTCTAAATATTCTTTATCAACAAATTGTATTCCTTTGTCTGCCGCTAACGCGCCCCAGCCCCCTCTAGCAACAACCTCTGTATCTGCTATAGTCAAATTATATAAATCAAAACCATCCAACCCCATATAATTGAAAGGGTTTTGTTGATAACCTTCAAGCGCTTCTTTTTTAAGTTTATAAAATTTCGCTATCCTTTTTGATCCGGCTTCCCCCGACTTTGATTTTAAATTAGCCGCCTTTGCGGTCTTTTCTGCCGCTTCAGTTATTAACCATTCTCTCCTTTGTTTTACAGTTAGCTTAGATACGTCATCAGGAGCGCGTTCTAACCAACTCTGCATCCAGCTATCCAGTGGGCCTACCTCTCTAGGCTCGACAAATCTTTTAGCTTCTTTTTCTCTCCATTCTCTTTCTCTTTTTTCAAACTCTGCCGTAACTTCAGGATCATCTATCTTCCGTTTTAATTCTTTTGCTATCTCAGCTTTTGCAGCTTTTTCCTCTTCCACCTCTTCTTCATAAGACGCACCCCACTCACCTGCTTTAGCTTGTTCTTCTTTCGCTACTTTCTCTTCCTCTGCTCTCACTTCCGCTTCTTTCTCTTGCGTTTCTAACATATCTGTTAAAGCAGCTTCCGCTTCAGCTAGACGTGTACCGCGTGGTCTTATTTTTGAACCAACCGCACTTATAGCTCCGACTGGCGCGCCGACCGCACCTTCTAAGGTAGCTCCCGCTACTACCCCTCGTCCAAGAGGCGTATCAAAACCTTCTCTTTGAAGTGCGAGATTACTTGCGAATTGTTCATGCCCCCCTTGTAAAGCTTCAGGCAGTGCTTCCTTTAAAGCGGTACGCGACACATCTTTTATAAATCCAACCTTCGCTGCGTTTTTTAGCCCTTCTTCCGATATGTCCCCTGCTAATCTTCGTCCTATTAATCTGGTAAGAATTTTTGGTTCCATACCTACCTTTGCAGCAAGCCCGCCAATAAAACCACCAAGTGCAATGTTATCCAGATTTTCTCCGCTATACGCCTGTGCTTCTTTTGCAGCTTCTTTAGCATCAGCTTCTGATACACCAGCACTTATTAATTCTTGGAAAACAGCATCGTAGGCAGCGTCTTTGGTGATACCAACTCCAGTCAATACACCTACCCCAGTAGCTACAGCCATTACAGGAGCACCTGCCACAGCGGCTAATGCACCAGCTACAAGAGTCGGTCCAGATGTACCAAAGGCGTTTACTATTAAATCTACTGGCGCAACCGTCAAAGCTTTAAGCCCTGCCAATACCTGAGCAGCTGCCCCTTTATCTTCAGCTTCCTGCATTATGCGGGCTATTTCTCGCTGGTCCCGTTTAGATTGGGCAGAAAGAAGACTGTCTAACCAGTCTTCAACACCACTTAACGTCTGAGATACAGGGTTGTCTGCACCAAATACATCGGTAAGAAAGCGAGTACCTGTAAAAATCCCTTTTCCTAGTTGAATAGGTACATCAATTGCTTCGTTAAGAAAACTTCTTTGGCGTGCGTCTGGTAAAGACACAGAGGGGTCACGAAGGGGGGGCGAGAGATAGCTACTTGAAGGAGCAAAAGACGCAGCGCCTGTATCTAGCTCTTTGAAAGCCGTTGCTACGGTGTTAAATTCAGGCGTGCCTTTCTTGTCTTGATTGTCTACTAACCAAGTTGCAAAATTCTCTAGGTCTGACATCTTTACTGGCCTATTACTGCTCTAGCCGCTTCTACGTTCGGAGGCGTTAACCCCGGCATACCTCCTACTGAGTCACTTAGACCAAGCAGCGCTCGATAATTTGTCATGGCTGTAGTTAACAAGTTCTGGTCAGTTATAGGTACGTCCAGCTCCGCCGCTAGGTTTTTGAGATACGCCATAAAGCTCTCTTCACCAAAAATGCTATTTGTAAGCTCCATCTGTGCTAGTCTTTCTGTCAGCTCCATCATCTCTTTTTCTAACCCTACTTTATCTTCTAGTGCTTGCAGCTCCCTGTTCTGTGCATCCCTAGCCGCTAAACCCCTCATCATTTGAGCGCCTTCCTGTCCTCTGGGGGCACCTCCTGCGTAACTTAAATCTTGCATGGCACTATAAAACTTTTGAGCGCCTTCAGAACCAAGGGCTGACCCAACGCGGCTCATGATGCCTTTTCTGTTGACTGGATTCGCGTCAAATGCTGTTTTTGCGTCCCGTAGCCTCTGTTGGTGCGCTGCGTCACCAGCCTTTTCCGTAGTAATGGGGACATTAGCTTCCTCTATAGAAGAGGTCCACTCAGGGTATGTTTCTCTAAAACGCTCTGCCTCTGTTTGTTCTACATCTGCATCTGCATCTTCGCCACCCATTAGTGCAGCTATTCCAAAAGTAGTAGGGCCAGCTATATACGAAGAAGCACGGCCCGGAGCAAACTCACGGTTTAACCGAAGCCCTTGCGCTTCAGCATTTCTAGCGCTAACTCTTCCTGCCGGTCCTCTGACCGTTGATTGTACGCCTGAAGTACGAGGTCTGGAATATAAAGATTGCACGCCTCTGCCCAATTTACTTCCACTGGCAGGTCTAGCAGTTTTACCCTGTAAAAAACCTTTAAGGTTTTTTAAACCTTGAGGAACACCCTTAAGTGCACCTAAACCTCTAGCTCCTCCTGCCAATCTAATTGCTGGGCCTACATAAGGTACAAACGTGAGTGCTAAACCTGCACCCAGTGCTATTTCTTGTTTATGATCTCCAAGAAATGCCATTGCTCTTTCAATAGCACCCGGATCATCAATTACACTATTCAAAGGTATAACTTGTTCGCCGCCTGCTTCGACCAGATCACCTTCTTGGAAGTTCTTGATCTGTCCACCTTCTTTAAAACCTAAAATACGACGTATGTAATCACCTATCTCTCTTATGTCGCCACCAACACCCGGAGCATACTCTTTAGGTGCTTC
>Ga0209349_1000788_pt1 | contig 15857 bp, 7 predicted proteins | sample ETNvirnome_2_130_FD_184067 | JGI IMG/M metagenome (GOLD analysis project Ga0209349, IMG submission 184067) | Marine viral communities from the Pacific Ocean - ETNP_2_130 (SPAdes) (version 2) | ecosystem: Environmental > Aquatic > Marine > Oceanic | place: Pacific Ocean | collected 2013-06-22
TCTAAGGGACATTTTAGTAATCCAATCTGACTCTTAGCGTAATCTCGTTTGTTGGATCCTTTCTTAGCGGCTCTGAGAGCTTCGCTGTTGCCAGTAGGGTGTTGTTCGCGCTATATAGACCAATCGTCGTAACATACGTGACTGGAAGATCTGAGGCAATATTCTTGATAACCATCTTGCTTCCCGTGGTATACGTCGGATTAGAACTATAGTTAAACTTGTTGACCGGCATTCTGCAGAAGTAAATCGTAGAGTTGATCTCGGTGGTGTTGTTGTAAGAGATGTTATAAATTCTGTGTCTTACTGCGTCGGCGGCGCCGGAAATGGAGGCAGACACAAATGTTTGGTATACGTCCATGGCGCCGGTATTATAACTTGAGCCCGAGGCAAAATCAGCCAGACCGCCGTAGTTGCTTGGGCGATTGCTTCCAACGCCAATAGCTCGCGCATCAAAGATTGATGCTGTTAAAACAACAATCCCGGCCTGATAGAACACAACCCCATATGATGCGCTGGTGACGTGGTTGCTTATTGAGCCGGTGGTGTCATATAATACACCATATTCACCACCCACAGATTGGCCGATGCCTGTGCCGTCTGTCGAAGCTGATAAATCTTGCAAGGTTATAATCCCACCCTGAGCAAATGTACTAGAATTGTCGTTTTGTTCAAACGCGTTGTTCCAAGATCCAGATCCAAGCTGGATGCTAAAGGATCCCTTCTTGATCTGATCTTTGGTGAGCAATCGAGAAAATGAGATAAAGATACATTCTCTCATCTGGCGACTGTCATCAGTGATATCCAAATCGCTTTCGAATACCTCTACCTTGCCACTGTTTTGGTTATAGCCCAAAAGAAGCTGGGAGAACTGATTGTAGATCGCCATCTTCTTGCTGTTTTGAGTAGAGCTTGAGCTACTAAGCGGCGAGCTTTCATCATATCCAATTGATATATCAAAGATATGGTTCGAGGACGAACTTAAGTATGGATAGTCATAGACTGACTGGAACATGCCGTGTGTGAAATTCTTTACATTGTCTTCGTTGGGAAACGTTCCGTAGGTGCCGCTAACAATGGTACCAGTTAATGGAATCACTTCGTGTAACATTGTTTTGGTATTTGTTACGTCTGTATTCTTGTTAATCGGTTCGTATGATAAAGCCATTAATCTTCTCCGTTGTAGTTCTTATGATTGTGATGCTTGAATAACTCTTATTGGCAACTGTAGGACCACGTTTGTGTTTATTCCGCGGACATACACAATGGTGTCGATATAATCATACAGGTTGCTGGTGCCAAACATGGCATATGCCACGCGTCCATATTTGGAAAAATCATTCTGAGAGATATTCGGATTGACTTGGAAGCTAAATGCGGCGTAGGCGCCTCTAGCGCCATTGATCGCAGAGTATGTGGTGGTGGTGTCGGTTCCCGTCGTTGGCGGGTAGAGCCGGCTTGTGACGCCCTCAATGAGAACATCCTTGTAGTTGCTTAGACCTTTGGTCGCCGACTGCGCTGATTTCGGCTGAAGGTTAACCGACAAGGAGGGGGTGCCCTGCCCGGCATAGGAAAAATTGGATCCTGCCGTTTGGCCAAGCACCGCACCAATAAATCGCTTATCGCACTGTATGGCAAACTTGTTGTCGTTTAGGCCGACAGATAGCAAATATGTATTTTGATTTGTTGCGCTAGAGAGGGGTGCATCTACCCCATTTAAGCCGGTTTCAACAAAAGCATATTTCCCGGCCAGTTCGCCACTAATCAAAACACTATTCTTATCTCCAGCATCAGCCAACAACATATCAGATGTCACAGTTTGGCTTGTGTCAGTCTTATTATCGTTTGCCAAGAAGATGACATTCTTATCTGAGTGTCGCACAACAATGTTTGTGAGTGAAGATTTCTCATTTAATACAATCGTTGGGAGATAGAGCAAATCGTTTCTAGCATATGATATTAGGCCATAATTTAGTGATGCATTTGCTTGAGTAAACGCTTCTAAAATTGGAGTTTGTAGTATCTCTAAATCATAATACGCGGACCCCGAAGGGTGGTTTTTGTTATAAAGACTATAATCAATTTCATCGTCGCCGAGTGCAAATTTTACAACCTTAAAATTGCCGCGCGCCATCCGTTTGCGACCTTTGTCGGTAAGGACGGCGTCTAGGATAATATCGCCAGAGTTATCTAAAAATGCCATTTAATTTCCTCTCTTTCATAAATAGTGCTTGTTTTTTTATTCGCTACCTAAAATATCGTTATTCTGTTTATAAGTAACGTTTAGGTCTATTTTTTTACCAGTCTTTTTACTGGTCAATCTTATTTTAAAAGTCTTCTCCCAAATCAAATCTTCGGCCGAACCCAGTTTAATCTTGCCCTCGGAAAGCTCAGTGGCGGCCGGATTTCCAAAATTGGCGTCAGTGGTATCTAAAATGGTGTGCTGAGTATTGGGAACTATCTGCAAAAGGTTGCGAGAATCGATTGTAATATTCGAGAATGCCTTCTCTTCTAGATCTTCTTTATATAATACATCAAAAAGTGCATATTTGTAGCCACCATCATTGACATATTCTGCCTGAACTATCTCGTCCATGTGGCCTGGCATTCCGTTTTCATTTATAGTCCTAAACGCATAATAAAATTTCTTGTTTGATTGTATTGTATCATACACACAATCACCAGTATAGGCATTTTCAGAAATATCCATTTTTAAATCGACTTCTTGGATCAGGGCCCCGTCAAAATCCTTAAAAGATCTTGGCTTTCTATCTAAACGATATACCTGCATCGTCGCTTGTTGAGATACGGTTTCTTTTTTGATTATTCCGGTTTCTAATAAATTATTTGAGTTTAGGTATTGATTTTTTTTGCGTTCGTCGCGCTCTGTAACTGTTGTGGGGAACCCTCTCGAACCATCGAAGCCCTCGTGGTATAGTTCAAATTTTAAGGTGTTAGATCCGACGTTGTCCATGTAGGTGGGATAAATTCCCAACTTATTCGGCGGAGAATCCAAAACTCGCAGCGACTTTCTCATGTAGGGAATTTCAAATATCTTAAGGCTTGGCTGTGTCGTTACTACAAAATTGGCGAAGAAGGGGCGCCTGGAGTCTCCCGGCTCTCGCGACGTCGCAATCCGAACCGAATCTCCAGCCAAAGAGCTGACGCTATCATCATCGCCACCAGTATATTCGTATATTCCTTCCTTTAAGAGATCATTAACTGCTTCATCTGTATATGGATCGTAATATTCTATGCAGTAATATGTTGGCACATAGTCCGGATCTCCCTCTTCTACTGCGGTATCCGAGGCCTCCATCTCTGCGTTTGGCACACCAATTACTCTAGAGAGTTGTAGCTTAGAATATCTGTATTTAAGACCTTGGATAAGTCTATATTGATAAATCTTATATATATATCTCTTGTCGTACTTAACTTGAGTATCAAAAAATTCTAATTCATTTAAATTTACAGAGTTAAACAACCAAAAATTTTGGATTGGTGCGATGTCGAACGTGCCGTCGCCAACACGGCGTCGGGCTTGTTTCTCGATCCTGTAGGCTATCACTTCCGAATATTTATATTCTGGCACATTATTAGCAATGTCGGCATCATCAATCGGGGTATCTCTCTGGACATTCAAAAGAGAACGAATGTTCCTGATGCCCTGCTGAGAACCTAATTCACTAAGCACGCTATTTAAAACCTCCAAAGTGTTGCTGGTGTTTAGGTGTCGGTACGTTCCTTTTTTGTCATAGGTTGAGGCATACTCGATGTTTGGTTCCTCGATTAACAAAAAATTATTCTTGGTACTTTTGATCTTCCTATAAGAATACAAAAGCAAATCTATCAGGTCAACTCCTTTTATTTTTTTGGTCGAAGTTTCTGAAACAACGGTGTTTGCCTCCGAACCAACAGATGAAGTTAAATATCTTTTATTTTTTTCAAATTGTGTTCGTGGGGTTTTAACATTGGTTTCTTTGCTAAATATTTCTTTTAGCATTCGGAGCATTCTTGAACTAAACCCAGCACTCGCAATTGCATTTCCAACAAATCCCTGAGTCTCTGTCGGGCAATCTATTTTAATGTAATACGGATAGTGCGGGGCGTGGACAAGCACTTCTGGATATACTGTACTAAAATAACCATCATTGAAAAACACATTTCGAAACTTATTATTAGCCCAGGATCTGGTTTCATCTGCGATTTCAAATTCTGGCAGATCTTCGTCTAGATAACTAATGAACTCAGGGCTCGTATCTCCCGTGTAGAATCCGGATGGATTATCTTCATCGACTTGCCAAATATTTGCCTCAAAAGATCCTTGAATATTCTCGATTTGCCCGTCGCGAGAAACAAAGTCATAAACTTTTGATGGTATCTCTGGTGTTGCTTCGGCGGTGCTTTCGTCTTCGTGGCCACCCCTATATAGATAAGCCCAAGTATTGAGGTGCACATTTGGAAGTTGCTTTTCATTTCGACCGTTCGTATAGCTCTGGTATTCGCGCAAGTGTTTGTTATAGTTATATGATATGTCCATGTAGCTGGATATGGCCGCCGGATTGGATAAATACTCGCTTGCCATAGTACTATATGGATGAGAATAAACTGAATAATAATCATCAAAGACAGCGCCGTTTGTATAAATCGATTCCAGTTCGACATCGTTAAATGTTCCACCAATCCACAATGATTGCCAAAATTTATCACTTGGAATTTGATCTGGTTTTCCATCAACCGAGACAACAAACTTATAACTTGGAATCATTTTATCACTGTCGCCGGTGGCGATGGAGACATTTGCCTCAGAATATGAGCGCAAAGATTCGATATATTGATTGAGGGGGCGAAATCCATCTTCAAAGGGCCCATTTAGGCCTCTATAAAACGAGGAGAATGATAAAACAGCGTTTCCAGAAGTGTTAATCGTGTTGAAAAAATATCCTCCAACATTTGTTCTAAAAATATCGTTGGATCCGGAAAACAGGTTTAAGTCGACCAGATGGCATACAACACTACCATCATCTTCGATCACCGGTATATTACGAGGATCTTCAGTTATCTCCGGTACTTCTACGTCTTCTGATGATTCGGTTGCTGTCGGGATTTCAGCTTCCGAAGACGGTGGTACAACCGGCGGTGTGGGGGTTATGGGCATTTTTGTTTACTTTCCTTTCTAGTAGTCGGAGTCCATCGTGGAGGTAACCGCTTCTATTCCAGTTGGTGCGTCCTCTTCGCGCTGTTCTCGCCGACGTATTCGTTGTTTGTCAGATCTTTTTATCTTAAGGGGGGGTGTCCGCGGGAAGGTTGCCAAGTTAATTGGATATGTGGTAATTAGGGCTTTTACTATTTTATTAATAGAGCGATCAAACCCATCTTTATATGCGTTTATGTATCGGCCAGTACCAAGCGTTGGATCCCAACCAAATTTAGAACGCAAAGCATTTGACTCATCTTCACTATAATCAAAAGGATTGTTTATTGTAAACTTTATAGTATTTCCAGGCATGCTTATATCTTCTTTTGTTCCGCGGAATATCGGCTCGGATCCAAGGGCAGAATAATTATAATACATTTTAGCACTTGTAGAGTATCCCTCGTGAGTGGTCGACAAGTTCACAAATCCCAAACCCATTGTTCCATATGCTAGTGTGGTGTCGGTTTCAAAGAACACTGCTGATGCGTGATCGCCTTCTTCTGCAGCATTTCTACCGCGGACTCCTTCACCTGATAGATCTGCGCCCACATCAAGGCCTTGCATGCCGTCAGTCGTATCATTGTCCGCATCTATTGCGATAAACCCGCCAAGCTCAGGATCCTCGTCTATTGTGCCCATGTTGAACCTATCTGTCGGTATTACCCCGTCTACAACTTCAATGCGCCCTGGAACTAATATCCATGCTCTTCTGTTGGCATGATTATCTATCCCATAAGCTTCGCGGGGCCCGTCTCCCTCTTCGTCCCAGCCACTCCAACTATCCCATGGATCGACATCCGCATCTGGCTGCCATCCTGGGCCCGTCTCTTCCATCGGCGTGGGACCGGTCGTTCCTGGATCTGGCATTTTAGTCTACTCCTTGGCTGTGTCTGTCGTAATACTTTGATTTTCCACGATAATTTTTGGACATGTTTGCTGCTGTTATCCCGGACGCTATTACTGACAAATCTGGTGGTATTGCAATGAGCCCATCTGAATTTACTTCTTGCATATATTCTTGTGATGTTTCGGCGGCTTCATCGGATTTGTAAAACGGATCGTTAACATCCGTATACTTGTCGGATGCATCAGAATTCTGATTAAAGGTCTCTTGATATTGAGTCTCGTCTGTTATGTCTTTGTTTTCTAAATCATCTTTGTTCCCTTGCGCGCGCAGAAGAGAAAATTGTTTTTCTTGCAAGATATATGATATGTTCGTTTTTAACAACATTTCTCTGGCCAAATACCCACGATCTGCCTGCACAGGATCCATTGTGGATTTGACATTTGAATTCGTATCATTTAAAACATGATCCATTATTTGAAGCCCAAATTCAATATTATATAAAAGTGGCGAAAGTTTTGCGTCGACAATTTTATTTCCAAAAACCTTCTGGCGTGCAGTTTTGTTTTTGGCTTTGCTATAATCAGCTCCCTTTAAAACGTGACTTGGTATGTACATTGTTAATCTCCTTAAAATCTATTAACGGTCTCGGCTGGCGTCTGGTCGGTCTGGGTATTCTGACGTATGATCTGAAGCATAATCAATTATTCCCTTATTTATAACTATGTCGATCTCAGAATCCAGGAAGTACCAATGTCGACCAATATAGTATTCCATTTTTTCAAGTTCTCTTATTTCGCCCGTACTATCAAACACTGTGTCTACCACATCGGCGTATATTCCATCAATCAACTCTATCATCTCATTAAACTTAAGTGAATAATCTTCTACTGATTCTAAGTCGCCAGTATATGGATTTATCCTATCTGAAATATTTCGCGCTGCGTCTAAAACAACCGACCATTCTGCCCCATAAAGCCCATATATTAGATCTTGAAAAATAACATATGCAGATGGGGCGCGCAGCCAGGGCGCCATTTCCATGTTGTCGACATATTGCTGATCCATCTGATCGATAAAGAACTGGTTAAACTGTGAATCAAAGCTGTTGTATGCACAATTTTCGCGCGCAAGCTCCGCATATTCTTGGTACTCGTTATTAATACTCGTCAAGATATTTCGTAGCTTTTTGATGATCAAATCTGAGCGATCTCGTACCGTGACTGAGAATCTCATTGCATCCGGATGATGGATCGCAACGTCATCATCAAGGTAATAATTGTATGCAAAACAAGCTAGTCTATATTTATCTGGTACCGCGGTGTCATAGGCAAAATCATAGTTACGTTGCATCAAGTAAGACCACTGATTATAGCTTTTGATTTTATTTCCGTCGGGATCCAACAATTGCATTTCGCCGCTGTCATCTTTTTGCATGCAGATGTCACTCCATCCGGCTACATCCATTTGTTTAATTTTTGCAAATGGACATTTTCCTCCGGTTGGGCCGGGGTCTGCACAACTGCTTTCGAATTTCATCTTTAGTATGTCTGTTGGTTGCTTGCTTTGGCTCGAATCGGGGTTCCATATCATTTCTACAAGTGAGGTCGTGTCTGAGTTGGGTATCGGGTCACCCAAAGATCGCCAATCTTCGTGGCCATCGTGCCAAGCCGCATTCCAGCGACGAAATGTTACATCATCGATACGAATAGAACGATTAATCATGTCTCGGCCGTCAGCAAAATATTTTTCAAATGTTTGCGGATTCATAAATCTTGACAATATGCTTTGTTTCTGAATATATTTTTCTAAGTCAAAAAAGAACCATCCATATTTTGCTACCACAATGTCCATATACGCCAAACGACGATGAAGGCCCGTAGACACATTCAGGCCGTGCAGTTCTGCCAGCAACGGCACTACGTCTTTAATCGCGTCAACAAGCAAGGTGCGCCAAGAGTCATACCACGTCGACATGACCTGGCCTTGAAGCGTACTGTACAAATTCCACGTTGCTCGGCCGGTACCGGCTGCATCAAAGCTCGAGCCTTGATTTGTGTAGACGCTCTCCGAGGAACCGAATTCGCCGCTGAGGCGAGCATAGCCACCACAACCGCCGCCATAATAATACGGCTTCGCGTTAATGCCAGTGACGGGGGTGCCACCGTCTGCAGACGACGTCCACGCATCGCCATCGGGCCGGCGTTTTACGGGGTCTACCCAAAGGTACTCCCACTTGCCGCCGTATGGATTATTATTGACTCCGCGATTGCTATCAAGCCAATCACTGTCACTGTAGTTATCCGGACACCATCGCAATCTATACGTTCTATTCGTGTCTGCTATGGCTCCAAGGTCAAAGATCGACATCATCATGTCATATACATTGTCGGCGTACGCATTTGCAAACAAATTTAGCTTGCCGGAGCGGACCTCGCCATCACTATTCAATAAATCATATTCGGCGACAAGGGCGTTCCACTTGTCTTCGTCTCGCACCATCTGTACAAACTCGTTATTATCTGGATCTACCCAGTTATTGACTACATTTCCGGCGGTAGTTACGAGATTGATAAGATGTGTCCAGTGCTCGCCGTAGCCACCGGTGCCTAGGCCCGACATTCCACCGAAATCCTCCTCAAAAATGTCGGTGATTCGATCCATTATGTCTCTTGGAAACATTAAGTTCCAGTCATCCCCATAACTTCCCTTGTTATCTCGCAGCCTAAGAAAGGCTCCAAAGCGGCCGGGATCGACTAGTCGATCGCCATCCCACTCTATATCCTCGCCTCCCTCATTCTTTGACGAGCCGTGTCCTACAATATTAATTATTGGTAGTTGCTGAGTAAAACACTTGTACTGTGCATATTTGGTGTCTGATGTTTGGGCGGTTCGGTCTTGTGTTATAGAATACTCGGTGTGCATGGCGCGGGCATCGCCAGAAAATGCTGACTGCCTATCACAAAACCAGCCGCCGCCCACCTTGGGGGCATCATATCCGAACTCCAAGGTGCAGCCGGCCGATGGGTTGCCGTGTTCGCCAAAAAGCCTCTGTGCCGATCTGAAAGCTTTGATGTTTCGCTCAACTTCGAGTTCGTCATCTGTCCATCGCCCGGCCAAGTACAACCCTTCGCGCTCATCAGCTGAGGTGGTGCCTAGACCACCATAACCACCTCGATAAATCCTTCGGGATTCTGCGGTACCGAACTCTGAATCTTCACATGAATATTCGGTGCCTGTTGCCCAAGAAATAAACTTTCCGATTGAACACTTAAACATCTTCTTCGCCTGGCTCAGATACGCGTCACTGTTGTATGTTAGCCAGTTTTCAATATTGTCGGTGCCTTTCGGAATTGTTACGGCGCCGGCGGCGACGACACGGTTATCGAGCATCCCTTCGCCGGTGCCTGCATGAAATCTAGAAAATACCGCAGATATGGCATCAATATAGCTTTGTTTCATTTCGCTTGGAGTATACGGCGCTTCTGGGTGGTGTAACACATCGTCCCCGGGTTCAGAAGTGGTGGACACATATTTAGCAACGTTGGTCTGGAAAATTTGTCGATATATGAAATCTTCATGTTCCAGATCTTCATCGAATGTTGATTCAATTTCTCCGGCGAACTGCGAGGGCCTAAAGTCTCTGATTTTTGAGGCGTATGTGATCCTTTTGAAAACTTGTGGGCTTTCGAGTAATTTAGTATTAGCATTATTAATAAGAATCCTATATCGTTCATAAAATTTACCAGCAAACGTTGTTACATCTTGGTTCATCATGTTAGAACGATAGCGATTAAGCTGAGCTAAATATCTTGGTGTTTCTCCATATTCATAATAAATTGCATCTAAATTATCAAACACATTTTGGAGATCTCCATCTGCCTGTAGATACTCTTCGTATTGCGACTTCAGGTTGTTAACTTCCTCTTTGATGTCTTCTTGATCATATCCCTCAGACTTGTGATAATTTGCGTTTAACGCAACGATTGGGCGTCCCGGATAATATCCATTACCTTCGTCGAAAAATCCAACTTTATTTTTGTTATCTAAAGAATCCTGCTTCTTAATATCTTCGTAGGCCAAATCGCTAAAAGACATTGCCAAAACAATATCCTTAAGCTGCATTAAATAAGAGGGTGTGCCCGCCGAGGTTCCGACAAAGATGGTTAAATCAGTGAGATCGCTCTTGATACTTGGAACATATAGATCATAAACAATATTAGAAGACTTTAAAATCTTATTAGTGTTTTCATCATATTCTCCGGTGAACACTATATCTGCGGAATAATTGGACAGGGGGACACTTTTAATCTGCGACCAAAGACCCTCATATGTCGGGGTGTCGGTGTCGGGATCGGCCGATTCGGTGCCTGACGACTCTGAATCTTCCATGTCCGAAGACATATCAGCCATAAGATCTTTTAGGTTTCTTTTGGATTCTTTTAAACTTGTTATTCTTTCTTCGCTGGTTAACACAAAGAAATTCAAATTTAAATCATTAAATAAATCTTCTACGAACCCTTCCAACATAAAATCATCGTCAGTATTAAACAACATTGATATCTTCACTGTTATTTTAGAAACTTTTTGGCTAGCACCCAGTTCGAATCCGATGATTTCTGTCAGGTCCTCTCTTTCCTCTCCTAAAACGTCATATAGCTCGACTCTCTCGATATAGGGTACGGGAAAATTCTTTCCGAAATTGGTAATAGTATCACCTTTGTATATTGTATTCTTAGGCATCTTTGGATACTCCGGAGTTTATTATAATTTTTAGTCTGCGCATATTTCTGGCTCCACTTCGCTTCCATATATATCAAAATATAAATCGTCAACGACATTTCTACACTCAAATCCCAAATCAACATAGTAAGAATTTCTATTAAACATTTCTGCACCCCTACAGGCCATGGTCTGATCAACCTTCTGGTCGGTCAGCAAATCAACATAATATTCCACGCTAGATGAAGGTAGGCTGGAAATTTCTTTTTGGCGCGGATTGGGCATGAGCATTTTGCCATCGACTATTTGATCTATTTTTGTCTCAAAAAACTTTCTTTCCACATTTCCAGTCACGGAGCCGGTAATATACTGAAACACCTCTATATCAAAATTGTTGGATAGAAATTCAGTATTGACCTCATCGACGTATACCATTATATTTTCTGCTTCTAATATTACTTGATTCCCATCAGAAAATATTGGAGTTCGATCTATAACATCAAGTACCGACTTTGGTCTAAGTGCCACTTCAGAGCTAACCACGCGGGGCGTATACGTTGACATAATATCAATTTGAGGAATATTTAGATTATTTGGCTCATCTCTCTCGGAAACTTTTGTTATTTCCCCATTTAATAATACAAGCTTCCATGCTGGTGCTGCATCTGCATTTTGGCCATCCAAATAGGCATCCCCTATCGCACGGTCGTATTTGAATGTATCTTTTCTTGGTATTTTTCTAGTAGGAGTGATGTCCACTTCGAAGAAATTAACTAGCTCGCTCGGGGCCTTGGTGACTTCTTTTTCGGCATCCTCGAATAAAACCAAGCTTTCCACATATTGGGTTTCTTCTTTTATTCTTTTGACTATCCGATTTTGAGATTCTGATATGCCAACGTAAGCTCCATCATAAATTATATTATCATCAAAAAAAGCATAATATGCCGGACTAAACGCACCTATAGAAAACAGGTAATGCCCGTAATTGGTTAACTTAAGATTTATAACTTGTTCTTTTTTATTTAAAAATGTCGCCATTATTTCTTCCGGCCTCCCTTCAAGGACGTTGTTTTCTTCTTCTTCGCCTTAATCCTCATTTTGGATGACTTCTTTTTGACTGCTAGCTTAACTTTGGCGGAAACATCGCCCTTCTTCGCGGCCTTCTTGATAACTTTGTCCGATTCAGAGATGTCTATAGTTGGAGAGGCGCCCGGGCCCATGACGTACGCTGAAGGCGCCACGGCCGACACCGTTGGGGGGTCAATATCTGCTGCGGTTAACAATCCATCAGCAAGCAGCATTTCGTCAAGCTCGATTTCATCGTCTCTATACAAAACTTCGGCCTCTAACTTAACTAGCTCGACGATGGATAAGTAATCGTAGGGCCAGTTATAGAGCATTGGAGAGCCCGGGCCCGTTTCGACGCCCATGCCAACCTTGTCGACCGTAAGGGCTCCAAATTTTGGCACAACTTTATCTTTATATAACTTTTGGCTTCTCTGTTTAACTTTGAACACCATCCATCTAAGATTTGGATTATCCATGATGTTCTGTTCGGTGAGAAGTTCCGTATTAAATAACTCATGAGAAACAGCATCTTTCTGCATAGATGATCTCTCATGGTTTCTGGGTGCTATATTTTGCCAAATATAGGACAAATCGTCTCGATCAAGCTCATACTTAAACTCAAACATGTACATAACAATCGGGTCGACCGAATCGGGGTTGTTTAGGAAATCAAATTTTGGCGGAAGAACATAATCTCTCATTTTAGTAATCAAACGCCGGATCGACTGACCTGCAGTATCTAGCGAGTCTCCTGAAGCGGATCCCTCTTCGCCTGCCATGGCTGCAGAAACTCTATTTTTCGGAATACTAATAAACTGTTTCGATTTTACGACAGTGCTATCTGTAGTTGCGATGACCGGCGTGGCCGACATTGTCCACGCCGGCGTGGAGGTTTGAGTTTTTAAGATATATGGTATCGCCACCACCGCCTCTTTAATAACTCTTCTTCTGCCAAGTCGCCCCAACCTAACCTGAGAATTGTCTTCTGTGAACCCAAGCAGTTCAGTTAAGGATTGGACTGTCTCGGAGAGGGTGCTTTTGCCTAGGCCTCCGTGGGACTCCGGGCTATAGTTATTATATACGCTGCTTTCTGACACACACGTGTAATGGTATTGTAACCAAGAAGCAGGGACGTCTCCTATATCCAAAAATATGCCCTTGTTTGGTTTATCTGGCAAGATTCCAAACTGATGCCACATGCCATTTGGAGCTTCTGCATATCCAAACTTATTCAAATCTTGCCTGACAACTGTTTTTGTCCTTAGTGCGGATCCGGTGGTCTCGCCAACAATGGGGTGAGGCCCTGTGTCTGCAAAGTTCAACATCGGGGTTTCAAACTTCGGCTGAATAACCCACTTCTTGCCAACAACTTCTCTTTCTGTCAAAATCTCTCTTCCAAACTTATCAAACTGCTTCTTGTAAACGTTTTCGACACCAAACAAGTTGATGCTGTGGCTAAGTTGCATTGCGTTGGCATTAATGTTGATTGAACTGTAAGGGGAGTTATTAAGACACAGCGGTGCACCGCCGGCGGTGCCAGATAATGGCGGGTTATCTCTAACCAGGGCGCTGTAGTTCATACCGCTGTAGTGAAATCCCCATTCTGCGGCCGTACTTCCAGTCTGTGGACCCGGATCGCATCTCCAATAGCTTGTTGAGAGATTCGCTACAATTTTTTCTAAACTATATTCTTCATCCGGATTTGGTCTAAAGATGAAATCACACCATGCTTCTCCGTGATAATAAGGAGGTGTATAGCCCCAGTTATACCCGTTCATGCAATCCATTGCTCCGGAGGCAGACGCAGAAGCGTTCCACATATTGACATTCTCAACCCAAGAGGCGCTGTTCTCGAGCCATGTGCCGGCGGGATAAATTTGGCTATCCGGGCCTAGGCCGGTTCCATCGAGGTACACCGCGAGATCTCCGATGAACCGCCAGGATGCATATTGCGTCTGGGCCAGGACCCTAGGGATTCGCGTGGAAAAAGGAGGGCCGAATGCAGTGGTTCTGCTGTACATCACGAAGTCTCGTTTAAAGTGTGGATTCTTGCCGGGATCTTGCGGAATCTCAAAGGACCCAGTTGTATTGCCATTCTTTCGAGCTGTTTCGGTTGACGAATTATTATACAAGCCGCCACAGCCAAACTCTGTGAAGAAAGTATTATCACCCTTGGAGCCCGATTCATACTTATAGCTCCTTGAGCCGCTGTATGATGTTTTCATTCTAAGGCGAGCCATGTATGTTTGGCCGGCCGGGAACGTCATTTTTCCAAGAGAAACACCCTTAGATTCAAGGCGAGAATAGTTTTTGCCTTTCAAGAAGAACTCTCCTACTTCGGCCACAAAGTTGCTGGCCATCCTCGTATAAAGAGAGTCCGATGGGTGACCACCCACAGAGGCTGAATACCCACTTACAAAAGCAACCAGCGGGTGTGGTTCCATATCGATAAGAGTAACACCATTCAATGCTTTGCCGGGATTAATAATCGCCTCAAACGGCACCCGGGTGTCCCAAAATTGTCCAGTTACATAGTTCTTAGTGGTGCTGAATATGCCCAGATCCCTCATTCTTGGGTACCATGCCCAGTTTTGTCCGACATCATAACGATAATCAAAGTTTTGCCCCTTGCGGCTGCCGGTGTAGTTTTCTTTATACAAGCGCTCGCGCTCCGTAACCATTGGCCAATCGCAGGCTATGCCAGCCTTAATTGAGTTAAAGAGGATGCCGGGAGCAAACAAGGGCTGCAGCGCAAGTCGATAGAGACCTGATATTGGTTCGGTCATAGAACCGGTGTTAACTGAGCGCTCGCGCTCCGTAACCATTGGCCAATCGCAGGCTATGCCAGCCTTAATTGAGTTAAAGAGGATGCCGGGAGCAAACAAGGGCTGCAGCGCAAGTCGATAGAGACCTGATATTGGTTCGGTCATGGTTCCACGCAGCTTGGCCGGCTGATCGGTGTCGGGGACTTCGATATTTATTGAACCTCCATATGACTTGGAGAACTGTGATACCAAGTCAAGGGCGCGCTGGGCGGGGTAAAACCCCTTGTAGGGATTGAACTTAACTACAGCATTGCACGTTAACTTGATTTCTTTCGCTTCAAGATCAGACATCTTTCTAATATCCAAGAACTTGTTCATAAAATCAGAGTTAGAGAAATCGATATAGAAGTTTTCATCTGCACTGTCAAACTCAGTACCGGGAATTGTAAACTCTCTCTGATCATCTATAGCGCCGTCTTCATAGTCATCTAGTCTCTCGCTAATTCTATATTCCGGCACCACTGAGTAGCCGCGGCCAAGGAACTTCAAGTCGTTCTCTTTGAACTTATCATAATCATTATAAAACGGCTTTGAGGCTGCCGATACAAAATGCATTGTCCTTGTCCCGTTGGCGTCTCTGGAGGCTGAAAGATACCCTGCTGTTCGGGGGGCATCCCAAAATGCCTCTCCCGCGCCAAGGCTGGCGGTCCTGTGTCCCCAGTGTTGGGATGCACTAATACTACTAGAGGCGTACTTCTGCTGCGGGTTCATTCCGCCAAAATCACCAAGCATCCAAACTGAGCACGAAACGTTTTGATAATTTTGTGGATTAATCGACAGCGGAGAAGCTAGTGTTTGTTTTCTGCCGTACAGGGCTCCGGCGGCAAGGCCGGAGCGGGTCCAGAAATCATAGTATAGGGATCTGCCATCGCCCCAGTTGAAGGTACCGTCATCCGGAGCAGCATTGGTGGCGCCATACCTTGAGGATGATTGATGTAGCCAGCCATATGTGTTTTGAAGTTCGCCGGCTATTGGAGTATCTACGGCGCCGGCTTCCCATGGCTCAAGTGGGCCGCGGCCGTAGTTTTCGAGCCACGCGGGGCCGCCCTGCCGGGTACTGTAATAAAGATAACTGAGGCCCTCCGCGTAGATGCAACTTGCCGAAGTTCTAGTGAGGAAGTCGCCAGGAGCATCAAGTGGCCACGAACTCTCACTTAAGTACGCCTTGACTCCCATGGAGTTGCCCTGCTTTGACTGTGGGACT